>Ga0123352_10022676_pt1 | contig 10011 bp, 4 predicted proteins | sample TergutLab28metaG_FD_89700 | JGI IMG/M metagenome (GOLD analysis project Ga0123352, IMG submission 89700) | Labiotermes labralis P1 segment gut microbial communities from Petit-Saut dam, French Guiana - Lab288 P1 | ecosystem: Host-associated > Arthropoda: Insects > Digestive system > Gut ...
AAAATTAAAATCAAAGATAACAAATGCCTCAAAGTAAGACAGCTCATTTTTTTAAAGTGTCAAATTCTTACACATTTTTCTGCAAATCCTCTTGTTGCCACGACACTGTGGGCATAAACACAACTGCCTACTGAAAAAGACTTTCTATAATGGCAATACAAAGATTCACAAAAATATGTTAAGAATTTTAGATTAAACAGAACTTGAAAATGTATTTTATTTGGACATGCTTGTTACAGTTAATTCTAATTTTTAATTATTTACATACTTTCTGCACTTTTAGAATCAATGACTGTGATATCTGCAAAGTTTATTAGCTCTAAAACATACAAAATATACTAAAGTAAACCTTCTAGGAATATGTCACCCTTGCAGACAATCTGACAGACTAAAGCATTTCAGGGAGATGACAATTTTAAAAATTTTGTTGTATTCAGACGGCCAATAAATTAATCATTTGTCTGCTGTAAATAAAGTGGTATGAATTCAAATGTAACAAAAATACACTCATAGTTTTATAATCTAAACTTACACAGTACATTTAATAACAGCATATTGTTCATCAAATCATATGACTGTGGTTACAGCAGATTCTTCAATAGATTTATAGAATGTACTATGCAAAAGGCCAACAACTAATGCATATGACTACAACTGCCAGGTCACAAAAGTTATTACACAAAATTACATCGTGTATTTTCTGTTTCTGTAAATGTATTTACACTCAAAAACTGCTCACCTTCATCAGGGTTACCAGGATCATATTGCACAACTTCCTTATCATCAAAGGAGTACAGAAAGATCCCATCTGCAACTGCACAACCTGCAGTAAGAAATGAATATGGAGACATTCAACCAGCCTAATTAATACACTGTCAATAGACAGTGCAACTGGACATATTATACAAACAACTGACAAAAATCCTGACATGTGACAGACTTCAGGTCATTCTGGGATGTGACCCTGTGTCACTGGCTAAGCAGTTTATGATGTTTAGAAAGAACATATCACCATATTCACGGGTTCAAGGTCCATATATCTTGAACCCTTGAAGATGAAGGCAACATACTCCTTCAAAATATCAGTAACCAGAAGCTGCAACATCACATCCCAGAAGACAGAATCTTCAATTACACTCCTGTGAAGGCCTCTGAATTCCCACATAAGAGGTTACGATAACTTTCTAAATTACTGCTAGCAATGACACAATTTGTTTAATGGCTTAATTTATTTTCCATATCATAAACTCAGTAAAGGTCACTGTATACTGGGATGTAATGGTGTGTACTTTGATCAACAGGTGGCTATGTTTCACAGAAACCTGCTACTTTCGTACTGTCAGTAGACTGCAGTGTGATGGAAAAAACAGTCAATGATATAGGCAAGAGGGGCATCAATAGCCACCCAGTCCCAGCACTGCAGAGCTGAATAATGAAGCAACATCTTGCTCCAAAACACCTGAAATAAATCTATCAAACACCTGCCATCACAAACCAGATGACAATTTTTATAGTCAGTGCTGTAAAAACCTCAAACCTCATACAATCTCTTAGCAATTCCAAAATTTCCCATCTAGATAATATTTAACAGCAGAATATTAAAATTAAGGTGAAGTCAAGCCACACCTTCTGATATGGCAAGGAAGAAATGTTGGAAGTGATAAAATAATAAAATAATAAAAAAATTAACTACAAACAACATTTCTTTTTATTGTGGCAGTGAATCTAAAATTAGTGGTGACAACAAATGTAAAAATTCCAGTTGCACCATCTTTCAGATTTTATTTTGGCATTCATAATTTACATATCTAATAATACAGAGCTTAGAATCCACTGATTAATTTGTGAACATTCAAATGTGTGTGTGTGTGTGTGTGCGCGCGCATGCACGCACACACACACACATAAACACAAATGAACATAACTGTACATTTTTACTTACAATTACATGGAATACTGGTTACAACAGAATTAAAATATAACAGTAAGACACTGACAAGGTATGACAAACAAAACAACAGCGGCAGCCAAGGAGAGACAATGCAATGACAGCACCCAAAACCTCCCCCCGAATGCTGATTGTTTTACTTTCCTGCGTTCTCTTCTGGCCTCTATCAACCAACCAGTATCAAAGCACTTGACACAAGCAAAGATTAGCACTACAAACATTGACGCAAACAGAATGGATTTGCAACTTAACGGGAATGTACGGAAGTATGCTGGAGAGGGAAGGGATACCCCTTTGGAGGTAAGGAGTGGGTTAGTCCATGGGGCTTTCACCTCAACACAGTTCAGCATAGTGGTTAGTGGAAGAAATATTGAAATATATGACTTCAGTTCAAAAAGAATGTGTAGGTGATGGCAAGTAACAGGGGACAGCATGGAATTATACAGCTGCAAAGTGAAGACTAGGGGAACGACCAAGCTGCCAAGGAGTATCCAGGCAGATTTCAGAGAATGTCAAAATGTCAGATTTCAGAGGCTACTTAATCATGCTATTATAAATAAAAAGCATTATACCAACATTCCTACTGACAACATATTGGACTTGTGTACATGCAAAATTAAACAGTAATACCAGCAATTAGTAAAAACATATACTCTACAACTACTGTTAAATCTACAGCATAAACTCAAATTAGTAATTTGTTGCAATGTAAATTCCATTATTGCAGACTTGGAGTTAAGCACCTGCCAACACACAAAATTATGAGTTCTGATGTAGTGGCAGTGGGATTACCATACCAGAAGCCATGGCAACAACAATCAGTATAATTAGCCAATGGTTAAGGCACAGTTCCATGTGTTTTGAGCAACACACTAACTTTCAACAGCACTGCAAACAATTCCCAGACAAATTTTAAAATGTCAAGAACTCCGTACCCATCACAGATGGGACACATGCATAATATCCTACATATAAAATCACTTTATTAACAACCATGATACTTGGCCACTTCTGCCGTGGAAATCTGTACAAACACATACCCTTCTTATGCACTGGAGGCCCCCAGCACAAAACGTACACACTATGCTGATGGAATGGACGAAATTGTACACGCTGCTTTCCAGATAACACATCATAGATACCAACTCTTCCTTCTGATGTCCCATAAGCCAGCCACCTATCATTTGTGGGGTGCCATGCAAGCTGGAGAGAAATAAACAAAAATTACACACATACCTCTCCAGTTCAAGATGTGAACCGATTCCAGTCTAAATTACAGACGACTGTACTTAATGAAACATGGCCTCTTTCCTCAGGGAAGGCCAGAGGTGGAGAATACTTGCAAATGTAATTCTGAAGAGAACAAATGTAGTGATGCACCAGAAGTAATGACAGACTGGGAACAGCTATACAGTAAGTGATTACGCAGTAAGGGGATAAGAAGTTCAGCGAGGATTTTAGTCACAAAGTGTTAAAGCAAAATAGATTTTAAGAAATCTTTGAACAGAGATGAGAATACAAATAAAGTAATTCACAGAAACTGGGTGTTGACTGTGGACTGGATTTATCTGGCTCCAAATAGCATCTAGTGGTGGGCTCTTGTGAACACACCAATAACACTTGAGTTTCATAAAGGTTGGGGATTGCAACAGCAGCCAAGTGGCAATCAGCTGCTGCACACAGTCTGTCATCCTTCCTATATAGTACATATGCATAAATTGGCAAATGTAAAATATACTTACAGCCATAACCTTGGCTCTGTTCTGCTGCTGCAGTGATGTGACTTCTAGTGATGTGGATTTACTTAAATTCCAAATTCGAACCGCACCATCCCCAACACCAAATGCAATCCTGTTGATGGAAGCAAAATAATTTATATGATGTCTGTTTAACACATCACAATACAAAACATCCTAAACATTGCAGGATGGCAGTTAGCAATCATACTTTACATATGGAAGAGCTGTCACCAAAATTTTAGCTAGGAAATCAACTATGCTAAACTAAGGCTACAGAAAGTCTCAAAGATCAACCACTTCCACATCACCCTTCAGCTGTTAAGTTTCCCTCTATAGCATACCTTCCAGCCATTCTGTTTGTATGAATGTATGCAGTATCAAGTTCCATTAATGACAAACATTTTAGGCTGGCTGATATGGATCAATGTGAGTGGTGGGAAATACAAAAGTGGACAGAAAGGGTGAAGTCTCGAGTGCAGTCACGCCTACCATCTATAACACCTCTTCCTGCAGCATCAGTATAACTAACACATTGTGTGGTTTTCCTTGGCCGATTCACAAAAATGTTGAGAGAATATCTTAACACAGGCTCTTCTCCACTCCTTCCTACCTTACATATCCTCATTTGATGCCAGGCCTATATAAGTTACCCAGCTGCTGAAACATCCAAGAAACAAGTCATCCCAGTGCATGCCATAAAGGCATTGAGTGGGTGTGAGTAACAACTAACAAACAACAACATAAAAATTGACACAGGCTGTTTCTTGATTTAACACCTCTTTCCCAATTGTACAGATTATACACTATAAAATGGCAGGATGATTAAAACTTAAGAATTTGAAGGGATGTGCAAACGAAAGAGACATGGACACGAGCATTTGTCTGTAAGGGTTGAGAAAATGTACATCATATTAACATTTCCCACCAAACCTGTATTAGGCTGTCTCTACCTCTCCTTCAGCTATGTCACTGCAGCACTTCCATTTTTCTACTATTTCATTTATCTTCCCATCCCCTTTGGGCTGACCAGTGACAAATATGGCAACAGACTGTGCTTGAGCAACACACTGCCTACAATCATGATTTCTAACAAATGTCGTCCCAGGCCAGTGTATGGAGCCATACATCATTTACACACCACTGAGAACTGAACCAGATGTTGCCAAGTGTTGTGGCACCTAAAAGCCACAACAGCTACTCTCCATTAAAACTTATACGCAACAAGCAGATGCATAGCAGTAGCGCAAAAACACACCCAAGCTTTGGAGAAAGGACACTGGTGTCTGTGGCAGCAAGTTAAGGGATCTGCACGAAACACTGATAACTCCTGTGTCAAGGCAAATGTTCTGCACAGACACCTGTGTCCTCCACAACACACACATTACTAATGCATTACCTCATGGAGTCCACCGGAGATACAGCGATGCAGTATACACAACCTCCCAGAGTAGGGACATCAACCATCACCTCCCCTGTTTCCAAGCAGCAAGCGACTAGCTGTCGGTCCTGAGCAGCTGTCCATACAATATGTGATGAGGTTGTGACATTCTCTGTATGCTCATGATCATCAAATTCTGCAAAAGTGTAAGAATTTACAATATGTTACCACACACAGACATACATCTTAAAAAATCAGGTTGCCAGTTACAACCATATATAATGTGAAAAAGGTGAAGTTTATCCTTGTCCATGTCATGAGGGTATATAGGGAGGGTGGAGATACTGCTCCACCCATTTTTAACCTCAGCAATAGATGGAGATGAGTGGTTTACTTCATGCCCTGGCTGCTCTACCCCCAGGCAAGAAACACAGTACTGATCAAAAAGGGGGTGGGATGGACAACAGAGCTGGTCTGGACACTATGGAGATGAGAAAACTTTCCTGTCCCTACTGGCATTTGAACCCTGGACCATTGAGCCCATTAACAATTATGTATAATTATACAAAATATTTGCCATAAATGATGCAAAATTCATAGAAATGCAAAAAAAAAAGTACATATACAGGAAAACTATGACAACCTAAAACATGTGTATGTAGCGTGTCTCTTCTTGAAAGAAGTATGGTGGTACTGAGATGCCAAAAGGAAAGGAGGCCATACTCTTAGGTGTTCGACCACAAAATTAATCTCGAACAGAGCTGTTCTCATTTTGTATGTTGTTATAGAAATCTGAAAACGTGTCATGAAAACCCGACATTTTGGTAACATGTAAAAAATTAGGGGAAAAAACTGAAATCCTGTGTTCCAATGTAGCAAAATGAGAAAATCTGCAATAAAGTTTTTTTTAAAAAAATGGGTATCCAAATAACATTGCATGCCACTAGAAAAAGGTCTATTCCCATACCAATCATTACAGTGGCTGATAATAGACATGAACTGCTTAAATATGACACATTTCAGAATGGATAATGATGATGATGATGATGATACATAAGATTAATTTTGTGTCCAAATTTGACTTAAATAAATACATACTCTAAATGTAACAGTGTATACATTTATCAATAAAACTAACAAATAAGTGTGAACCACTGGAGTCCATGAACAGCAGGGGATTTCTTAGCAAGATGAATAATTTAAACTTTTGAAGGAAGACTCTTCACAAGACAAACAAACAATCACATTTACAATCACACTTCAAGCTTCCAGAATCAATTTACATTGTTGAATTCCTAAACACATTAAACAGAAACTATATGGTGATTTAAGAAGGTAGGGCTAGCTTAAATTCATGACAATAGCCAACAGTACATCTAAGACGCTTCATCTGTCCCAAGTTTTCCCTGAGGCAATAACATCTAGTAGACACAAAACATACATTACCATTACTTGCAAGTCCATTTCCAGTCAATGACCCATTTCCATCATGATTCACTCTCTTCTCTACACACTCCTGAACTGCTGCACAGGCAATGCTACTTAAGCCTCGAATGTGGCAGGCATGCACCAGCCGCCACAGTTTTGCTGTTAACTGTTTATTTGACCTGAAAATTTGAAACCAAGAAACCACTGAACTCTGCTGCTACTGATGGTTCTTCTCCTTCGTTACTACTTCTATATAGGTCATCTAGCAAAAAATCCCCTCCAACTCTGTCCATGTCTCCCCAGAAGTCCTAGTCCTCAGTTTCTTCCCATGTTTGTCCTCCCTCTGTGTGATATCTATCGTAACCTGTTGTTCCAATATTTGTCTCAGTCTACTTTCCCTGACCATCAATCACAAAACTCTTGTGCCTCTTATTCCCAACAAAGCTCAACAGGAGGAAGGCAAATGCCTACTCTGCCTCACTGTTCACATATTTTCTTAAATGTATTTTCTCTGAATGTGTAAATTGCATATGCCTCCTTGTCTGTTTCTAGTAGGGATACAAACATAATGTCACATAATCAGACAGGCACACACAGGAATTACACCTTTTTGCAATTTATTGAATATTTACTGACTCAAGAAATGTTCCAAATTAATGTTCACGATTTTAATGTACTCCAAATTTAAGGGACATACAAACGCTTTTGCATAAAGAGCCATTTTTGAGGAATCAATTCAAATTTGATTTATGCATCACGCGATTTATTATATTTGATTAATAAGAACCAACATTAAACTTGCTTCATAAGTTTCACTGGAAATTCTCATTACATATTTAGCTGAAATCCTGTAATTCCATCAGGGAAGATGGACATGTTCTTCATGTAATGCATTCAACCCAAGCACTTTATGCACAGAACACATATTACATTTCCTCAAATACCCCCTGTCCCCACATATGGGAGAAAACAAAAAAATGCAACATTTTGGTTAAAAAATGCTGTGAAAGAAATGACTTTGGCAATTATACCAAGTGAATGGAAGAAGTTCCATAGATGGTTGGGATGATAATGTTCAAGGCTTCTCACCATCTGTTGTTCTCCCCTCCGGCCTTCCCCAGCCATCAACCAGCTCAAAGAATTTGTCATAAGCAACATCTGTGTAATCAGACTGGCTAGCAAAACTGACAATGAATACACAGAATATTGGCAGAGGGGAAAGCATAACTTTAAGGGAGATGTGGAGGGGGTCACTCTATGAGACTTCTGTCCATGGCCTCACCAAAAATGTACTAAGGGCAGATACTATTAAAATATAACTTACGGTGATAGAATGTAAAAGGGTGGACCTTCAACTGGCTCAGGAAAGGACACAGTAATGGACTGTGGTTTCCACTAAAACAAGGAATATCTGCACCAGTGGAACAAGTCTGGTTTTTAAAGGACCCCCCTACACCATTAACATTACTAACTCACCTGACACTTGTGATCTGTTGAATACTGAAAGCTATAAGTTCTCCCCATAAGGAACTGCTTAATAGAGTGTTGGGCTCCGGCCATGAAACACACGTCCAGTTCACTTTACTTCCCACTGCCCCAGCTGGTGAAGTCCATACGCCAGGTCTGTAAATCACAATCACACAATTCAGATGATCACAACTTAGTAAGCTTTTAGTGCCTAAACCATAACCATAACTTACCAAAGAGTACCCTTTCTTTGAAAATATCTCCTGTTCTGAGAACAGAACACTAAACTTGTGCAAAATTACCTTTAATGAATGGAAAACTTGCGCTGTAGAAAATAAGACATTATACAAAATAGTCTGCTGTAGGATTCGCTTTCTCTTCTACAACAGCCACTACAGTTCAGTCAGTACTGATTTGATACCAGTGAATTTGGATTAGATTCTTAGCAGGACAGACACTTTCTCTTCTCCATGGTAACCAATCTGGCTCTGGACCCAACACAACCTCGTGGCCAGTGGACATAAAATGATCATTCTGCTGCATAAAGTGGACGAAGTGTGAAGCAGACCAGTGACCTCCACCTACAGCCAAGATTAAGTGGGCTTTACATGCACTCCCCCATGTGTTCACAGCATGATGTTTAACCAACCACAGGGATAATCTAACCTTTATAATGTTATTCCATTTTATGCTCTCTGAACACTGTCAGAGAAGTCTGACTGCTGGCAAAAAGTGTGCAGAATAATGTAACAGACTGTGGGGAAAAGTAAAAAAAGCAAGCAGAAAAGAGGAAATATACGTATCTCTCACCACCAACATGACATGCTGAAGCATAAATTTCTGACTTTTGATTTGGAGCATAAATACATCAAGTATAAGCTTTGAAATTTTTGTTACCTAGATATTAGGGACTGTCTCAAAAACAGAGGTGCCAGAAATGGATAAAATGTGTCAACTTAGTTGAGACTATATAATAACTAAAATTTACTGCATGTTTCGAGTGTCTGCCTTTCTTTGCTTGGATCATCTTTACATTACTCAAAATATCTCTGTTACATATCCACACCATACGAGGGTGGACCCAAAAAAAACCGGACTGGCTTCGGGGAGCTCTTCCTAATTGTAGATGAGTGTTCCCCCACTAGGTGAGTGTAGTTGCACCCTTCACGTGTCAGTAGCCAGGCGGATGTCACTGTAGAAGGTTGTATGGGCTTGTGTTGTCAATTCTCCAAAGTGTTGTCAAGCTCCTCTCGCAAAATCGTGATGTCTGACCGCACCGAACAGCAAATCTGCTTGAGATTTTGATTCCGTTCGGAAAAATGGCCAAAGAAGCACAAGGAGGAAGCACTGAGCCATACACAAGTTTTCAAGTGGTTTGCATGGTTCAAAAGAGGAGAAATGAGCGTTGAAGATCATCCTCATTCTGGGCGCCTGTCAACAAGTCATACCAATGAGAATGCCAAAAAAATTTGAGAACAAATCAACGAGGATCGTCGGTACACAAGTGACGAGATCTCAGAAGCTACAGGGGTGAGTTGGAGTTCCTGTCAGCAGATTTTGACCATGGATTTGAACATGAGACGCGTTGCTGCGAAGTTTGTTCCCCACCTGCTCACAAAGGACCAAAAAAACACTCATTTGACTTTGTGCCAGGAGTTGAAAAACCAGATTGAAAGTGACCCAAACTTTCTTTCTAAGGTCATCACGGGCGATGAAAGTTGGTGCTATGGGTATGACCCTGAGACCAAACAAGCTTCGAGCCAATTGAAGATGCCCACTTCACCGAGACCAAAAAAATCAAGACAAGTGAGGTCAAATGTGAAAACAATGCTCACTGTTTTTTTTTTTATGTTCAAGGAATCATACACCGGGAATTCGTTCCGCCTGGACAGACTGTCAATCAGGAATTTTACTTGGAGGTTTTGAGGCGATTGAGAGAGAATGTGTGAAGAAAACGCCCAGAATTGTGGAGATCGGGTGATTGGTTTCTCCATCATGACAACGCCCCAGCTCACACAGCTTTGTCTGTGACCCGGTATTTGGCCTCTCTG
>Ga0123352_10022677_pt1 | contig 10011 bp, 7 predicted proteins | sample TergutLab28metaG_FD_89700 | JGI IMG/M metagenome (GOLD analysis project Ga0123352, IMG submission 89700) | Labiotermes labralis P1 segment gut microbial communities from Petit-Saut dam, French Guiana - Lab288 P1 | ecosystem: Host-associated > Arthropoda: Insects > Digestive system > Gut ...
CCTACAGCAAACCAAGAACGAAACGACCAATGTGGTAATCAACATTATAGTCGCGAGCTCCTGATGATGGGCATAGTAATTCCCGAAACATGTTGAGCCTATAAGAAGTACAATAAAATAGTAAGTGGCATCTAGTTGGTTTTTTATTCTTCAGTTATCACAATGATGCACGGTCCAATAAACAGCAGATCTTTTGTGTACTCTGCTATTCCCTCCAGGCACAAGCACAGGCATTAAGTATGTTAATACAGTGTATGAATGTTCCTTCCACATCCTTTCCAATTCACTTTTCAGCAGTCAGCCAACACTAAACTGATACAGTGCAAGTTACAGACATTGTTGAGAAAATAAATAAAATAAATAGATAATTAAAATCAATAAAATAAAATAAATAAATAATATATATTAATAAATAAATAAATATATAAAATAAATAAATAAAACAAATAAATAAATATCTTTCAAACTTACCACATCACATTCCACAGAGTTGCTGGTTGGAGGAACGGATGGCTTCCCTCCATCATTCTTCCGATGCTTCTCGTCTCTCCTCTTGTTGATCAACACAAGGTCCTGAATCTTACCATTCCATGTAACAACTACATCTGCTATAAGACGTTTCAGGTGCACCACTGAATCTTCAATGCGCCACATTAACTGTTGCACATCTGAAATGTCAGGTAACCTTACCTGCATGAAGGAATCACTTGCACAAACAAGATATTTTCTGTAATGTGTTTTCTTTTGGGTAATTCCCCGGCATCTGAGTTCTAATAGCCGACGTTTCAGAACACACTATCAGTTCCATCTTCATACTTCATCCACCTGCCTATGAAGATGGAACTGATAGTGTTCTGAAACGTCAGCTATTAGAACTCAGACGCCGGGGAATTACCCAAAATAAAACACACAGCGAAAGCTTAAAATCAATAAGATATTTTCTTATCAATTTAAACAAAAACACAATAACTTTCTGCTCCCAGCCTAATCCTGATAAACATTCATATCATTACAATTCTAATATTTGACATGACTGCAAAATAGTCCACAAGAGTTGATGACATTTTTTCACATTCGTACCATGCATTTCGATATTATCGAAGTTTTGTTTACTCACCAACTGATTCTTGTCTTAAAAAACGATATTAAAATTTACATTAAAACAGCTCCGACACGTTTCGGTGTTACAGTTACACCATCATCAGGGAGTGCATTAATTTGTGTCTACTAAAGTTACAGTTGTTAAAATAGTCCATTAAAATACAGCAGTGTGTGGTTCATACGGAGGTGGTGTGACTGCATATATTAGGTATGTAATGAATAACAGTGTGTCAAATACTGTGATTACAGAATTTTCAAAATATAATGAATCATATCAAAATTGGTTGGACTTACCCTTATTGGTGTCTGTATGTTGCAGTGTTCGGCAGTAGATGGAGTCTACTGCAAAACACTACAACATACAGACACCAATAACAACCTAACATATGCAGCCACACCACCACCGTATTAACCACACACCGTTGTATTTTAATGGACTATTTTAACAACCGTAACTTTAGTAAGCACAAATTAATATGCTCCGTGATGGTAGTGTAACTGTAACACCGAAACATGTCAGAGCTGTTTGAATGTAAATTTTAATATTGTTTTTTAAGACATCTCACTTGTGTATCAGTTGGTGAATAAATAAAACTTTGATAGTTGAAGACATTTTTAATCTCAACTGATACATCATTCACTATGCACTTTTATATAATTCTACAATACAGACCAATAACATTAAGCAACATGTTATGAAAAACAAAGGTAACTTTAATTCTTCCTAAATTTTCTGGACATAATGGTCTAACATCAGGGGAAAACACGTCAAATACAAAGCAGAAAATACACATTTTTACACTGAAACCTGTTAAGGCAAATGACCTATTACAGATTATAACTGTAACTTTAATATACTGTCAAAATCTATACACAATGCTCCAACATTCCAGGTGTGTAATATGTTGTTCTACGTCCAAGTGTAATGTACCTACAGTGTATGATCATTCTTAATTACCAAGCTATAGTTCAACTGAAATAACGACACATTACATGCACACTTTGGAACCGCGGTGGCACGGTGGTTAAGGTGCTGTACTACACATCAGATGGTCACTGGTTCGATCCCAGCTGGTATCATTGGAATTTTTCATTGCCATAAAATCCTTCCGACTGCACTATGGCCCTGGGGTCGACTCAGCCTCTAACAGAAATGAGCATTTCCCGGGGGTAAAGGCGGCCGGTGCGTAAGGCTGATAACCTTATCACCATCCTGTACCGTTGTCACATAATCTGGGAACCTTAACTTCCTGGAACCCTCTGGGCCACTCCAACTTGTAACGGGACTGATTTACCTTTACCTTTACCTTTACATGCATATTTTATACCTTTAACATTTCATGTATTATTATTTAACTGAACTTCTACTTTATAACTAAAAGTGGTTATTAGTAGGTTGCCCAGAAAGTATTACCCTACATTTATAATGAGAATTCATTCCTAGATGGCTGATCCCCGTGGCCATGTGGTCTAAGGCAGTGTTTCTCAACCGCCAGGCCGCGGCCCGGTACGGGGCCCTTGCATCAATTATACCGGGCCGCGAGAGATTCTCCTGGAATTGATAACTAATTTAAATGTAATTTTATATTTGTCAACATGCCACACCGTATCTATAAGTGTACTGATATTCTTTATGATTATGCCATAATTAATTATTAATACTTATGTTAGTTTAATGTATGAACTTAAAGAAAAATGGAAAGGTAATGACGAGTACATCTGTTGGGACCGGGCCCTCGTCTTATGAAAAAAGAATTTACCGGGCCGCGGTCTCACAACGGTTGAGAAACACTGGTCTAAGGTGTTGGTATGCAGCTGTTCACTTGCTAAGAGATTGTGGGTTCAAATCCTGCCAGGCGCATGGATGGATGTCTCCTGCGAGTGTTGTGTGTTGTCAGGCTGATCACTCATCCAGAGGAGTCCTGCCGACTGTGATCATGAAGTCCTGATAACGCGTAGCCTCTGGCCCACAAGGGGCTGTTGTACCATTAAAAAAAATTGTTCCTAAATCATGAAAGTCACGTATAATGAAGAGCGATGTTTCGACTCCATATCCTATCTTCTCACAAAGTCTCTATACACTTGTATGGCCCTGTGCCAATGTGTCTACACACCGTCCTGCTCAAGTAACCAAGTTCTCACTGCACAAATCACATCATTATTAACCTCAGATTTTGTACCACGAATAGTACCCTGCAGGCCTCAAAATAGATAGAAATTTGTGTGTGCCGTATCACAGCTGTCAAGAGGATTGTGTGGTACTGTCCAACCAAATTTCATGGTGGCTGCACGATTCTTCAAACTCGTGTGCAGTGACTGCATAATCAGAGTGAGAAGCTACTAATGTTAGCTACTGAAGCAATCTATGAACCACTGTGTGAAAAACGACACAAATGTAAGTGTTTATGCCAGAAGCAAAGACATGAAACTATGGAGAAAATAGTCCAATCATATGCACCTAAGTTTAGTTTGAAGTACGGTTCCTTAAAAGCCCTTCCAGTGTTGGTAAGTGGCTGGGGGATGAAGCTGTCACCCCCGTCAAGTGCAAAGGTTAAGAAGGTGTGAAACAATACTTAAACTCTCCACAACTAACTCCATGCAGCAGAGTCCTTCTTGAGAAGCTATCCAGTTCTCAGCTAGTCAATCAATTCTCCACATTTTATGGAACCCGAAGGTTCATTACCGCATTCACAAGAGCGTGCCACCTGTTCCTATCCAGAGCCAGGGCAATCTAGTCTGTACCTCCCCATCCCACTTTGTCAACATTCATTTTAATATTATTCTCCCACCTATGTGTAGGTCTTCCATGTTGTCCCCACCCTCTTCTTCCCCATATGTGCTACATGCACTGCCCAGCTCATTATTCTTCATTTGATTATCTGAATAATATAAGGTGAGAAGTACAGATCACAAAGCTCATTTTTATGTAGTATTCTCCCCTCCTGTTACCTCATCTCTCCTAGGCCCAAATATCTTCCTCAGTACCCAGTTCTCAAACACCCTCAGTTTATGTTCTTTCCTTGACGTGAGAGATCAAGTTCCATACCCATACAAAATAATAGGCATATTTTAATCTTCACACATTTGGACAGCAAACTGGAAGACAAAAGATTCTGCACTGAACAACAGCAAGCATTCATTCTTATAATAGAACCAACTAGATTCACTAATTTCTCAAATTTATTTCTGGAATAAAACTGTACATGTTTCGGACAGTTCCTCTATCCATCATCATGAGTTCGTCACTGTACACACAGCATTGGTATATGTCATATTGAAATTTCACAAATGGGTGAATTTACTAGTGTATATACGTGTACACTGTAGTTAAAATTGTAAAACACATTGTAGTCAAAATTCTACGTTATATAAAAAGTTAAAATATTAAAATATTCCACAAAATGAGATATGTTCCGCTGATACATTATATTTTACGTTTACACACCAGGTTTGCTTGTTGGTTTTATTATAAGAATTTATTGTGATGCACGGTCACCTGAACGTCAAAAGCAAGCATTCACTGAGTTCGATCTGATCTCAAGTTCTTCGTAGGTGCAATTTTGATTTGTTTGGGTTGTTTCCAAATATCTGAAGAGTTCCATCCTTTCAAAGGATTGTTGTTATTTTGTCCTGCATTCTTTTCACTTAGTTTTCTCAGCATTTACTTCCAGACAATAAGTTAAGGATAATCTTGATACCCACTGGTCCCCTCTCACACATTGGTTTTTTGCTCTTTCCTACAGAAGTGCGCCAAACACACCTGCGTATCAACATCTGAGTCCCTCTCCCTGCAACGCCAACAGTGGTGGGCCAACAGAGCTCATGGACAACATGCCCTGCCTAGGATACTACATACCAGCCACACGCACACACATTCCCCGCCTTATCTGCTAAGGTGACTCCAGTCACCACATTTCAGCACCCTCCTCCACACAGTCTTTTCTCATATGTACTTTGTAAAGCATTATGCTGAGATCTCAACATCTGCTGCTCACATTATTATTTGTCTCTTAGAGCCAACAATGTAAGACGATGGCCTCTGACTAGGCCGAAACATGTTGCTTCATTAACACTCTGCTAATAAACTAGTTGTGTTTGTTGAAGAATAACAGACCAACTTGATGTCACTAGTTATTGTGTTTTATTTCACTTCTTCTATGCTCAACATGTTTCGGACATTAATACATCCATCATCAGGAGCCTGCGACTTTTCTATTGTACCACCACATTGGTCATGTATTCTTGTTTCGATGTGTGTTGGAGTTTCGGTGTGGCTGGGTTGGGGTGGTATCCGTGCAGCAGGCTGCCACATGGATACCACCCCAACCCAGCCACACCAAAACTCCAACACACATCGAAACAAGAACACACGATCAATGTAGTGATACAATAGAAAAGTTGCAGGCTCCTGATGATGGATGTATTAACCTTTTGACACCAGAACTATTTTTTTAATTTTAGCACACCTGTATATAAAATGTGAATAATACAGGAACCAAATAAGTTAGAATTATGAAACAAACTGCATTTTGAAGAGAAAAAAACGGAAAGTATACACCACGTTTAAAATATTCGGTACCTGTATTTGTTGAATAAATATATAAAATGAAACTTTGGAGGTTAGGGGTGCAGTACATCAACTATAGTTGACGTTAAGTGTCTAAAGGTTAATGTCCAAAACATGTTGTGCATAGAAGAAGTGAAATAAAACTTAATAACTAGTGACATCAAGTTGGTCTCTTATTCTTCAACTATCACAATGATGCACGGTCCAATATACATATGATCTAGTTTTGTTCGACCTACATTATCCTTAACTTATTGTTACATACACAATGGGGATGCCTCAACTTAAGCTTACTTCCAGACCACACTCACTTACTGACCTGTCTCCTTACAATGACTAATAAAGCTCCTTCACCTCCCCATACACCTCCTTTGAACCCCCTTCAAGCCTGACATTCAACACTCAGTCCTCTACCTCTCTACAAATACAAAGCGTCACCATTACAAAAATCAACTGGTTGTGCCATTTAAAAAAACAATAACAGTTTAGGCATAAAAACAATTAACTGTTAAAGTTGATTGTATAAATACTATTAACTCTCTGCTTTAAAGGGTTAAACTTCTATTTCATTGAAATGTTTGATTAGAACATAACCCATGCACTAAAAACAAAATTTTGTACAGCTGCCAACATAAGCAAATGCTGAGATGGTTCCTAGCGAACGTTGAGATGGTTCCTAGCGAATGCTGAAATGGTTCCCCTTGGTTTCCCTGTATCTATAAGCGAATGCTGAGATGGTTCCTAGCAAATGCTGAAATGGTTCCCCTTGGTTTCCCTGTGTCTATAAGCGAATACAGAGATGGTTCCTAGCGCATGCTAAATTGGTTCCCCTTGATTTCCCTGTATCTATAAGTGAATGCTGAGATGGTTCCTAACGAATGCTGAAATGGTTCCCCTTGGTTTCCCTGCGTCTATAAGTGAATACTGAGATGGTTCCTAGCGAATGCTGAAATGGTTCCTCTTGGTTTCCCTGTGTCTATAAGCAAATGCAGAGATGGTTCCTAGCAAATGCTGAAATGGTTCCCCTTGGTTTCCCTTTGTCTATAAGCGAATGCTGGGATGGTTCCTAGCGAATGCTGAAATGGTTCCCCTTGGTTTCCCTGTGTCTATAAGCAAATGCTAAGATGGTTCCCAACATTCCAAGTTGCCACTACATGCTTCTCATGTAGCCCTCCAGACTTAAATTTATTAGTAACTGATTTCATAATTTGTATACATGTAAAATAACCACTGCCACCGGGTGACAACCCATTTTCAGTTAAATATATTATTATTATTATTATTATAAAGCCACTGTGCATTACCAAACAGGATTACACTACACTGCAGTAAGTGTCCACAGTTACAACAGTCCCTCACCTTTCTCGGCAATCTGCCCTTCCAGTTTCTTGGATTCAAGTGTAGGGGATGTAAGTTTCAGCTGAATCTCTTCAATGCATGACTTAAAATGTGCCTGTTCCTTCTGCAGTTGCTGTTCCATAAATCCAATCCCTAAAAACAACATACAGCACTCAGAATACATTCACTTTAAGCCAGGAATTCAAAAGTTTTTAACTAATGAAGAAACTAACTCCAGAGAGCCTGGAGATGCTAAAGGTACTTCACCAATAAAACATTTCCTGAATTTCATAAAAGCAAAAAGCAATCCCTCTAGAGACCTGTACAGGCCCTGAGGGTTCCAGGAGGCTGAGGCTCCCAGATTTCAAGACTTTCAGCACATGAAGGTGGTAAGGTTGTCAGCCCTACGCACCGCCCGCCTTTACCCCCCAGGAAATATTCCTGGTACTCATTTCTGTTACAAGCTGAGTCAACCCCAGGGTCATAGTGCAACCAGAAGGATTATGTCAATGAAGAATTCCAATTACATCAACGGGAATTGAACCCGCGACCTTACAACTTGTAGCACAGTGCCTCAACCAACTGCACCACCATATACCGCTCCTGAATTTTATGCAACTCAAAAATTCTCAAAGCCTGCCAATGGCTTTTGTATCAAGCCAAGAGAACTCTGTCTACAACCTCATATGCTGTTCTTGTCATTACGCAGCTTAACCTTTGGCAAGGTGTTTAAACGCTAAGTGTATCTTGTGACAGCCTGAGTTTTTCTGCTTAGCGTGGATATTTAAATTCTGAAAATGCTGCAACTCAAAAACCAACATGTTACAAAATGTTGCACTGGGCCTCAGACTTGAACACATCCTTTGGGATGACCTCAGCAACAGAAAAAGGACACAAGAGTTGCAAGCTATAGTGTCAGGAAATGTAAACAGTTCAGCAGTTCAGGGTCACTGAAGACAGGTGCAAGAGAATCAGCAAGGTACAGATTAGATTCACGAGGAGTACAGCAGATCAGCCGGAACAAGGGAGGCAGTGAACAAGCAAAGGATTATACCTTCTTTCTACAAAAAAGGAAATGAAAACAATCAATTAGAGACAGGAATTTTTTTGCATATAAGAGAATCATATAAGTCAGAGGATGGAGGTTGTTGGTGACGGGATGCTATGTACAATCCTAAGAGGCTGCTGTTCTTATACTATTATTCTGGAAGTTTGTGTTTGTTTGTTTTGGGTGTGACAGCCCCCCAGTGGGCCAGGGTCACCTCATACATGAGGTTTCTAGATCACACACGACAATACACCACAGTTGGTAGGACTCCTCTGGACGAGTGATCACCATGATGCAGAGACCTCTACATGACAATATACACAACACTCACAACAGACAAAAGTCCATGCCCCCCGTGGGATTTGAACCCACTATCTCGGCAGGTGAGCGGCCACATAACTACGCCTTTGACCACGCGGCCACTGGGATTGGCAATATTCTGAATGTAAAGTAAAGTAAAGTGATCCCGTTACCGGCCCGGTGTGGACCAGGGGTGGGTAGATGTATAGCTCTACTCTTCCATGACCGCGGCACTAGAAGGGGGTGAGTGGTCAGCAGCACGCCCCGGCCGCACTTTACTCCCGGGAAAGACCCGGTACCCATTTTACAGGACGCTGGGTGGGTCTGGAAAATCTCATCGCCACCGGGATTCGATCCCGGACTGTCCAGCCTATAGCTCAGTCACTACACCGAGTGAGGTACCTGGCCCACCATAGGTACAGGGAGTTTCTTAATTACATATTTTAACAATCATAAAAACATCACCAATTAAAGGAGTTCCATGATCATGTTTAACAAAACACCATGTCTTTAATTTAACAAACTGTCAACTTCCAAGATGCCAATTTGATATGTTCTATATTTGGTATATAAAATTGGGTACATAAAATTAATCAAACAGACTAACAAAGTCACTTGAAATTATAAATGTAATTTTATTTCATAATGATCAGCGACACATTTCGACCTCTCACTGGCCACCTTCAGGGTGGAGAACAATAACACAAACATGATTTTTAATGTGTTGAAATGTTCCACAATTTAAAAAAAAATCTCATATAATTTTTGGTTAATATTTAGGGTTGAATAGTAAAACACAGATGATTATAAAATATCAGAAGTTAAAAAACTGTTGTTTGGAGTAACATTCTGTGAAATGATGTACGTAGAAGGTACGTGGTGAATTGTGATCAAGATTGGTGAGCGAAGATACTGTCTTCACAGAGAAATACTGGTTCACTGTGCAGACTGTATCATCGTTCAATATGTCAGTGACCAGTGTGTAACAAAATGACAATTAAAATTCAAGTGCATTCATTGGTCATTTTTATACAATTTTATGCTTCAAAGTATCCATTGGAGAAATGCGTCGACAGATCCCCTTGGAAGTGGTTGTGGATCCCCTGGGATCTGTGGAATACAATTTGGGAATCACTGAAAGTATCCACTGGAGAAATATGTTGACAGATCCCCTTGGAAGTGGTTGTGGATCCCTTGGGATCAGTGGAATAAACTTTGGGAACCACTGAAAGTATCCACTGGAGAAATGTGTCGACAGATCCCCTTGGATGTGGTTGTGGATCCCCTGGGATCTGTGGAATACACTTTGGGAACCATTGAAAGTATCCGCTGGAGAAATGTGTCAACAGATCCCCTTGGAAGTGGTTGTGGATCCCCTGAGATCTGTGGAATACACTTTGGGAACCACTGAAATTATCCACTGGAGAAATGTGTCGAAAGATCCCCTTGGAAGTGTTTGTGGATCCCCTGGGATCTGTGGAATACACTTTGGGAACTACTGAAATTATCCACTGGAGAAATGTGTCGACAGACCCCCTTGGATGTGGTTGTGGATCCCTTGGGATCAGTGGAATACACTTTGGGAACCACTGAAAGTATCCACTGGAGAAATGTGTTGACAGATCCCCTTGGAAGTGGTTGTGGATCCCCTGGGATC
>Ga0123352_10022678_pt1 | contig 10011 bp, 4 predicted proteins | sample TergutLab28metaG_FD_89700 | JGI IMG/M metagenome (GOLD analysis project Ga0123352, IMG submission 89700) | Labiotermes labralis P1 segment gut microbial communities from Petit-Saut dam, French Guiana - Lab288 P1 | ecosystem: Host-associated > Arthropoda: Insects > Digestive system > Gut ...
CATATTTCCGGAAAAGATCAACAAGACAAGAAGAAGCATGATTTCGGAACAGATCAACAAGACAAGAAGGAACATACTTCCGGAACAGATCAACAAGACAAGAAGGAGCATGCTTTCGGAACAGATCAACAAGACAAGAAGGAACGTACTTCCGGAACAGATCAACAAGACAAGAAGGAGCATATTTCCGGAACAGATCAACAAGACAAGAAGGAACATGCTTCCGGAACAGATCAACAAGACAAGAAGGAACGTACTTCTGGAACAGACCAACAAGACAAGAAGGAACATACTTCCGGAACAGATCAATAAGAGAAAAAGAAACATAATTTCGGAACAGATCAACAAGACAAGAAGGAGCATATTTCCGGAACAGATGAACAAGACAAGAAGGAACATGCTTCCGGAACAGATCAACAAGACAAGAAGGAACATGCTTCCAGAACAGATCAACAAGACAGGAAGGAACATGCTTCCCGAACAGATCAACAAAACAAGAAGGAACATACTTCTGGAACAGACCAAAAAGACAAGAAGGAACATACTTCCGGAACAGATCAACAAGAGAAGAAGAAACAAACTTTCGGAACAGATCAACAAAACAAGAAGGAGCATATTTCCGGAACAGATCAACAGGACAAGAAGGAAAATACTTCCGGAACAGATCAACAAGACAGGAAGAAAATTACAGCCGGAGCACGATCAACAAGACGCGAAGAAACGTACTTTACGAGAAGAATAAATTTGATAAAATTCCCCTCAAACAACCTAAATTTAAAGAAAATTAACTCCAATATTATGGGAACATTGACAGTACGATAGCCAAGAAAGAAGTTTATGTAGCTTCCAAATCAGCCGACTATCCACAGCACCGCAACATTGCAACATCAGGTAAAGGGCAAACTGTCGGCACTTTATAGATACCAGTGAGATAAGATAGGTGTAAAATCCAGCGAGAATTGATACTGCATCTAAACGCGACTATTGGGTTAGATCAGTAAAAAATAACGTAAACGATATTGCCTAAATCAATACAAGGCCAATAGAAAACGGCAAAATATATTTCCTAAATATTTTAGTGCCACGGTAATGTACACACCAGACTGAAGTTCGGATTTGTGTAGTTTAACGACTTTACTCTCTGAATCCACAACAATAGTTGTCTAAATACGTAAGCCTTGTGAATGAACTAATTTCTAAAATTTCGGATATACGAAATCTGAGAATCGTGTACTCCGTGCCCTAATGTACTTAAATAAACAATTTTTCTTTTTTTACTTTCAAAATGTTACGTGTTTTCAAAGTACACGCATAAATGTAATCTAAATTTGCCCGTAGGAAGAGTGCTGCCTTTTCTGTTCCAATTCTCAGGAAAATCGCAACTCTTCGAAAGAATTATGTGTTTATCTTATGCACCAAATCTGGCTGTGAATGTGGAATATAAAAAAGGAATCTTATTTGCGTGTCTGCGTAAAGTGTGGCTTCCACTATGCCGAATTTTACGAAGCTCAAGTCACTTAATAAATTATGTGGCAATCTGCTTTACTGAATTAATCGTACAAAACTTGTACAACATACGGGTACAATTTTATTTACGCCCTTACGGAAAGTGTGGCTTTCCCTATATGTGTCGTCACAAAAGTCTCAATCATTCAGTGGAATTACGCGGAGATATCATGTATCAGGTTGTACTGAAAGCGACGAAGAAATGTTGGTAATCCGTGTAGAAATCACTTTAGCCCTTCAGTCAAAAATGACTGTCACTTTGTTGATTTTCACGACACTCAATATTTCTTAAGAACTTCACGTAAAGAACGCGATGTACCATATTTCATGAAAATCTTACATAGAATTTAGACATTGATACTGGATAAGGAAAGGGCCCAGTCTCCACATACGGCTGTTTTTCTTCACTTCGGGAAGAACGCCTAATAGAACAAGTTAAAAGACGTATTTTATGAATATTCATGATTAATTGGTACAACACTTAAGTTCATAAATAGTGAATTGGAAATAACTTTAGATGAATTGTATGTAGGTAATAGACATTCATATGGAGAAGTGGAGAATATCGATGTCCAACTCAGTGAGAAAAGTTAGCCACTAGCCGAGGTGAGCGCTTGACTTGCATAACAATACGGAGTGGAAGTTTTAACTTTTAACATATTTGTTTTTGCGAAAAACAACAGGCCATAAAATTAGGATGTAATTTACACAACTGTCCATAACCTGAGACGTAACGTTTCTCCGTGCAGAGGGAATCATCCAGACTCAGCAGCCTCAGTCTGCCCACAAAAGTACGTTAGGACGTCCCTTGTATATGAAGAGCAGGTGTTTGATTGGCACTCCAGAAAAACATGTTATCTCTCATATAATTTAAAAATCAAACATAAATATTGACGCAACACATTGCAATGGGTCACAGTCTCAAATAAGATTTTCAGTTGTCAGAGCAAAATATTTCATTAGCAGGTTCAAGTAAATTACACGTCCAAGAGTGTAAAATCGCAATTCGGTAATGAAAAAAATGAGTTCGAAAAAATAAATTTACTGCTGACTGTGGGGCTTGCGAAGTCGATATAGTACTGAGCTACATAGCGGACGATCTGAGATTAGAAACATGGAAGGGATGAGAGAATTCACCATCTTCAAAAACGCTCAGGCCGGTTTTGGGACCGAATAAGGCTCCTGTTCCATGGGTACCTGGCCTTTCTCCAGGGATGAAGCGGTGGGGCGTGAGGCTTGCAATTCACATCCATATAGTGCCGAGTTTAAGAATGGTGGACCCATATCTCCACTTCCAATACGCCTTCATGGCATGTTTACGAGAAGATAATGAACTTTAACTTTTGAACTTTGAAAATTATCATTAATATCAATGTCCTTGAAATTTAGTAACGAAGCACATTGTAAGGTTCGGCTTCAGCCTATCGGTCATCTATCTTTCCTTAATCTATACAACACATCTATAGGGTTTTGACTGTACAATTGTACGAAATGTTCCGGCGTTGTGTTTTGAAATACTTTTATTAATATGCACAATTTGTGAAGAACAGAAATATCCTTTACAAGACACACACACAAATATAGTGGCTGTGTAGAAGCATTGTGCACCTTCCACACTAAACTATAAAAGTATCTACCTGTCTATAGACAGGAATATTACAAGCACATTATTTTAACTTTTGACACTTCGCACCCGTATTCCAAAGTGTATGGGCAGGCGCTAAATGGGTTTCATTCTACACGATAAGCTACCCGAAAAAGATGGGTAAGGATGGTCAGATAAAATAATGCCCTGCATACATGTCAACGTTTTCGTACAATTACTTAGAGAGAAAATAAAAATTTCCCCACTTCGTCTCTTCGCGCACGTTAAAGGACAGACCAGTTCTGAAACTGCAGATGCACGGTATAGGTTTTTCTGTATAAACTCAACAACATCAGCTGATAAACAGCACACGAACAAGCTTTCACGTGACGATTACTGTCACTGTGTCAGTGCCTTTTAATAGAATGATGATTACTCAAGTGTTACCTCTATCTGCTGTCAGGCATGCGGAGCACAGGAATACATACAGGGGGTTTTCTGGGGGGAGACGTGAAGAAACAACACAATTTTGAAGACCTAGGCTTAGACGGGGATATTATTAAAATACATTTTAGAGATAGAATGGCAAGAAGCGGAGTGGACTCATCTGGCCTCTTGTAAGCGCAGCAATAAATCTTCAGATTCCATGAAATGCGAGGAATTTCTTGATTAATTCGGTAGCTATGAGCACATTTAGGGGATTCCGCTCAATGACAGTACTTATTAAATCTACACCCTTTTCATGATGGCGATATTTCGCTGTATTACAACTGAACTTCACAGTTTTCACCCACATGCAATGATTCATGTCAGTATTGCAAAATAAATTATTTAACAGATAACGAAACATATGAGGCCACCAAGATACGGTTTCTAAACCCTGTCTGCAACAGCAACTGGCTTATACCTTAATCCGCTCTTTGTCTGTTAAATGTCACAGATATAGGGTGTGTTTTCAGGACGCTGAAGTACATTTGAAATTTAATGTGTCTAAGTCCGAAAAAGAAGTGTGTCTTTAAGGTAGTAAGCTCACCTAAGGCATCAGATTGCTGATTGTCTTAGAACTCGACAAATATTACGCGACTTACTTTTTAGAACGTACGAAAGAATTCTCCATAAATTCGACATTAATAGGCTTGAAGAATAAATAATTTTTAAAGATTCGTACGTGATGTTTGCTTTACAGTTTACATCTTTAGGGCAGGCATCTCATCTGTAGGTCTATACCCCGACTAAAACAATGGTTTGATTTAAATTACACGATAAATTTTATTTGGAATTCGCCCGATGTTGGCTTTTTGTACTTGAACCGAAACATGTTGTATTAAAGTTTATAATAATATAACGTAAACATAGTTGTAATCGACGGCCTTCACCCTTTACTTTGCTTACAATTGCTAATCAACTGCTCGCTAAACGTTTTCAAGCCAGATCCCTGAATTAGAAAGCACCACCCTGTTTATGACCTGTTAGCACTTGATTCACGCTGTCTGAATCACGAATCAGTTTCGTCTTTCCTAAATCCAGAATTGGTAGGAAGTAGTAATCCAGAGCTTCGCAGCAGGTGTAACGGAAGGTAATACTTCCGGATATATCTTTCAAAGGAGAATAAACTGTTCATGAAGCTCGTGGTTCGCTGCTGTACTAAACTTATGGTTACTAATTACTTATTCAGGATTTTGTCGATAGACGGAAAGAAGGAGGCATAGTCCATTGTAGCTTTCCATTACTTACAGAAGACTAACACTATAATGTCTGATTAAATAAAGCGTATCTAATCTCCTTACTGATGAAAAAGCACACACACACACCAAAGGTGTCGGACAAGATTCGTTGTAACAGAATGTACAAGGCACAACATATGACGTCCAATTTTTTCGTACCTTGCACTTAGGTCTATACAGAGTTCAATCGCATGGCCCAAATTCGGCGTGTCTGTGCAAAATGTACCTACACTACTAGCATGTATGTTGATCTGACACTGGAATTAATTACACAACGACACACAACTGAAATTCACAGACAGCCAGCCAGCATTCTGTAACATAAAACCTGTATATCAAAGCTCATACACACACGTAAGAAGCAACAGGTGAATGCGGAATAGCGTGAACGTGGAGTGAAGACTGGGAAAGTCAGGTCAACAACGACTTCGACGAAGAACAGAGTTGGAACTGAGACAAACGTCAAATATATTGCAGACTAAAATAAACATCCGTAAACCGTAGGGCTTTTAAGAAAATTCGACACAGAAATAAAAGCCGACAGCGGAGTCGCAGTTTATTCTGTGGCCATATTATGTGTTACAAGGACAATGGTGACAATGAGAAATACGAGCGGATGGTGTTGTGGCAACGGTCTGGACTGGCAGCTGGCAGGTTGTCAAGTTCGAATTTCTGCCCGGTTAACGGATAGCCTAGTGCGGAGGTCATTCCTCATACCACCCAAGAAACTGCAGGGTACTATGTCGATTAGGCCATGAAAGTTTCCTTCCAGATCCTTTCCAAACTATTATTCACAAATCAATCCACGTTCGACGCTATGTAGTCTGGTTAGCTAATAAGATCGAAAAAATCACAAAACCGAAAACTTTATAATAACAGCGCATGAGCCTCCAACATACCACATCTGAAAAATCGGATCTGAGCTACAAAAGATTACCACAAGCTGCTACAGCGTAAACAGACAAATAAATGTAATGTAAGGACCAAAACTAATCGAAACTCAACGAATCCTTACCTAAATTTATATCAACTGATCCAGTGTACCTCAACAAAATCCATATTTTAAATCTAATTATTATTACTCTTTTACAGAATACCAATCATAATAAAAATTAATATAATAATGTATATATATATGTAAATACAGTAAATGAGCGCTGGCAATGTTATACTTATTGACATACACAGTGACTGCATGTTATCAGTCGAACTCGAACATCCTCACGCAATAGTTTTACGTCACATGGAAGACAAATATAATGACGTTCTAACATGAAAACCACACATATGTAAATATAGCAGGGACGTATATGTATGTATGTGTGTATGTATGTATGTATATATATATATATATATATATATGTATATGTGTGTGTGTGTGTGGGCCGGGTAGCTCAGTCGGTATAGCGACTGATTACGGGCTGGACGGTCCGGAATCGAATCCCGGTGGGGACGAGATTTTCCGCCCGTCCAGACCCGACTTGGGGCCCACCCAGCATCCTGTAAAATAGGTACCGGGTCTTTTCCGAGGGTAAAGTGCCGCCGGGGCGTGCTGCTGACCACTCATCCCCTTCTAGTGCCGCGGTCATGGAAGAGTAGATCTACACATCTACCCACCCTCTGGGCCACACCGGACCTGTAACGGGATCACTTTACCTTTATATATATATATATATATATATATGAACGTATCGACAGGATACATTCACACACTGTGCTTATTAATATACCCAGAGCATACAACCATAGGCACTGATTTTAACAGGAAGGTTGAAACATTTTCTCACTCTTCGCCGATATGCTGAAGTAATACGGCAGAAGAAGAACCATAGAACGCTATTATAAATAAGGGAAACATAAACTTGATATCTTAATTATCTAGATCTGCCTACAAAATCTAACGAAGTGGGTTACAGGAAAGGAATAAGGTAATGAATGGCATCACATCTAATTATTTTTCTGAAGTATGACGCGAAACGAATAAACATTTTTGTGAAATTGTAATATTTACAAGTATGCACTTCGCATTTGTATTAGTGCCCTTTTTCACATAACATATTTTTAAAATTTTAATACATTCATACTGCAGTTGCAGTACATAACCTACCTGATGTTACACAAATCAATCATAAAACGTAGCATAACACCTGCCGCTATACCCTGTTGATGGTAGAGCTCAACCGAACAGGAGGAAGTACCTGTGTGAATGAATATACGGTTGTTAAACTCGTTTGATATTAAAGAAACCCAGAATTAAGCAATGTGTGAGGATGTAATGTAAGAAGAATTGATGGATGGAAATACCATACAAACTATGAGCATAACGAAGCAGACGCTTCGGAAATAAGATTTTTGTCGACGGCGATTTCGGAAATAGATTTTGCAATACACGTTCTGATAGCTGCTGGTATATCTTGTCGCAAACGAGTGTGTATCGATAAGAGTCTGTTTCCTTACAATCAACAAAAGATCTATGGCGAGATAACTTCTGACTCACCTCGACAGAAAGAGTGACAAACTGTTCCAAAGCCTCTTATTGTTATCGAAACTGTCTAGATTGTTGCGTTATTTTGCGTTTTGAGTCAGTCAACTAGCGTTCTTACTCAAATACTGTAATCGTTATTAATTTTATCAACATGTATTGTGTGCAGAAAATGAACAAATTAATCATTTTGACTCCATCACGATTTTATTAGTGAGTGTAATTTAAGGAAATAGCACCTTTAGAAATAAAAGGCACATTATCTTAAAAAATGTTCAGGACAATGATTTCGAACTAAACCGAGGAGATATCTATCTTATACTGACAGAAATCCAATACATATGCGTGCAATGATATGTCGTCAGCTTTGATTGGAAAGGGAGAGCAATATAAACATGAAACTACGAAAAGACAAATTAATGTAATATTACTTTAATTTCATTGTAGTGTTAGGCAAAAACGTGAAAGAAAATAATATAAATATTTCTGACTTTAATTTCATCCTTTCTTTTATAAGTTGGTAGGCCTAGCTAAATCAAGGAAGCTCAAGTATTCAAAGAAATCTCTTGTTGATTTACGAAATCACAGAATTAATAATATGCAAATATGAAAACAGATAAAGAAGAACTTCATATTTGTGCAATAAGAACCACCAGCAGCCAGTCAACATAAACGCACGACACGTATGAACTGCTGTATACACAGACAAGTACCTCCTGATGATGGGCAGTAAGCCTGCTCGAAACATGTAGAAGTTAATTATTGAAATAAATTGAGAGTAAAATAGTGCATCCTGTCGGTTGTTAATGCGCAAATATATCACGATTCGCAGTCCACAGAACATTAAATATATCACGATGTGCGGTCCACAAATAAACATTAAAAAAGAGCTGAATGGTTTGTATTTTTCGACCAACAGTACACTCTGTAGGTGGCCGTCCGGTGCGCACTGCACACCGGACAGCCACCTTCTTGTGTGATTGTATCAGATGTTGTATAATACAATTTTTACCTCCTGATGATGAGCACATAGTGCTCGAAACATGTAGAAGCATTTAATAAACTTATTATAAAAGAAGAATTTGTTCATTACATCGGTTAATTACTAAGATTCTTTCGTGTAGTTATGAATTAAATACTCGGTGCATCAAAAGTGTCAAAAGATGTAGATATTCCTAACATCCATAGTTTATTCTTTGCACCATTTTTCCTACACAGTAGCTGGAATTACTGTGGTGCAGACTCTGTTCGTGGATACTATCCAGGAAATTTCTCCTTGGGCAAGTCGCACCTCGTCCTCACAATGTACAGCAGCTATATCACCATGACTGAATCAGCAGAGACTAGATTTTACAGACTGCAGTTCCTGAGGTATGATTAGGGAAAGAAGGGCGATTACTTAGTGGAACTTATTATAACTTACTTGCTTAATTTCTCCATGGAGCAGAGTCCTTCTTGAGAAGCTAACCGGTTTTCAGCTAGTTAAGTAATTTCCCGCATTTTATGGAACCGGTAGGTTCCTCCGAATTTACAAGTGCGGGTCCCCTGTCCCTATCATCAGCCAGCTCAATTCAGCTCATACTACCACATTCCACTTCCGGAGGATCCATTTTAATATTATCCTCACATCTACGCTTAGGACTCCCAAGTGGTTTCTTTACCACAAGTTTCCCCACCAAAACCCTATATACGCCTATTCTCTCCCCCATAAATGTTACATGACCCGCACTTCTCATTCTTCTCGACATTATTACCCGATCAAATATTCTCCTCAACAGCCTATTCTTGAAAACCTTCAGCCTACGTTCCACTCACAATGTAAGCGAACAAGTTTCACACCCATACAAAACAACAGGTAAAGTTATAATTAGTCCAGGTCCAGGACTTACTGTAAGAATGTTTAGTAACAAGACACGTTTTTACGGTGAGGAGTTGTTAGGACCTTGCCCAACCCCCAAGATAGAGGACCACACTCTGTCGGCTATCCGTGAAAGTTTATTCGATATATTCGCAACTACCCTCCATATTGGAGGCCGTTCCCCCACTCGCAACCCGAGGTCGCGACGTGTCGTGTTGACAGGAACCAACTTATCATAGATTTTATTTTCACAATGTAGCTCAAATGCTGTAGAGACCAGAAAGCTTCACAGTGATCAGTTCAACAAATATGATTAAATATTTTGAGGCTACGATATATCTCAAGCGTCTAGTCTCCCTGTCTGCATTGGTCAGGATTCAATCGCTGGAAAGCTGTGATTGATTTCTGGTACAAAATATGACATTCGAGTAAGTTCTCACTGTACCAAACTCCTGTACAACAGGACTGACAAATCTCTACGTCTTCACACCTCCGGTCTTCCGTTCGGTATTTACATGTATAAGATATAAAAGCCAGTAAATAAATTTATTTTATTTAGTCACGTTGTCGTTTTATTTCCCTGTGTTGCAACAAACACCAAATTAAAGGACTGAAATGTATAAATTCACGTGCAATTTTACAAGGGTGTGTAACTTGGTCATCAGCTGTTCTGGATATGTCCGGTTCCTATTTTAACTGGGGCGCCGAATACCCTAAGCACTCACTGATCCCTCCAGGCAAGTGTCTAGCTACGATTATTTTATTCCGCGTCCTTTAAACTGCCTACAGTTTAACCAGTGCATTCAATGAAGCCGTCAGTTATTACAAGCTTCGTTAAATAACATAAAATTAATAA
>Ga0123352_10022682_pt1 | contig 10010 bp, 9 predicted proteins | sample TergutLab28metaG_FD_89700 | JGI IMG/M metagenome (GOLD analysis project Ga0123352, IMG submission 89700) | Labiotermes labralis P1 segment gut microbial communities from Petit-Saut dam, French Guiana - Lab288 P1 | ecosystem: Host-associated > Arthropoda: Insects > Digestive system > Gut ...
CTGAAACACATAGTACACAAAATTTCTATATATATATATATATAAATAAAATAAACATTCTTAGTTATAACTACTGTGTTTATTAATACAATTGTTGATAACCACAACAGAAAGAAAAAAGTTAAGACTCCAACTGTAGCAACGAAATCTTTGACGCTTTTGGGGCGACATAATCCAATAAAATGTTCTCCGGCAGACAGACACGTCAAGGAGACCTTGCAATAATGCTGCTAGAATACTGGGAAAGCACATGCAACTGAACTGACTTTACAGCACCAGTACTGCAGCAATAACTAAAATTGTATGTTGTGGCCATTTACAGTATAAAAAGAGTGACTACACTAACACTCTAGCCTACAAGATTTAATTACTGTACACAACATGCACAAAGTTACAGGAATTTGTGTATTCCTTCCAGTAGGACAGTTCACATTATGTTCCACCCATGTTCTATTCTTCAATGACCTCCTTATAAACCATTCTGCGTGCATTACTATGCCTTATGTTATAATGTGTGTACTTTTGAGACACAATGAACTTTGGTTACTATGTAGGGCACTATGTGGGCTGTGCTGGCAAGATTCGGTTATCCTGGAGAAGGTAATATTCAGATAATAACAAGGCTTTCACAAAGAATACTTCTTGTGGATAATGCCACGAATTTCTGCAAGATCATCTGATGACAACTCTCATTAGGTGTCCAAAACACACTGTGGTGAAAAGCGTGACCATGTAATGATTGTACACTGTGGACAGGTGTTACTTTCAATATCTGAGTAAGTGAAAAGGAAATGTCACGTCAAGATACAGGAGCAGATTAAGTCACTACAATATACAAGTGCCCTTGGCTCACTTCACATAAAGTTTAGTCTCTACTGACAAAGACAAATAGAATGAACACAATTTCTGTACCCATATTCAACTGAAGCAAGAGGTAATGGAAACCCAAGAAATTATTTGAGTGGTGTGATCCTGTATTTTCTGAATTATACTGACCTTCTGTAAAGTAACTCTGATTTACAATTTGGATGTGATAGTGTGGCACAAAACTCTCACCTTCTGACCACACTTCAAATGACTTGGCACATTCTACTCGCCTCACACATATGTCCTCAATAGAGAGAGCCAAACATACTGTGGTCAGTTCGCAAACTGGCTGACCACCAATCATGTAACCAATTACACAATAAAAGAATAATACACTGCAACTAACGATGATAATTACTATGTAACTGTAACAATCAAATATGCCTAATGGTTGTCTCAACTGTCACACATAATTAATAAAAGTACGTAACTAGCACAGAGCGTCACTTAAGGAATAGACACAAATTCACAACATTTCCTTGAATATGCATAAGCCTCCTCTGTTATGCATCTGGCTCAGTACACAGTTGCAAATGGTGCACTTGGATGTACTCTAGAGGAAAGCCATAAGATCACAGCAAGAATTCTGGCGATAGAAAGACTTTCCAAATATTTTGCACACATATAAGCCCATCCTGTATCTTTGACTGTGGCTGGATCATGTCAAATAATGGCAGCTGCATCTGCAGCTCTCCAACATTTGTTCTGCCACCTCCTAAAAAAGGAGGAAGAATGTGCACATCTTCAGAATATAGTGTTCTAAAAGACTGAATATTGAAACTAGTTTAGTATGCGTTATTTGACACACACACAGGCATTCATACTATGTGTGAAGATGCAAATGGAGGATTGCCAAAGGCTCAAGCCTTCTAGGCCCAAAACACTTGAATTTTCACAGATTCGTCTTTGTAACTAAAAACTATGGAACATTAGTGATAATGAACTTCAGCATGGCAAAATATATATGCAAGTTTGATTCAAAATCCACTACTTTAATTTTCTTCACAGTATACATGTATAATTCCTTGCCAACTTCACCTCAAAATTTTGGAAGTTTTGAGATGCAAATTTTTAAAAATGAAAGTACATATTCAAACAAGAGAACATCAGACAAAGAGTTCCCTTCACAAATCTTCATTACAATGTCACACAAATGAAACAGTGATGCCTTCTTGCTGTCTTGCAGTTGGCTACATACATGTACAAGACACCAATGAGAACAGCTGCTGACCTTACATGCTCATTACACCATGAATGTGACGCAAGTGGCGTTTCATATTGCTCTTCTGGCCGAGAACTTGATGACAGATATGGCACTGTGTAGCACCCTCATGTTTGGCCATGTGATTGTACCGAGAGTTCCTGTGTTTGAAACACTTTCCGCACAGTTCACACACATAAGCACCTGCAACAGCAGCACTCAGTGGTTGCTGGATGTGTCCATGCAACACATTCAATTGAGACTTGAAGGTCACGAGCTTATTCAGAACTTCTACCTCAGAATCCAAGCCTGAGAAAGCAGGAAAACACACTATGAGTATAAATACAATGTAATGAATACATTAAATTGTCAGGTTTGAAGTTCTCACAGTAGTGTCCATAAAGATTTAGCCACACTGCACACACTGTAACCTTGTATTAAATTTGTAATTCACTATTCATTAAAATTCATCACTTGCTCCAAGAACAAATATATTCAATTTCTCCTACAGAGAATATACAAGATTAAAAAATGGAACTTTGTTATATTTCCTTCATGAAAGCATCAACTAAATCCATGCAGCAGTCTTTCTTCAGAAATTAACAAAAGTACTTGCACAACTACTCAAACATTGCCCCAAGAAGCTTATTACTGTGGTACTGTGTACAAAGGCCTACACTTAAGCATGACAGTCTGCTGTATTAGCTTGACAATACTAGCACAGTCTGCCAACAAACAAAATAAAAAACAGCAGTAATCTTACATTTACCTACAAAAAATTTCAGATACATTCAATGCATCTTCTTGGTAATAAGTGACCAGATGCCTACAGTTTACTTCATTGTTACACACTGTAATTACAATTATGTAACTGTTATCTTCTTGACAGTCTGTAGAACAAAGTACAGGAAGTTGAAGTGGAAACCAAACCCACAGGCATGGCAAGCAATGGCTTTACAGTACCTCACAGTGTATAGGATGATACATGAACTATGCACATTACTGTAGATTATTTCCTAGGTCTTTGTAATCAAAACTATTCCTGGTGACATAGGCCCTATTCTCAATGGTTATGGTGCTATGGTGGTTTTTTATTTTCATAAATGAAGTACTGCAAACTGCAGTATCACTTGCACATCCGTGCCTTTCTTGCAATCCAACTTGAACAGCCAAGACATTAGTCACCACTGTTTAGAAGAGTATCAATCCAGTTATGACAAGTCAGTTCTGTAATGGTGGCAGGGGGTGGGGAGAGGGGAGGTAGAAGCAACACACTCTACAGTGCTGTACTGTCTTGGTGTATCCGTTATAATCCAGATTCCATTCGCATTTCCTACTGCAAAGGACACCAAGCATGGTATATGTGTATGGTTTCTGTAACCCTAATGCAGTTCATTCCATTGCTGAATATTAGCAACATATTCTGAACCAGTGAATACCAACCCAAAAACTCTACTCAAGTTTATCAGACATTGCAAGATACTGACAACTGACTAAACACAAATCACTGTTTGCATCATTAAATCCTATTTACCGACAAAGAACAATTCAATGATGATATAATACATAGTTCTCCTGTGTGGTAAAATTAGAATCCTCACACCACTATGGAGTGACTCTGAACTCCATTTCATTGTCAATGTGTGGTGTGCAGTTTGGGATGTTCACCTGACTGGTCATTTTGTCTTAAAAGTATGTCTTAAAGGAGAGATACACCTACAATTTCCCCATGAGGAATTCCAACTTTTGGAGGACGTGTTTTTGATCAGACAAGGTTGTATGTACATTCAATATGGCAGAGATCTTCCCCATTTTTCTGTGAAGTTCAGAACCTCAAGAACAATCATTTCCGCAGGTGATGGACGAGGAATGGCAGGCACAATTGGCCAGCCAGATCTCCAAACTTAAGACCACCAGATTACTATGAATGGAAATGGATGAATGAAATGATCTACAGCATGTAGTCTGAAACATGAGACACACTGTTGCCACATTTTGGACATGACACTCCACGTCAGGAATTCAACACTGAGGTCACAACTACACAGCAAGATATAGTGCAGCTGAGGACAGGATTCTTGAAAACCTGCTTTAAGCACAAGTCTGTGTAAATTAAAGGTAATTTCATGAAGTCCAAATTTAGACTTGAAATATACCAGGTAATGTGTTTATTAATTTATTGTATACTTTTTAAACAACCCTAAGCTTCTATTCTGTATCACTCGATCATAAAACCACGGCCATTCAAAACCAGAGACATGTTTTCTTTGTCAACTTTTTAGATCACAAAGACTTAAGAAATTATCTCTTAAAGTTATGCCCACAACACATAAATCACTCTGCATAATATAATGTACTCAGCATTAGGGCAGGCATTGTAAATGACCTCCATCAACTCTCATACAAGCTGGACACCTGATGATCAGAATATTAAATACGGTATGAAGTTGTCCAGGAACATTTGATGTATTAACGAGCCAGAAACATAAGTGCATATTTCAGTAAAAAAAAACCATTCACTTTATTGTAGATGAAGATCCAAGTGCAAGATATTTGTTAAATCTTCTACAATGGTTTAACCAACATCCCAAGTGATGACAGTCAAGGACAGAAACCATGCATGAGACCTTAAGAATAGTTCCCACCACCTGTTCCTATGCTTGCTCAAATCACAAAACTCATTCTATCATACACCAGCCAGCCAGCTTCCCGCATGCCTACTTACCACTTCAGTGTATGTCAAACACTAAAACCAACTATGAAGACGATCTGAATATAATAACATGAGCTTCTTTAAGGACAAAATGACAACTTGACAAAAGTCTAAAGCAAGTAAATCACGAACACAAATAATAAGCATTAAACACCGACATAAATCTGAGAAACTTGTTCCTAAACACATTAAAATGAACTACGACTTAAATAAACAGCCTGACTTAAAAACACCCAATTTCAGCATTTTTTCATTTGCAGAATACCGTACTGCACTGTAGTAGGCACATCATGTCATTCCCTCCCCGGCTATCATAGGAGTTCACCACCACTTGACTCCTACACACCAACTTAAGACTTCTGATGTTTAAATGTTTGTCTGTGGATCCTCTTAAATCACGCAAAAAAAAAAAACCAGCAAAAATGGTCAAGGCAATGAAGTGTGAAAGACACCGAGGGTTACCAGATGTCCATGGCCCAACCCCTTTCCCATAAACCCAATGCAATTATTTTTGGCAATTCATATCCCATATCATTCTTAAGTGACTGGCAAAATTTCAGGCTCCCACCTCTATTCCCCGATGAGTTATGGTTCCACAGACAGCCTCACACACCACTTTTTACAGTACAGATTATATAAAGATATCAGTGTATAACAACCCCTCTCAGAGGGAATGAAAATAAAATCCCATGCAAGCACAACCTCAGCATTAAATGAAGGTCAGTCTCATATCCCAAAAGGAAGAAAATTACTCGAAGTACCACTTGATAGATGATTAATGCCAGATAGTTCAACAGTTAGCACTTCTACTTCCTTTTCAGGCCATTCTATGTTGAAACATAAGGCCAGAGCTGCCTACCCTAAGGATCACCACAGTTTTATTCAGTACCAACAGGAATATTCCATATTACCTTAAATTAAATAAAGACCACTTCCTTAGAGGTTTGTTATTTGGGTGCATGTGAGGTAGGGTTACGAAACGTGTGAGGGTTGTGAAAAGTTCTGAATTGCTTCACATGAAACTTAAGAAATACAGGGTGATCAAAAAGTCTCTGTGCACCTGACTTTTGTATTGTAATCATCAAGTTAACAGACACTTTTTCATTATCCTGTATATCAGACAACACACAGTTTATGTACATACTTTGCCAGTTGAGAAAGTCATTAAGTTTACTGGCACAAGAACAGTGGCAAAACACATGCCAGCAGCATAAACTGGAATTCACCACAATCACAAAACTGCTACTCAGATAGCTCAATTATGCAGAACATGTTCATTCTACATAACTCATACCTACTAAACACCTGTATTTTGGCTCCAAGTAGGAAGAGTTGAATATAAATACAGGATTTTCTTCTCCCCACATCTAAGTACACTAGTCCATACTTCACTAAAATCCAAGCTAAAATGCCTTCTACACAATAAGTTGCCATGATTAAAAAAAAAAAAATCAAAGGAACATCCATGACGGTGTACGTACAAGAATTACGTAGCTGACAGCAAGCAGGCCAGCACTAAATGCAGAACCCTTGCAATAACCCCTGTGGATCTGCAGACCCGAAGGTCAGGAACGAATGCCCTAACCACATGCAACACTACAAAATCCTCTGAACGTGACAGCAATGCTTCAACAACAGACACACTTGTGAATGAATTATAGTTCTCATATAATTCCTTGGTTACAAACAGTTCCACAGGCATTAAGGAGAACACAGCACCAATTTGTAGAGAGCACCTGATAGCAGGACAGAAAACTCTCTTCACAAACAGAATAGAAGAATACTTCCTTCCCCATTACAATTTACTACCTATAAGAACATCAGATGTTCATCTTTCAGGCTCCTCTGACAGTCATGATTATGAATGATCTTAAAAATTAGTCATGTAAACCATAAACAAAGTTACCACTGTTACCAAAATAATGATCTGCAGACCTGACTTGAGTACATAAGACACGGAGGAGTTGAGGTCATGGACTATTACATTCATTAGATTTGAATAATGACGGTTCACAGAAGCAAGCACTAGCACGTAAATGAGATAAAGTCTGTGTATGTGTATGAGTAACTCCTGAACTGCGCAACTTTTTTTAAGTTAGGCTTATCACATGTTGCAGCTGCCCCAATGATCTGGCATGAAACAGAGTGGTGTTATTAAAGTTTAATTACTCCAAAAGGTTGGGCTCAGCTTGCTTCAGGTGCGGTCCAGTACTGCGATCATATAAAAACTACAAACCATCAGGTTCAGTAAAGGTAGTTTCTTGAGCAGCTGAGCAATACTCAGCTTCTCAAGAAGGACTCTGCTTCATGAGTTTGTCTATTAATGTTATTCCATTCAGGCCATCCCTCCAGTTATATTGGGTGAACTGGTGGGTGCTGGAACTTGGCCACAGCAATTGAATGTAGTATGCAGACCCTTTACACAAGCAATGAATTAGAGATGGAGGTTAAGGTAAAAAGTACAAGGTAAAGCTGTCACCATACATGGCATAAAGGCATACACAGCAACCAAGATACAGCTCCACTCATTCTTAATTTCAGCACCAGATGGAGGTGAGATGCTTGCTTCACTTTCCAGCCACTTTACCCATGGGGAAAAAGCCCTCAAATACTCACCGAACAGGAGGCTGGGTGGGACCCAAACTCAAACTAGACAATATACAGAACAGAAGAATTTCTTGTCCCTGCCAGGAATTCTATAACAATTCCTCCATTGTCCAAACCATGGTCTGGTCACTACATCAACCTTGCTATCCTAGCCAAAATAGGTGACAGACCATCATTACTAAATAATTCACCACCCCATATGACCACAGAAAAAATAATCATATTTACACACCAACAGTCAGATTTTTTCTTCAAGCAAACCATCATAAAAATTCGAAAACATTGAAGACCTAAACAAATAAGCACAAAATTCTACCAAATACATAAAACCAAGCGATCTATGGAACGATTATTGTATATTGTCTCACTCTAGTTTAACTGCCTCAAAAACCCTCGACTTACAAACTGTTCTGGAAATAAAATGTATCTCTATATAGTTTCTGCTCCAACATTACTTGTTCAGCCAAATACTCCACAAGTACAGTGCATGGTATTTCCACATGTTAGCCAAAACTGGAATGCATCAAGAAACTGATATCCATTAATATCCATTTCAGTTTCTTCAAAACCAGAGAGATGGAGTCATTTTACAGGTATTTTGTACAATGTAAATGCACCAACAAACTTAAATGATTTTCATAATTACATCATTAAATTCACATACTTACTTACTCCATGAAGCAGAGTCCTTCTTGAGAAGCTGACTGGTTCTCAGCTAGTCAAGAAACTCCCCGCATTTTATGAAACCCGCAGGTTCATTACCACATTGACAAAGTGCCCACCACCTGTTCCTATCCTCAGCCAGCTCGTTCCAGTCTGTACCCACACATCCCATTTCCTGCAGATCCATCTTAATATTATCCTCCCATCTGTGCCTAGGTCTTCCCTGTGGTCTCTATCCCTCAGGTTTCCCCTGTAATCGCCTCTCCTTTCCCCCATACATGCTACATGCACCACCCATCTCATTCTTTTCGATTTTATCACCTGAACAATATTGGGTGAGGAGTACAGATCACTAACCTCCCCATTATACAGTTTTCTCAACTCGCCTGTTACCTCGTCCCTCTTAAGCCCAAATATTTTCCTCAACACCCTATTCTCAAACACCCTCAGTCTGTGTTCCTCCCGCAATGTGAGAGACCAAACTGCACGCACATACAAAACAACAGGAAAAGTTATAACTCTGTATATCTTAATCTTCATATATTTTGATAGCAAACTGGAAGAAAAAAGATTATGCACCGAATGACAGCAAGCATTCCTGACTTCTATCTGCTCTTTAATTTCTTCCTGAACAGAATTTTGATTTGTTAAGGTTGTTCCCAACTCAAGCACTAGGCCATATATGTAATCACTCAACGGACACACATTTTTCCTGTCCATGTAGAAGTCTGCATACTAAAACGCAGTATAGAAATTTAGATGAAGCTTTATGACAAATCACAAGCATGTTTTTTTAAACAGCTGAAAGGATGTGTAGAGTAGGCTAATCAAACACATATTAATAACACATTACTTCCAGAACAATTTGGTTTCAGGGAAGGGCATCTCCTGAAAATACCACCTACAAACTAACAGGCAGTGCATTTACTCTCTTAACCAAAAAGAAAGGCATGCTGCAGGAGTTTTCTGTGATTTATCCAAAGCACTCTGCTGTGTAAATCATGAAATCTTGCTAGTTAAATCACATTTTTTATGATATTCAACGAACAGGTGCTAATTGGTTCAGTTCCTTAGGGAACAAAAACTGGGATTGAAATCATCTAATAATGTTAGTTCTTTTTTCTTAGACTTGGGAACAATAAAGCGTGCAGTATCTCTGTGGTCAGGTCTAGGACCCTTCCTTCCTCCAACAACAAATACCATATTAACAACAATAATATTTGAACCTTCTGGTGACACCAGCATCATAATGCCTTGTCAAAATGATTATTTCTTTCCAATGTCAAACATCATACTGTCTCACACGAGTAAACGGTTCACAGCCAATGAAATGGCCCCAAATGTGGATGAAACGAATATAAAGAAATTTGTAACAAATCATTCTTAACACTATCCATTAATAACTGACTACAATAAAAAACATTTAGAAGATTATAAAACACAAAATTGCTTGGTTTAAAAACTCATAACCACATGACCTGGAAGAACCATATCATCAACCATACGTCAGCCTCTCAAGCGGAAAAATATATGGGCCGGCCTCAACATACTGTGCACTTCACAATGAAAACTAGCCAACCATGAAGAATCATACGGGTCATTTTAAATCAGCATGAAGAAAGTACTGAAATACATTGTTTTTATTATGCTGAGAAATTACTAATGTTAAAAAATGACTCATTAAATTATAAGCTGTACATAATGAACTGCCTGCAGCATATGAACTTCGTAGGCAAAATACTTATAAACTTCATACTGTAAATTTTGTATTTTTGTTATATACTTGTGTGATTTGTCGGTATAGCGACTGACTACGGGCTGCATGGTCTGGGATCGAATCCCGGTTGGGACGAGATTTTCCGCCTGTCCAGACCGGCCCTGGGGCCCACCCAGCCTCCTGTAAAATGGGTACCGGGTCTTTCCCGGGGGTAAAGTGCGGCCGGGGCGTGCTGCTGACCA
>Ga0123352_10022686_pt1 | contig 10009 bp, 10 predicted proteins | sample TergutLab28metaG_FD_89700 | JGI IMG/M metagenome (GOLD analysis project Ga0123352, IMG submission 89700) | Labiotermes labralis P1 segment gut microbial communities from Petit-Saut dam, French Guiana - Lab288 P1 | ecosystem: Host-associated > Arthropoda: Insects > Digestive system > Gut ...
ATATATATATATATATATATATATATATATATATATATATATATATATAGATTAATTTTTTATTTTAATATTGAGATTTCAACGTCTATAATATGAGAACTTGCATAAAACCTATGTGAAACATCTTAATTGTAAATTGTATTACCAACAGCTGCATTAGAAATATTTGTGTAACTTGGCAAGGTATTGGTAAGAAGCTCCCTGAGGATGACACGGTAGTGTCGAAACATTTAGGAGTGTGATAATTTGTGAAATAATTGTGCATTTGTTGGTCACAGTACAAAATTTAAAAAATACAAAATAAAAACTATATGCTGATGTTTTAGGGCATTGATTTATCTTTATCTACCCAGATTAAGAATGTAGCAGGTTGCTGTCGTCGGCACCTGGGTACAAAATACACGGCGTCGCAGATGTACTATGATAATAGTTTTCATTTGTTCTTATATGGCAGCCTGTACACTGCGTGGTATTAGCAGCTGGTAGCAAAATATTCACCGAAGCTTTTACAGGGGTCTGAGTCGCGTAGGGAATGCTCATGGTACTTCCAGATAGCATCTGACGTCACGATCAATACTGCCTTTGTTATCACGTTATTGCACCGTCACGAATATTGTAGCATAACCATGCACGTTTTTGGCCATGCGTCTTTTCGCCCATGGTGTGGATCATGACGGACGGACTTTAGGATTTTTAAATTCTTAAATGCTGGCGGAAGGTCAGGTGTAAACCTAAATGTTTCCCCTGCTTAATAAAACACCGCACAGCGATGACGAGTGAACTAGGCACTAGGTGGAGGGAATGGTCAGCTTCCTCGTCGGACCGCTTTAACGTTGGTGGTAATAGCAACCTCTATCCTTCGGATAGGAACTTGATTGGGTCCCAGAGTCGGTCTGGACGTTTCGGCGGGAAGATAAATGTGAGTTCCAGGCTCACTTATAGTATAAAATTCAGCTTCCCCCAAGATATTTGTCTCGCTTTTTCCGCTATAATCATATTTATAGGAGACTGCGTGATTAAAATGAAGCAGCCTGAATATACACATATACATATATATAGAGAGTGGGGTATGCTACAACGAACATTTTTATCAGTAAAATAGGGATGCTGCAACAAACAGATGCTACAACGAACGAATGCCACAACGAACATTTTTATCAGTAAAATAGGGATGCTGCAACAAACAGATGCTACAACGAACGCGGAGGAATACTATCGGCCGAAGCACCACGCGCGTGCGCATGACGTGTCGGGCCTTCCCGCTCTGATTAGATCGTCAGTCTTCATCGTTATTATAGTTTGTAAGGTTCAGTTATAAGTTTAGTTCAGTTTTCTGCTTATTTGCGCCTGTAGCAGGGAAAATGTTTTTTTTTTAATTCTGCTATGTACGTAATTTTATCCATGAGCTGGCTAATAACCCCAGAGCAGCTGTTTTGGCAATTAGATGGTTGTGTTGGATGGTACCTTTGTTCTAGACTGTGGGCCTGGAACGGATTACCCCTAAATACATATATTTCACTGTATCCTAGAACGAACAGACGCTATAACGAAAGAGAACCAATTACGTTCGTTCTAGTATACCCCACTGTGTGTGTGTGTGTGTGTGTGTGTGTGTGTGTGTGTTTGTGTGTGTACTGGGATCCGGGATAATGTAGTCACTAAAGTGATTTTGAGCTGAACGATTCTGGGTTCGATTTCTTGTAGCTTCGTATCGTATGGGCGCCAGCCGTTGTTGTCCCGGGGTTAAGATGGCAGGGCCGTGAAGTTGACCATCTAAGCTTATGTACTGCTGAGATTAAGCATGAGTGAAGCTATACCCCTGCTCCTCCTGTCTCCTCTGGCAGCTTATGTAACCACAATTTTACCTTATATTCAAACCCCGATAGGAGCTGCAAATTTTTCTCTTCTGCAAAATATCAAGACCGGCTCTGGGACCCACCCACCCTCATGTTCAATGGGTACCATATCTCTTGCCGGAGGTAAAGCGGCCGGTGCGTGAAGTTGACCAATCACCTTAAACTCTTTCCAAGGTTAAGAGTGAGTAGAGCTATACTTCTAGTCCTCTATGCCTTCGTTGGTTGGAAAGTGGCAACTTCACCTTGCCTTTTATACAGATTCAAATATTTTGAGGACTTAACACTGTGACACGAATGGGTGTTAGTTTTAACAGCCACCACTGTGACTGGACAGCCTTTGCTATCAAATAACGCGTCCGGGTTGCATTATGTCCCACTTTTCTAATTCCGATTCGGCCTAATATTTTCATAGTACTGTACCTGGCTTACAAAAGCCTGAGAAAATGTCGCTACCTTTTCTGATTATTTTATCACAAATTCAGGGTTGCGCGTAAGTTACTTGACACTGGGTGTTTTTGAACATGTTGTTCTGGTGTCAAGTATCTTTCGCGCCACTTTGTATGCGCTGTTATATCGTACAGATCTGCTCACGCGTGCTTGGTGTTGCGGGGGGCCAAACAGTGTATTCCGTTTTATTTTCAGAAAATGTGTACGCTTTTGGGTACGGGTGTTAATTAGAAGGAACCATGACCAAGTCAAGTTGGACACATGGATTTGTGTGTCGCATTTCAAAAGTTTTTTTCCCCCCGAGGACTATTCTTTTGTGTGTGTGTGTGTGTGCGTGTGTGTGCGTGTGCTAAATATAAGCACCGTAGTGACATCACTGACTTTTGAGTTTAAACTTTCAAACGAAGCGGGAAACAGTACTTTACTAAGTTTTAGCTCTCACGATATATTTGTTTTCCTTTGTTAACATTTTTATGGAATAGGACTTTTGATTTTAATTAATGTTTTTTTTTTCACTGTAGGAATGTTTGTTTGAACAATTTCATATTCTTTTTTTTTGTAGTCTTTCCTTCTGTAACGTAAAAAATACCGTTTGTATTGTGTCATGTTACGTTGCATTTCCGCAGAGTAATACGACCTACGTCCCAATATGGCAACTGTTTAGGTAAAAGCACCGCCCTTTTTTTAACTCGTCCTGTTTCCTCTGTGGCACTCACATCGTGTACTCACATTACGCTTGACTCCGTACTTCTGTTAACAGGCACGTCCCTAACACGACTTCCTGCATCATTCTTCCTGTGTTTCAGGTTGCCATTTTGTTTAGGTTAATGGCAGATAAAATGGAAGTAGGGCGTATTGTATTGTTTCAGTGATCACAGTTTGATGAATAATTGTTATGTTATGTTATGTGAAGTGTATTGTTTGTGTGACTAAATTTTATAGCGAGGTTTATTGATTTTTATGTTTTTTGCACCGTGCATTTTAATATATCTTAATTATAGCATATAAACCAACAAAATGAACATTTTGTAGACTAATATTTTAATTTGTAATGTCTTCTACATGTTTCGAACCCGAGGGTTGATCTTCAGGCAGACGACTGTGTATGCAGGAATGAAATATTATGTTTTGCTTGCATCTGTATAAGTAGTCTGGTAGACAGAAGAGTCTTATATTGGTATAATTGCTTTGTTTGTCGGGCAGTAGCGAATTTTATGTTTTGTGCACTGTAATATAATTGTACAATATAAGCCGACAAATTGCATCTTTTCTAAACTAATATTTTAATTTATTATTTTAATTATTTATTTATTCATTCATTTTATTTTATTTATTATTTTCCGTACTTGTTACCCGCAATTAAGCACGCAATTAAAGCAACTTTTCCCTGTTATTTAATTGTAGCAAAATAATGAATCTTCTTAGGTGTAACTTATATATTTTTCAGTATTACAAAATTTCGGTGTACTCATGGAGTAACCCCAATTGACTACAAGGACCGTCATCCCTGTTGTGTTAGAACCTAAAGCAATAATTCTATAAGGATATAGCAGTCGTAACACAACTATATTATCAGATGTAAATAACTTATCAACTACATGTTTCGGTCATTGCTGCTGTGGCCATCTTCAGGTTGGTTACAATTTTTATCAGAGAAGCTGTATAGATATGGTATAACATAGAAACAAATTATTAGTGTAAGTAAGGGGGAACGAGATCTCGTTTTACACCAAGTCGGTGGGCGTGTGTACAGAAGGTAAAGAACCAGCATATGCTTGGTTCTTTACCTTCTGCACCCCAACTCATTTTTACAGATTATTTACAGAGTCTCTGACTTACAGGTCTACGTAAATTGTTCGAGTAATGAAAGGAATTTGAATTTGTCACGAAGAAAACAGAGAATGGAAGATTTTTATTCCGTCCCTCATTTGATGACACGGAGCTCACATTTGTCTAAGTACTATAGAATGTATGACGCGTTAGGTTTTTGTGCTGTTATGTTTTATAGCCTAGCTGTTTCGCCTTACAAGTCAGTGTACTCTACATGCACTACTCGACACTCGAGATGAAGTGTCTACATTGTTTCGAAATTTCGGTAGTTCTTGACCAGTCAACACCGCGTCACATCCTAGAAGTCTTGAATCACAGCACTACCGATGTGATAACCTAAAATCTCGCCCGGTCTTGGTCACTTTGAGTTTTTGTTCTACGATTAACTTAATGTCTCTCTTAACAATTTCCAATTTATCCACACTGCACGTAACATTACGTCATCATCATCTCCTACATGGTCGTTAACTAGGAAGTGTTCCCCTTTGTATCTATCGCATAATTTTTATATCCATTAGCTGAGTACAGAAACGTGTTGAGGCTGTCAGTCGTAACGCGATGTGTAATTGCTACTTTACACTGTAAATTGTAAGTTTGCGGCACCATTGCCGTGTTTTGAGTTGGGCAAAATAGCGACAATTACGTGGGAAATTGTATATTGCATGTTGTTTGTTTGTAACAAGGAAGTGAGTTTCAAAAAGCGGAAATGTTTGCACTAAACGACAAATACTCGTAAATTAGTGATTAAGTGTTTATTGTAATAAATGGTTAACAGACAATCGGTGTTAAATGTAACGGCACAGATATTTCGTATTAAAATTAATTTGGTGAAGCTAGGGAAGTGATGGTGTGGGTGGTTTATAGGAGCACCTGCAATGCTGTGATCACATCAGCAGCAGCACGTCAAAAGTACAAATTATGTAACTTTTCATTGTGAAATTGTTTACATCTCTTTTCTTCTAAGTATTCTCTGCATGCTCAGCATCCCTTTTTCAGACACCCTCTGCCTCTTTTCCTTGAATGTGATGATATTTATAATTATAATAGTAATTATTATTATCATAATCGAATTTCTCACTTCTTACCTATCCTGGGATGTAGTAATGAACAGGATTAGTCTCGGTGGTCTTATTTGCAGTTTAAAAAGTTTCTTACAATTGAACATGTGCCACGAATTAGAGGTTTTTGCAGTTGTATATATGTATTGGGGTGTAAGTTAAGTCTTGTTAGACTGTGTGATAGTGACTTAGGAATTACTCCCGTAGATGATATTACTATCGGGATCACTTGTGCTGCCTTTTGCTTCCACATAACACATATTTCATTCGTCAGTTCTTGGTACTTGTTTTGTTTGTCGGTTATTGTTTTGGCGAGATTATGTGTATTTGGGACAGCTATGTCTATCAAGACGGTGTTCTTTGTTTTCTTATTCATAAAAGTTATGTCAGGTCGATTAAAAGTTATTGTTTAGTCCGTAAATATGCTGCGATTCTAGTACAGCGTGAAATTTTCGTTCTCCAGTTCACTGGCTGGTGTGTACTTATAATATGGACTTTTATCGTCAATCAATTCGGCTGCTTCTGCCAGTTTCTGATGGATAATTTTGGCTAGTCCATCATGTCTCTTCACATGCTCGCTAGGTGCTAGTTGCTCACATGCTGCAGTAATGTGTTGGATTGTCTCCGATTCTTTTCCACATCTTCTGCATAGATCATCGGTGTCTGTCTGCTTCAAAATATATTTCTTGTAGTTTCTTATTAGTATGACTTGGTCCTGCATTACTGTTAAAAAGCCTTTGTAATTATTATCATCATTATCATCTCCTTTGTGCAGGGTATTTATACTTATATTCCTGAGACAAACTATGTCCCTAGGTAATACAGTGTTGCAACTATTCTGTTGTTACTGTTCATGGTGCTTATATCGTTAGTTTCAATGTTGAATCTACTGTACTTTTACACTAGTACTTTCCGAAGTATGTGTACAGTGCCCAATATGGCTGTTTCCTGTACTTCCTTGACTTCATGTTTTCCTGGTATGTTGCTCACGTATTTTCTGAATGGCTTTGAAATAGTCCCAGTCGCCCCTATTATCACTGGTATCACCTTTGTTTTTATATTCCACATGCGCTGTATTTCTATTGTAAGATATTTATATTTTAGAATCTTTATTATTATTATTATTATTATTATTATTTGTACGTGTATTTATCGCCTTATTCAGCGTATTTAGTCATATACCTGAATCAAACCGTGTTTCTAGGGTATTTAATGTTTCAGATATTCTGTAGTTACAATTTATGCTGCACGTAATGTTATTTCGCATGTTAAATGTTTTGTACTTTTACATCAGCACTTTCCGCAGTGTGTGTGCAGTGCCGAATATGACTGTTTGCTGTAGCTCCTTGATATCATTCTTTTCCTGACAACTGACCTAGGTATTTTCCTAATTATATTGAGATGGTTACAATTGCCCCTGTTATTACTGTTATCACTTTTGCTTTTATATTCCATATATATATATATGTTGTATTTCCATTGTAAAGTGTTTATATTTTAGGATCTTCTCATCTTATTTCTTGATCAAATTTCTGATTCTTGAAGTTTCAACACCTATTAACGTATTTCTACTTCATGATCACGGACTTTGATGTCCAGTCTGCTGTTGGGTATGATTCTCCTTATTATTATTGTTGTTATTATTATTGTCATTGTTATTTTCCCGTTGTTACCATCGTCATCATTTGCTCATTTCTGTAGATGACAATTATTTTTGAATGTAGTACATCTTTTCAAGACGCTTTCCTTCGCCACAGTTCCGAATCGCCTTCCGACTGATCCTTATCATATTCTCTCTGTAAGGACTTTAGAATCTCTTGCTTAGCTTTTCAAAAGGATTTTCCTCTTTCGTCGCTTCTGTGTAGTCTCATTTTTTTAAAAATATCTTTCTCTCCTTTTGAAGTCTTCTATCGCGTCTACTTTTCCTTTCTGTTCTCTTCTTTCTTATGTCGTCTGAATTATCTCTGTCCCTTTTTCCTCTCATCCCCTTGGACTATCCGAAAATTTCTACCCTCTTCCTCTACGCTGGTATTTGCGCCCTTTCGTATTTTTCTGTGGCCTTTGCATGGTGGTTCTTTGTATTGTTTTTTCTGAACTGAGTCAAACGCCCTTCTGCATGTCAATTTGCCTCCATCCTTCTGTAAGCCAGAAAATGACCCTTCGTACTTTGTCTTCCATCCCCGAACATCATTAACTCTTCACAGCCCTGTGGTTAGTATATTTACTTCTTAGTTTAATATTAAAAATTTCTACGTTCTGCCCACTTAGTTTATTTATGTGTTTTGTATAGATCTCAAAACAAACAACGATTATTTCTCTATACAGCATTAACTGGCTGGTTTTTTATAACCGAGATGGAGAGTGTTTACTGCGCGGTGCGGACTGGGTCTTTAAATATAGCTGGCATTAGTTTTCGTCTTTCAAGTGTTAATGAAAGAGTGGATGAATGAATGAATAAATAAATAAATAAATCTATCTTTCCATGCAGAAAAATCCCTTTCGAAAAGTTAATATACTGTGATTCATTCGAGATATTCGCTACATTTATGGATCCCAGCAGTTAATTATCGTGTTTACGAGCGCCCGCCGTTGGTCCCAATCCTGCGCCAGATGGGTCTAGTACAAACCCCACCATCCTATTTCATTAAGTTTCCTTCCACCGTGCATCTAGATATTAAGGCAGTCTCTTCCTTTCAAGTTCTTAGAATCAATCTTTTTGTGTAGAGTTTCGTGCCTGCCGTGAATGTCATATCTTATCCTGCATGATGTGATGATGCTATCGCATTTGGTGAGAAGTACAATCATGCAGTTACAAATTAACTCCGTTTCCTGCAGCTTTCTGCGACGTCGTGTCTGTTGTAGTAAACCCTCGGTCTCTATTCTGAAGATAATATGACAATCCGTATGTCGAACGAATAAAAAAAAAAAATACTTTGCAGTTTTCAGAATTTAGTGTTTACGTTTTCCTCGAGCCAGTATAAGAAGTTGATTTTTTTTTACATTTTTTTTGTACCTGGTCTTCACCCTGTGAATGCCTGTTGGAGGTGAAGCTGGCGGTAGCCCGTAGTAGATGGAATTTAGTGGTCTCTAAATTCCGGCCGTTTTATGGCGTTGAAAGGGGTCTATTGTACCCTTTATGTGGGAGGTAAAGGGGCTCTTAGGGTCGTTATGTACATGGTGACTAACAGATACATAAAGGAACCTTTATTAACTTCAGAACTTTGTAACGCTTATTGGAAATTATGGAGTGAATTTGTACAAACCCGGTTTATGCCTTCTTCTCCTGCTCCTGCTTCTCCTCCTCCTCCTCCTTCTTCTTCTTCTTCTTCTTCTTCTTCTTCTTCTTCTTCTTCTTCTTCTTCTTCTTCTTCTGCTGCTGCTTGTTTTTGTTTCGTGGCTGCACTCTCCAACAAGTGTAATCCCCTCCGTCCTAGCTCCACTCCACCCGTCTCTATACTGCGCTACTTGTCTCCAACAATTTCCATATTTCCTACGTCATTCCAGTACTGTACCTGCTGTATTATAAATCCGTTGGATTTACAGAACTCTAAATTTCGCAACCAACAACTCCAAGGTCTTTCATTTGATCCCTCGTCGGCGACGTACGTCAAATATTTATATTCACGAATTATCTTCCACAGAATCTTAGTCATTAAGGCAGTGACTTCTCTTGTTCGGTAGGCTTTTGCCGACATTTTTCGAGGGACCTATACCCCCATCGTTAATGGCAAAAGAATTCTCTTTCCCCTGGAGTAAAGCTGCCGGAGGCGCGAAGGAGTCTGCACACCTGTGCCTTGTACTGTACCGAAAGGTGGTGTTAAAACTTCTGTTCCCCCCGGCATTTGCGTGGCTTAGACATTTACTAAGCACAGTGAGGGCCTGTCATTGCGTAAGCACTCGATTAATCTTTTATAAAATATTTGTCAAATTTAAATTAACTTGAAGCCCCTCGAATCAATCCCATATCTTATAACTAATTTAGGTAATAAGAAATATTCATGTATTAATATTCACGAATTATTCTTATAATAAAACCAACTAGATGCACTAATTTCTCAAATTTATTTTTGGAATAAAGATGTACATGTTTCGGACAGTAACTCTGCCCATCATCAGGAGTCTAGCACTGTACACACAGCAGTAGGTACTACGTATATGTCATACAGGTTTTGCTGACTGCTTGCAAGCGGGATCAGGATCCCGCTTGCAAGCAGTCAGCAAACCTGTATGGCCTATACCTATTGCTGTGTGTACAGTGCTGGACTCGTGATGGTAGATTGAGGAACTGTCCGAAAGATGTATAGTTTTATTCCAAAAATAAGTTTGAGTTGTTAGTGTATCTAGTTGGTTTTATTATAAGAATATATCACAATGCACGGTCCTCTGAATGTCAAATATTCACGAAGTTGTAAAAGTGTTAATTTTCGAACCACTTCCGAAGGTCATCGTTACTGAGATTTGGTCATTATTTTGCAACTTGGTCTTAAAAATCGGTGAATATAACCCAGGTGAAAAATGGATAACAAAACAGGCAATGTACTATGGCGTAACATTAATGCGCCTTCGTGTAACCATTGTTGCAGTGGAACAACAATAAGAATTAATAGCTTTAGGTAGTCAGCATGAAATGCGCATGCACCATATTGTCCTTTGTAGCCTGTCCGTCTCTACAATATCCTTCTACATTATTTCATAGTCACCATTTTCGGGGGGGGGGGGGGGGGGGAAGGATTTGGAAAATAAAATGTATGTTTTTTTTTTCCTTACAACTTTTTTAGGAAAAAATTACCATTTTAAAAAAAAATAAACAGGATAAAG
>Ga0123352_10022692_pt1 | contig 10009 bp, 3 predicted proteins | sample TergutLab28metaG_FD_89700 | JGI IMG/M metagenome (GOLD analysis project Ga0123352, IMG submission 89700) | Labiotermes labralis P1 segment gut microbial communities from Petit-Saut dam, French Guiana - Lab288 P1 | ecosystem: Host-associated > Arthropoda: Insects > Digestive system > Gut ...
CCACATCACCAACAGACAATCCAGCTACATAACACCAGCACGCCTCAAGTCAGCCTACACAACGCAACAAATAGTCGCAAACTCCTGAAGGTGGACGTATTAACATCTGAAACATGTTGAGCAATATATAATAAAGCAAGTGTCATCTAGTTGGTCAACCTTCATTCAAATATATACCACTTTTTGTAATTTTAAGATAATCTACAGTTTGTACATAGAGTGAATGTATGTATTTCATATGATTTTTGCAATAAATACGGAAAAGCTTCCCGAGTGACATTAACTGTTCGGTATTTATAATGGAGACAGGCTCTATTTTCTATGACGCAAAAAATGAAGCTCTGTACTCAGTTTAGATGGCTGAATATTGGTTTGTCGAAGTTTTAACTATAGTACTTGTAATCTTGTGTATTTTGGTTGGTTGTATTGAAGCTTCTACAAGATACATGGTTAGTAACTAAATTTTCAACATGTTAGGCAGCGTTAGACATACATGCAAGACACATTGTTTATTGTCTGTTAATAACCGTACGGTAAAATTTAGATTCATATACACCAATTACCAGTCGTTATTTATCGGAGAGTGGTGGATACTTGATTTGGCCGTGTGGCAGGTTACTGTCAAGAACACGTAGCGCACAAACAAGAGGAGAAGCTGCAAGGAGCAGGAAATTGTGCTTTTGTGGATACTTTTCTGCAGTCTACACGACGACACGACCGTGTTCCCGTCTAACTACTGGTATTTTAGAAAAGCCTTTACGTATTTGACAACTGTATCTTTGCCGTCGTGCGCTGACTTTCAGGCTAACGTGTTGTGGAACTTACTAATGTATGAAATGTGTAATTGCCTTCTGCAGTGGTGACATAAATCTTATTTATTAGATTTAATGTTTGTGTGACCGTGCATCACTGATACAATAATATAAACAGTAAATTAGATGCAAAAAAAAAAACAAATTTTATTGATAATTACAATCAGCTCAACATGATTCGGGCGATAATTTCGCCCATCCTCAGGAGCACTAGACGGTGTTTACAGCTTGTGGTATAATGCACCGGCGATGCTGCCTGCTGGTGACTAGGATGAGGTGGAACCGGTGCTTTATACCACAAGCTGTAAATACGGTCTAGTGCTTCTGAGGATGGGCGAAATTATCGCCCGAAGCATGATCAGCTGATTGTAATTATCAATAAAATTTGTTATTTATGCATCTAGTTGGCTGTTTATATTATTGTATCGTATTTATTAAATTATTCATTAATGAGACTAATTATGTTGCGATCATAAAGTTCGTTTGCCACTCATGACAGGATTTGTTTTCGTGTCATCACCTCATCCGTCACATACTGAACTGACATTTCTTACCGTGGGAAGATGGCAATATGAAAACTGGTTTCAAAAATAAGTTGAATAGTAGGTTAACCCTTTAAGCCACGGCTAGGTTGAACGTTAAACAATTACACTTTACACCTACAGAATGCACTTTTGTATTTTGTATGGACATCGGAACAAGCAGCAATTATTTTCCTATACGTCATTAACTTACTGGCTTTGTGACTGAGTCTTAAGGAATTTACTGTGCGGTCAGAATTAATCTTTAACCATAATTCGTGTTAATGTCTGTTCCTAGGTTCACTTGCAAAATTAAGGAATGCGACTATTAGCTTCGTTATGTTCGTCTGTCCGTCCGTATGGAAAAACTCGGCTCCCAAAGGAAGAATTTTTATAGGATTTAATATTTGAGGAATTTTCGAAAATCTTTCAAGAAATCTTAGTAATTGGCTAACTTAATGCACACATTCTTGTTGTATAATAAGTTTATTATATTCCTCTACGTGTTTCGAGCACAGTAGTGCTCGAAATATTTAGAGGAATATAAAAACTTATTTTAAAACAATAATTTGTGCATTAAGGTTATCAGGTACTAAGATTATACTGAGATGCACGGTCAGTAAAACATAAAAAAATATATATTTCAGAAAAATTCAGAATTTATTAAAATTTGATAAGAATAACTGGTATTTCAGTGAAGATCCAGGTACAGTTATGAAAATATCTCGCTTATTTCTTCTTAGAATGAGAAACATTTCTGACAGAGGTTTAAGGTACGACCAGAACACATGTTTTACGCTCAATAACATTTTTTTTCCCGAAAATTTTGCCATTTATGAGATACAGTGGAAGAATATGGCGGAGACGACCTGGCCAAAAATGACAATATAACATGACTTATGCGCTTTCCATGTTGGGAAATTAAGGGCAAAAACACACCGACGGAATATTTAATACTTATTGCTTTTCCACGGAAACAATGGTCACGGCAAAGTGCCTCATTGTTGTGTTATGCGTACATTGCCTCTCTTGTTACAATAATAATTTTTCAATTGTTCAGAACTTCCGTGCTCGTTCTTGTACGTGTGTCATTTGGTAAGCCTATCACAGATTGAAAGACGCCAGTCTATAGTCTTGTTTTAACAGGCGGTCCCAAAAATTAACGTAATGACTTGAAGTAACATGGGCTATAAATTCATCCAGTAAGTCACCAGAACACATCGCCGCAAGATGTTCTGTATGCAGGAAATAAGCCATTACTACGGCACCGTGGTGTGTTCTGTTTGACAACGGAATAAACGACTGGCTGAAAAGATTTAATGATTAATTAATTTACTGCATATTTTCTATTCTAGATGCACTGTCGATAGGCGTGTTTAGGGACAGTTCTAACACCAAAATACTTAAAAGTATAACAAACCTCTTCATGAAACTTCAGTGCCGCAGTGCGGTTTCTCTAAATGTTTCTGGTAACAACTGTTTCATTTTGTGACACGATGTATATTGTCTAATGAAAACAGTAAAAAAGCATCGCTATTTATAGTTGGCTGTATTGCGGCCATCGTTATTACATTTCGTTATAAGCACAGGTTTTATTAGTTTATCTTTCTAACGGCGGTGACGAAGTTTTGGATCTAATTCGGAGATTTTACACAACGTTTCGCAAGTTTCCTGTATTCTGTTCTTCAGTAACATTACTTCCTCTATGTACTTGCTTATGTCACCACAGTAATACGGCCTCTGACGTACTGATATTGTCACAATAGTGACAATATTTTTGTTAAATGAATAATTTTTAATAAAAATATTTAAATCTCCTAATTATGTTATTTTGGGCATAAAATTTAATTTAGATTTTTGAGTTTGTAGAAGACGTGGGATTTGTTGTGGCCAGTCAATTTACCATACCTCTATACAGGACGTACTTAAAATGCTTTGACATACTTTAGAATTGAGTTTCCCACTACCAAACAAGAAAATAGTTCGTATTGATATTTGTCCTCGAACACTTATTCTTCGAGGCTCAGACCAGCAACTAGTTGAACTTAGTCCTTGGTGTGTTTTTTGTGGAGAAACTTGTAAGCCCTAGTGCACTGGGCTCAAATAAAAATGAAGAGATTCTTCACCAACGCATTTTTTATATCTGCCAAACCATTGTCTAAGTCCCCTGGATCTATTAAAAGCGTGCGGCAATCCATAATGAGACGCGTGAATTCGTGAATTGATTAAGGTGGAGGATATTTTAACATTTGTCTTTGAATAATTTCTTAAAATAATCTTTCGATTTTCCTTAATAACCACTCATTCCCTCTCAATTTTTATACGAACTTCCATTTTTGGGGTGGAGAAGTCACTCTTGGAGTTTGTCGCAGCATTTGAGACAAACACTGGATACTTTACGGACTAAAGTAAACCGCAAGGTCCTCAGAATTCAATTTCGTTGTCCAGCCGTCACCAGGTGACAGCTCGAGTAAGAAGAAACAGTTTTAACTACACAACAGCAGACTTCATTCACCATAGATTTAACCCACATTTATAACAGCGGTAAATCTCTGTATTACAGATTTTAATACTAAGAATTCAATGGGTCATACTTATCGATTTAGTACGAGTACCAAAATAAAAGGATGGTTTACCTAACAAACATTAACCTATTTATCTTGTAATGGAAATTTATTGTCTTCAGTGAGACAGAAACTAGATTTTTTAAGCATTTGTAGGTAAAACTTCTGCTTTGAATTATTAATATATATTTTTATGTCTCTCTAGTGTGAAAGTGATATTCCACAGAATGTGTTGTAGTGAGGTCAATGTAGAATCATAAGTGCCTGAGTAAAGCTCATTTAAATAGATTATCAAGCTTTACATAATTGCTTACGTATCATTATATTTAAAAAAACTGAACTTTGCAGATAATCGAGTCACATGTGTAAGTAAATGAATGTAAACTCGAAAGCGCACCTGCAGCATTTATACTGATAATTTTGATGTCACAAAATCAGTTGTAATTTGTTCTGTAACATGTTAAGTACGTACTGTAATAGTACCCTCTGCACCTAAAAAAGTACACTGTTAACAGCGAGGCGCAGTTTCACTAATGACGTCATAAATGTAATATTACAAGGTGATATGACAAGGATGTACGGTGAAATGGAGCAATGGACTAACTTGAATGATACTTATGTCCGATAATTGTGAACGTGTCTATTGTCTATTTAGTTACATATATAGATTTCTGGAAACGTGTCTCGTATAAGGTTTTCTTTTAACAGGATCTATAACAGCACATTGAGGGTAACTGGCGCTATTTTGTGGCATCAAGTTCACATTGCATGGTAATTTTCCCCTGAGAAGATTTGTAAACCTCACGAAATCTTTTGCCGAAACCGAAATTTAATTATAGTGTTCAGAGTAAGTTGCCTTTAGTCCTATCCTAAACCGTTTATCCAACCAATTTTCTCTACATTTTGGCACCGATTCTTAAGACCCAGTTCAATATCTTCCTTCTGTCTATGTTCATACTCCATGCTGCATGTGGTATAGTCCCGTAAAGGAGGTCAATATTTCTACATTCCACTACACATTGAACACGACGGTGAGTGCCGATTTACTTCTACGGATCATTACTCCATGCCGTTATGTAAGTAGTTGCCGAATTTTGTGGTTGACTTGAACTAGGCCTTCTTATATAGCGACAGAGCGTAACATCACAGAAGACTAGAATGTTCAACGTCACTGCTGTGAGAACCTCAAATCCCCAGTATCATCATCTTACGGTATTAATATCTCAACACGCAGTGATAATTGTGTATAGGTGCTGCGATAAATATGGGATCCGAAAATGTAATAGATAATGGTGTTGCAGGTAATGAATTACTAAGTCACTGAGAGTGCGCTGAAGATGCCTGACGAAGATTTCAAACATGTGAATAAGTTATAAATTGACAAATATTGCTTTGGCGTCTCTAATATATGAATGTACTTACTTATATAAACGTAATATATGTGTGTCTGTTTATGTATGTATGTAACATGTGTGTACATTTGATGTTCAGATGAGCGTGCATCGTGATATACTGTTGTAATAAAACCAACGAGAAACGCTAATTCCTCAAATTTATTTTTGGAATAGGACTCTACATGTTTCGGACAGTATCTATCCCTGTCCATCATCAGGAGTCTAGTACAGTACACACAGCAACAGGTATAATGTCATAGAGGTTATACTGACTGCTTGCTAGCGGCATCAGGATGGAACAACCTGATCCCGCTAGCAAGCATAAAGCTTAACCTGTGTGATATATACCTGTTGCTGTGTGTACTGTGCTAGACTCCTGATGATGGACAGGGATAGATACTGTCCGAAACATGTAGAGTCCTATTCCAAAAATAAATTTGAGAAATTAGTGCTTCTCGTTGGTTTTATTATAAGAGTATGTGTATACATATATGTGATATTTACGGTTATGTATGCATATACATGTACGTGGATGTAAGCATGTACACGTGCGTTCATGTATGCCTGCACGTATGCATGTGTTTACGCAGGAATATATTCTCGTACGTATGTAAATATCAATGGTATGATGTCTCTACATAGGCCTACTGTATTTTCCTCATTTCTGTTATATGCCACAGAATCTTACGTGCACAGAAGTCCGTGCCAGTACATTTGCTACTGTCGTCTGAGGCTGCTATATGGCTTGGGTTTCTGAATTCTTCCGGCTTTCGCAGACGACGTTGTTCAGCTGAGGATTCATGTGCCGTTACTTCGCTACAGCGACCACCCGAAATAAATTCAGTAACCCTGAAGCTGGAGGCACCACGCTTTGCCGAAACCTCGTAACAGATTTATTAACCTGCATGGAGCAGTAAACCAGTAAGCTATCATTTGAACCTCAGAATACTAATTAGTTAGCGTGTACAGCACACCTTCCTACTGATCTCATTTCCCTTTCATCTCGCAGACGGTTTATATTGCCTTCTGACGCACATTCGGGTGCTGTCCGGTTTGAACGCCAGCAGTGAGACTTTCCTGACTGACGAAGTCCCTGCGGGCAAACTTCAGGATATTGCGTCCTATTACGCTACAACGGCTTCCTTCTAAATAATTAAAAACTAAAAGTTAACTTCTTTCTGTCCACGCCATGAATGGAGGTAGAGGAAGCAGAAGTTCAGTTCCACTTATGGTTGCAATACCACATAGAGGTTAGTGGCTACCTTCACGCCACAGCCGCTCTAGCTCCAGGAAATGACACCGGTACCAATTTAATATGACACAAGCTGGGCCTGGACGTTTTGTGAAACAGAAAATTCTAACCGCAGACCGTCCAACCAGTATATGCTGCACACTTCGCAATTTGTTATTCTCTTGGGCCGCCAAATACTCTGTGACAGTGATAACAGAATTTAATTCAAGCCAAAATAAATGTATTCATCTCACGCTTCCATTTCAAACAGGCAAATTCTTGCACATGGTTCACTCTTTCATTAAGCTGTGAGACCAGACAATATACACGTGAGGTTATTGGGACAGGAATCTAAATTCACAGAAGACATAATGGTTTAATTATTGTTATTACGTCTATAAAGCGAATGCATACGGACGTCCAATGAGGATGGATCTCATGTGTAGTCTTGCCTCTGGCTTGACAGTGTAAGGAGTACGTGTGTTGCCGGTCCAAGTAGTTACAGTATCTGACCGTACAGGAATCTTTCCTCAACAGTTGACACTACAGGCTGAGACGTTACTTGAATACAAACTAAATACAAATAAAAAGCTAACGAACTATTTAATATTTAACACGATACATAGCCTAGGCCTCCAATTTTGTGACCGTGCATTTCATTTAATGATTATATTTCGCTATTGTACAGCTTGAAATGTATGAATAGACAACAAAACAAGATGTTTGCACATGTTACAGCCTTATGGTTTGAAGTTAGAGGTTATAAAATAAACACTGTTTTCTTTGAAGTAATGTTTAGCTGTATGGCGTAATAATACAATAACATGTGTTATTGTATGTACAAAAAATTACAATTTTTATCCTAGAGGTACATCAAAATGGGACTGATATTTTACCTTAGAAGCTCAGTCGTATTGACATATATGGACGCAATCTGATGGATGATTTATTAAAAAGAGTATAGACCGTGGCAAATTCTGTATTTTGCTTTGTTAGCAAAATTACACATAATTACACATAATTACACATAATTACACATAATTAAATCCGTAAATCTCCTGCATCATGTTCCGATTTATTACAGTCTGCAGTTAAAAACTCCTATCTACATTAAGTCGAGGTTTTTTTTACATTCGTAGGTCCGTGCATCGCTAATATATTCGCAGAGACAACCAACAAGATGCAACGTTTCACAGTTTATTTCTGTAATTCGCTCTACATGTTTCAGAAGGGTTTTCCGTCCATCAACAGGAGCTCAAAACTGCACATACAGCGTCAGGTATTTGTCAGATCATTACTGCTACCTGCTGCTAGCCTGGCCAGGCTAGCAGCAGGTAGCAGTGTTGGTCTAATACCTGACGCTGTGTGTACAGTTATGAGCTCCTGACGATGGACGGAAAACCCTTCTGAAACATGTAGAGCGAATTACAGAAATAAATAAATTGTGAAGCGCATCTTGTTGGTTGTACTCTGGAAATAGTTTCGTCATGTCTGTCCGTCTGTCGATCCGCAAGGGACAACTCGCTCCCACTGGACTGATTTTCATGAAATTTGATATTTGGGTATTTGTCCAGAATATTCACGTTTCATTAAAGCCTTAGAAGAATAATGGGTCCTTTTCTTTGGGGTTTTTATGCATTTAAGATAATGACTGGCTGAATTCTTCTTATAATGAGAAATGTTTAGACGAAGTCGTACAGAAAATCAAAATACATTTTATGTTCAATAATTTTTTTTCCGAAAATTGTGCGGCTTACAAAATAATATGGAAATATATGTTCAAACGACACAGGCCACAGATGACAATATGAAACGACGCATGCGCGATAACTAAGGCTAGAGACACACACTCAGAACATGTAACACTTATTGCTTTTCAACGGCAAACTGTGGTTACTCAAAGGTGTCTCAATGTTACGTTTATACGTACATTGTCTGTCTGTGTCTGTCTTGTTTGAGAAAGCGATCTTTCATGTCTGTTCGTACAGTGCTGCAGTTTTCACTGCAACCGACAGTTTCTTTGCACAGAGAACTATGAATTTTTCTTAGCGGTTTTAATGACATTGCAGGTCTTCTGGAATTTGACAGGTCGGTTGGTAAATATTTACCCTTTATCCATTTCCACCGTTTCATATTCCAGGAAAATTAAATTATTTTCTATTACATTGTTAAAAGCCCACTCACACTGAAACCTATCTAAACCAGTTTAATGTAGTTCAGACTTTGATTATCAATTTGTTTAATCTTCATTTCAATATCATCCATCCTTCACGGTGTTAAGACTGAAAGTTTAAGTCTTTTCATCCCACTGTTACGGTAACAATAAGGGACTTATAACAAAAATCTACGTGTTTAGGCTTGTAGTTAAGCCATCATCTTATCCCTTTGAATTTGAATGTCCTACAGTAAACATTAGAAGACTCCCACCCTCTTCCTGTCACTTCCTCTTTCACAACCCAGGATATTTTCCAAAGCACGTTGTGATAAACATATCTTTTGGTGTGGCTTCTCTGCCGGCCGCAGTCCGTGCATTTTGGAACAGAACAGTCCGCCTTAGGTTTGGATTCATCTTTTTGCAGGCCTACAGTATTGCTTATGACAGATATTTTGACATTTCCATCGTTAAAATATCAAAAGTGTTTACCGAATGCCCCAGTTATGTGGTTAGCATTTCTGTCTCAGAAACTTGAGGTTCCCAGTTCGGCTTTTACAATATGTGCGGGGCTTCAAATATAGGGTAATTCTTATTTTTTCTCAGTCCCTACAATTAATAAGCAGAACGTCAGAGCCATCTGTGATTATTTCACTATACAACATTAACTGATGGGTTTCCACAATAGAGAATGATAGCGTTTACTGCGCGGTGCGAACTTTTAATTTAAACGTAACTCAGGCAAGAATTCGCCCTCATACAGAGGAGAAAATGCGACAACCGTCTTATAATTTTTATTTCCTTGTCTCCTTTAATCCCAAGGCTTTGCCGTCTTTCCAGCCTACTGTTACGGGAAGGAGGAGTGGACGTCTCCTGGATACCTTCAGAGGAGGAAAGTTTTGTTTTTCGTTCCGTGATAATAAATGCGCTGCCTCTCACTGCACCCCAAGTTGCCGTTCCTTTTCTTTCTACTTTCATGTTCACAGGGTCAGTACTTCCTCAAGCAACGTAAAGCGTCTCCGCGCTAAAGTGGCCTAAATATTTAATCGACTATCTGCTTTTAGGACATTATTATCTTAATTTCTATTTCTGTATTCCAGAAGAATCAAATTTTGTGTCTCGTAATGCCCTATCATTCCAGAACAGAACACTCGCAGGTCATGTGTGTGAGTTTCGTCGCTTTTGTACGGACAGTTGGTATGTGAGTATATAGACTGGACTGGGCTGGCCCAGGATAGAGACAGGTGGCGGACGCTTGTGAGTGCGGTAATGAACCTTCGGGTTCCGTGAAATGCGGGGAATTTCTTGACTAGCTGCAAACCAGTTAGCTTCTCA
>Ga0123352_10022696_pt1 | contig 10007 bp, 6 predicted proteins | sample TergutLab28metaG_FD_89700 | JGI IMG/M metagenome (GOLD analysis project Ga0123352, IMG submission 89700) | Labiotermes labralis P1 segment gut microbial communities from Petit-Saut dam, French Guiana - Lab288 P1 | ecosystem: Host-associated > Arthropoda: Insects > Digestive system > Gut ...
GAAAAAAGTAGCGGCTCCAGGTCTAGAAAACAGAGATTAACGGCTGTGGGGACCCGTTGCGCTGACCACGTGACACCCCTCTATCCGCAAAAGTTGGCACTAACTTCGCCGACCGGCGGCAGCTGCTCTGTCGATATAGTTCGCGTGCGGACTAAGGCCACGGAGTTCATTAACTTAATGCAAATAAAAAAAGAAACACCTGATATCTGGTTTGCTTCAAAGGAACATATTCCGTAGAGAAATGACTCATATTTTGTTTCAAGACGTTATTTCAGCTGCACAGCTTATGTGGAATCTAGTGGCAAGGGAAAGTGATTAGAAGTGGGCGGATTTTTTTTTTCACAGGGTCACAGAAATACAGGGTTATTCGAAATGATTGTCGGGGTTTTAACAACTGCCACCTCGTTCTCCAGATGTAACACCATGTGATTTCTTTCTATGGGGTTAGGTCAAGGATCAGGTTTATGTTCCTCCTCTTCCCGCAAGTATCCCGGAACTGAAGGTACGAATCAGAACCACCACTGAAACCATCACTGCTGACATTTTACAAACAGTTTGGAACGAACTCGATTATCGCGTTGATGTTTGTAGACTCACAAAGGGTGCACATATAGAGCACCTGTAAGGTAACAAAAACTTGGAGTGTTGTTCTATTAAATAAAAAAACACATATACTCCTCTCTCAAGTGTATTGACAATCACTTCGAATAACCCTGTACTGTACTTGGAAATAAGAACAGCCGGAGTGTATGAACATTGTTGTTATTTTCAGCATTTAGTACACATTACTGAAGCAGTATGATTATCTGTTGTATCGGTGACTAACAGACTTTCGACTGGTAGACATAATGCTTTGAGAGTAAATAGCAGTTATGTAAAAAGACAATGGAAGTGTCTATATTAATAGTATGTCACCCCTCTCTCGAAGCAAGCCGAAAGCTAAACAAAATTTTGCAAACTGATATAGCTGTTGCCTCACAATGTTGAAAAATTTGTCCGCTGCTAGAAGTGCTAATATTCAGTTGCGACCAAATCTGACTTCGTCTCCTGTCTGAACTCCACACCTCACGCGATCCAGTCCCTTTAAATCTACTTCTGCCAGGAAACGCTCCGAGGTTGATCCAACATTGATTTCGCGTGTCGTGTTTCGGTGCATCGACCGATTGAATTATTTAGAGCTACAGTGGTAGAAACGTGATACAATGGCGATCCTGCCCGCACTAATAATCGTGTTACGTAGTCATCAACATTCCACTGGAAAGAAACACTAAAGAAGACCTTTCTCTTCGACGTTACGTGACCTCACGTACCCCACTTATTCTGTATCTGTATTTGGTTCTACGCTGGTGCAGATCCGGAGGTCTGATCGACAGAATGCTGACAGGGGTGTCCAACTGAAGAATATACAAGGCCGAGTTACATGAATCCTTCAAAGTTTCTAAAACAAATCGTAGTCCTACTGCGTGCAGCTGTGGGCACAGCAAGCCGTCGTAGTTTAGAGCAGGGCTGGCCAACATGCGGCCCTCGAGGAAAGTATTTGCGGCCCTCGGTCACTCCTATTGTTTCGGTAATAGAATGCAATATACACAATATAACAGGTCTGCAGAACATAATACGGCAAGTCTATTAGCAGAAAAAATATTTAGAAACTGTAACTCATCACTGTCAAGGCAGTACACAGTAAACCAATATTTATTTGTGTTTCATCGAGTTTAATAAGTCCTGCTAACTTTTCATTCAACTGTACAGTACATTTAGCGTGACTTTTTTTTTTATATTACGGCTTTCGAGTAAATTCAAATTCATTCTCCTTCCCTCCCCCTTCGACACATATGTGTCTAAGTGCAGCACTCAGGTGAGTCCTTAACGAATTATGTGGCCCTCCAGTGGGTTGAACTAGGCCATCCATGGTTTAGAAGCATGTACCATTTATAAAAGTTATGGGTTTGTGCTGGAAAGGACAGCTGTACATAATCTACGTGCATTAAACCAGCTGATGAAAAAATTTTATGATTTTCACTTGACTCTGTTACGTAAAAGAAAGTCTTCACTTCGCCAAACAATAGAGGTTCTAATGTTTTACGATTATATATAATTCTGCCTTAAACACTGCGGATTCCCTACTGATACTGAGGTGTAGTCTATATATTATCAGGAGGAGGAGGAGGAGAAAAAGAGGTTTCAGGGTCAGCACAGCATGGCGTCCGAACATCAGAAATTCGATATTTATCCGAGGAAGGCAGGTTAACACTCAGAAGCATGAAATAGATTTAAATAGTACATAAATATTTTTCCCCTATCTCACAACAACTAAGCCCCGTCTCCATTAAAAAGCCAATTTGATAAAGATGTTGAGCGAAAAAAAATCGATTTTAATTGTCAGCATCAGAAAAAAACATACACACTTCCTGTGGTCGGAGATACCGGGTTCAGTTTACGGGTTCAAGGAAGAGATATTACGATTGCTGTCTTGTGGTCTTACTCAGTATCTCCGCGCATATAATGTGACAGTGTCTTAAAATAGGCATTCTCTCCGATTTACCTTCCGTAGTTACCTCACATATAATAAGTATGCAGTTGGGAAATTGTCGTTAAAGAAACTTAAGAAAAAGAAATGAGCCAAATCCGTGCATCGTGTTCTGCTAACAAACACCGCACGCAGCGTGTTATATGCTCACTGTTTCCACATATTTAATAAGCGCAGATCTTATGGAAACGTCTAAAATAGGAATATGAAGAGGCATGAAAGCTTTACTACAGAAACATGGGGAACATGTCTCTGAACAGAGACAGAGGAGGCAAGAATTTCGAAGACCACCCTGTCCTAGGCCTGCTATCTTGACATCAGGTTTCAAATGCAGTACGTTTGGTGTTCGTGAACGTCTATCGTCAGCGCTTGATAATTGCCGTCTTCAGTTTGTACCTGAAACACTTATTAAGCAGTTATATAAAACATACATGGGCTGTTTGTATGGGGTAGGGAGGGGTTAAAGTGGGCACGAGATCTCGTATCTGTCAGAAAGGTTGGGCGGTGTGGGCTACAGCATGGAGCCCTCATATAACCCACACCGCCCAACCTTTCTGACAGATACGAGATCTCGTGCCCACTTTACCCCCTCGCTACCCCATATAAACAGCCCATGTATATTTTATATAACTGCTTAATAAGTGTTTCATGTACAACTTGAAGATGGCCATTATCAGGTGCCGAAACATGTAGTTGTACCTTATGTAGGAAATACTTTATATTCTACCAATAAATATAGTTGTGTTAGACCAGTACACACACTCTACATTAGTTATTTCATAGAACACAACGGGGATGAAGAATCTCATGATTCTATCTTCAGAATTTCGATCTTCCGTGTTCAACCATTTTCATACCATAATTTCGACCTTTAATGCCTGGTTCCGGCGAATTGTAATGAAGCCACGTGGCTAGTGATTCGGCTTTCTCCACTATCCTACAATTACGCTCGGGAAAAACCTCTGTGCCTCATTGAGGTTGACTGGTTTTGTATTTCATGGAAATAGACTAGCTTTCAATCATGCAACGTATTTCATGTTTGATTTGTTACATCAAACATGATCTGACATATTTTACGTACTTTTTAGATTCATTCTGTAATTGGTATTTCTTACGTTCTTGGAATCAAAGAGGCTTTGTATATTCACAATGCATTCCGACGACCGTGAACCCGATGTTCTTGACGGTTTTAGCAGTCTCAATTAATCACGAATATCAATAATCTACAGTACTACGAAAAGGTGTGTAAAATCTAGGCCAGTGTAGCCGACAGCCATGGTCAGATTTCAACCATCTGTCTCTTGAGCGGCACCCCCAAACCACTGTGCTAAGTAGCACCCGGCTTCATTCCAGTTTAAAAAAGGGGCCCTGTTTGCAGCTATGAAGACAACATGTAGATGTAAGAACTTATCACAGATTCGAAGTAAAAGGCAGGCTCCATATTTAGAGTGGAAATGAGCTGCCAATTTTCTTGTACACGTCCGCAACCACCTATCAGTCTACGCGGTGTCAAACCCAAGACCGCAGACCACACTTCAGCCAGTATACTAAGTGGAACCAACCTCACGATGTTTCATTCTCCATACTATATCACAAAAATTATGAGGCTCGTTCGGAAAATTGTGAAAAGCGCCCATTAGCTTCGTCATGTCTGTCTGTCCGTCGACCCGTTTGTCCGTCTGTCCGCATGGAAAAACTCGGCTGCCACACTTAACGGATTATCATGAAATTTGATATTTGAATACTTTTCGAAAATCTAGCGAGAAAAATTATGTTTCATTAAAATCGGGCAAAAATACATTTTTATCATATCTCGCTCAGTTCTTCTTAGAGTGAGAAATGATTCAGTCGGAAATTTGTAGGGAAAATCAAAACACACATTTTACTTTCGAATAATTTTTTTCTTCCGAAAATCGTGTCGTTTATGAGATAATTTGGAAAATTATGATAGAGCCAGATAGGCCACAGATGAAAATATAACACGGCCCAAGCGCTTTTCATGCTGCTTAACTAAGGCTACAAACACACAATCAGAACATGTAATACTTATTTCTTTCCCACTGCAAAAAATTATTGCACGAACGCGCCTCAATGTTAAATTATAAGTACATTGCCCGTCTTGTCGAAACTTTCTTAAGTACATCTCACGCGCGTTTAAATACGAAATTCAGTGCGTAAATGACGTCATAATGTGTACCCACCTGTCACGCCCTCGAATAGTATTTCGTACTTTTTTCGTTCCTTCTCGTCGTCTTCCTCAGCTTTTTTCACTCTGCTTCCCTCATTATCGGTGTTGTTCCTACTATAGATATGCCGGTCAGGAGGATTATACAACCAATAGAGCAGCATAGGTACAAATGTAAGAACTGCGGAAGAAATTACCTGCAACATAAATGTGATGTCTGTCAGATGGAGAAAGACGTGGAAGTTCGAATTGTGGCTTCCAGGGTTACGATGACATGCAAGTGAATACCAGCGTCTTTAACAATACTGATACCAGAGTACTGCCTGGCGACAGAGGTAGCAGGTAACTATGAAATGTTTGTAAACATCAGACTGCACGGCGCCGTAACTGAGGAGTCCACAGTCTAAATTTCCATCGCTAAGTTGTCAAATCCCATACAAAGTCCAAATTTAACTGGAGTTTATAAGAATTTATGTCAATACACACATATCACAGTTCTGTCAGAACTGCGCATGTAAAAGGACAAATACATTTAATATTTGCTTGTTGCTGATAAAATCATGAAACCAAGTACACGTAGCCCTTGTTTTACACCCTACTTGTTTTACGCCTTTTTCGCTTTAACCCTTTTTGTCAATATACTCCATTTCTTAATTTACAGCCTATTATTTTCGGTTTAATGCCCTTCAGCTGGCTGCCCTCTATTACCCCAACCTGTAACAATCCTGCACTTTAATGGGAACATCATTTTTGATTTACGACCAGTTTTTCAGAACCCAACTAGGGCGTAATGAAGTTGTTGAGAGTAAGAAGTGGGCATATAAACGGCACAAAAGAGCAAGAAACACTCATCAAACTTTATAGGAGACAATCATTCTTAAAATAAAATAAAATAAAATAAAATTAAATTAAATTAAAAAAAAAAGAAAGAAAGAAATTATGGGATGTGACGTAACTGAAGCAGTTACAGGGATCCTCATAGAACATTCAGTGCAAGCTTTTGGACCAGAATATGTTAAGTGGAATAATGAAGTGATTGGATTTAGTGACTGAATAGCTGTGGGACTGTAAATTGATGAATTGACTGGATGATTCAATGGATACCTTATTGCCTGAAATCGATGCGTAGGAGGATGGAATTTAAGGCATGTGAAAATTTGCGAGTCTATGGTATGTGATAAATGTGATAAATACGCACTGAAGCATAGGTACTTTGCACTGTCGTTTACCGTAATTATCTTCTGATCCTATTCTTAACTACTATCCTACTTTTTTCCCATACAAACCGTGCGTTTTGATACTATCAAAGTTTATTTGTTTACAAACTGATGAACAATTGAATTGTCTTAAAAACAATTTTAAAATTTACATTAAAATTGACATTAAAACAGTTTCAACATATTTCGGTGTAATCATCATCATCAGGGAGCGCACCATTCGATCTTACTAAAGTTGCATTTATTAAAATAATCAATTAAAATACACTGACGTGGATAATTCGGTAGTGTGGTTGCATATGTTATTCGGTCCTTATCAGTGAGTGTATGGTGTACTGTTCCGAATTGTTCATCAGTTGGTAAACAAACTTTGATACTGTCCTACAATGATCCATATACCCTAAATCATAACCTGGCACCGTACCCAATTAAATGAAATGTATGTGGAAGTGTACACTCCTGCAAGTAATTAGTTTAGAGCAGCACAAGAAGACGACAGCAGCAAAATGCAGCGAGCATTACGCTATATCAGTCAGTATTACTGCCATAAATTTCACAGAAAGAATTTCCATAGCGTGCAGGTATGTATTTGAAAATGAGTAATTGGGCAAACGAGTATATTTTGTTTTCACGGATATTTTTATTCCCCATCTTCCCAGCTTAAGTCTCTGTCACTTATTGACAAAAAAAAACCCCCACACTTTCCCCTAACCATTTCTGCTGGGATCATTCCACCACACAGGGGCTCTGGTAAAGCGGAATGTGATCGATACGTTCCGGTACGTTATTCTTTGATCCACATGTTGACCAATCGCGCAGGCCTGGACTTTTTGGTGTTATTATTTGGTGAGTTTTGCTGCTATTTTCTGGATAGAGGTGATGAATTCTGAGAAGAAGCAAAAACAACCACCGTGTTTGTGGTTTCCGTATCCATGTATGGTCTTCTAAACATCCGAAATATCAGAGTGCAGTCTCCTGAATAATGCCTTCATATAATATTGTAGGTGAATGCAAAAGGTTCGATGAAAACCGCTGCCCAATATACAGTATAAAAGTAGATTTAAACCCTGATGATGGAAGCGGCATATTCCTCTGTACCGCTGGTATCTGCCTACAAGACCACAAGTGGCACAACATAAACGACCACACCTGAATAGTCATCACTGTGAGAAACGTAGCACGTTACAGGCAAGTGGTAACTATATGCACCACTTGATGTAACTCACTCAAGCTCTACTTTTTGCATACACCGTCAATTCACTTGTTTCGTGGGATACCCAGAACAAACATCGATTATTTCCTAAAATAAGATTAGTTTGTTTATCTTAGGAACGGAGAAGATATTCAGTATTATTAGATGCAATTCAGACAAACTGCACTGTTCCGAATGCAGCCCTCCAATTACAAAATTCAAAATTCAACACCAATGCACAACTTCTTGCCTACGCGGCGTACTGAAACAGTCCACGTCCCAGAGCGGTCTTTGCCTAGAAAACTTCAGAGCAGTAAGCATTCTGCTTCTCGCCTTGCAGCAAACGCTTTTCCATTACAACCTCAATTTATTTGTTTCTTTTCTTTCCCGTGTCCACCATCTTAGTTCAGTCAGTCTAGATTCAAATTTCCATTAAGTATCATTCAGATTTTTCTCATCAGAGCACACTTTACGAAAATGGCTTTCTTATGCCCACTGCTGATACAGAAACACCATCTGTCACTTTGTAACATTTCACTTTTTACTGCTACTTGGAAAGAAATAAACGTTTCGTAATTACATACATATAACTTACGAAATATAATGAAATAATAGATATGCCAAGGTTTGCAAAATTGTATTTTGTCACTTTGAAAATTGCTCTCTAAAATAGTAGTGGCCTTATTGTAGGTATTTAGCATACATCAGTAGCGTCAGTCAACAGTGGTTAAGAAAAATTTGGAATTCAAGACCTTCTTCTTCTTCTTCTTCATCATCTTCATCATAATCATCATCATCATCATCAACATAATAATAATAACAACAATCTTCTTCTCCTTGTTCCTCCGAGAAGCTGGTCCTGTTTCATTTATCCCGTGTCACATATTACTGCCAACTGTAGGCGAAGAAGCCGCAATTATTTATGCCCCTACGACATAAATATTTAAAAAAAAACACGATATTGCTCACAATATCTGCACAGTTATTCCTTCGTTTTTCCCTCCAGTTGATAATTCTCAATCACGAAACCTATACTTTAATTTGTATTTTGCGTGTTCGCCATGTTGGTACTTTTCGGGTTACATGAAACGGAGACGATAAAGTTCTGGAAATTATCGTGTTTCAATAGACGGTGGTTCAGAAACCACTTATAAGAGTCTCCTTTAAAAAAAAGTGAACTTATTTCTTATAATCGCTTATATGCACCAACAAATTCGCAAAATATAATAGAAATCATCCATACGTTTTAGAAAACTACTACAGGTTTCGGCATCGAGATGCCCTCCCGATTCAGTGTGCATTTGTTCGTGAATATAACTGATTTAAGTGAAGTTATTTTATGCATGCTGTTCTACTAGGTGCTGGATTAATTTCGCAGCAACCGTTTTCACCATTCAATGATAAGTACCTTCTCTACAGCCCACCATTTTCCAGTGTTACCGGTGGGATGTGAGCATACTGCATACTGCATACGTAGTGGTGAACAGCCGACAAGGAATGGCACCCCAGCCTGGGTGCTGGGGGTAGGGTTAAAAACCTCCAGTATTAAAAAGGCAATTTACCAGCGGCCAAAGCTATGTTCGTTTTTTAAAGAATAACTTCAGCAAAGAACAACAGACAGGATGTGGATATCCGATTATGGACATGGGGTGGATTCAACTGACCACAACAGGGAGTGGTAGCAGTCTCTCGTGAAAGCGGCAATAACACTTCGGTTTCACAAACTTTCACTTTGAAAAACTGAGATATTAGCTTCTTCCACAGGATTATCCTACATGGAATTCTAAGGTATGTTTCAGTATAATTTCTGTACACATTAGGTCCTACACACTTACAAGATAAAAATTACAGTCGAACTCAGTTATAACGTCATGAAAGTGAAAATTTTGTTTTATTATAAACGAATGTTGTCCAAATCGAAAATTATGGTCAACAGCGAGGAATTAATTGGTGCCGTAGAATATGTGACGCTATAGAGGGGGTGTCGTATAAACCGATGTCATTATAACCGGGTTCGACTAGATATTCCTCGGTTTGAAGAGGGTTACAAAGAGACTTACAATGTGAAATAAGGCAATTAGTATGGTCCCAGTCCTGAGCGAACACCCGCAGCAACACTGATGCACTCTGAGAGCCATTCTGACACTCGTTCAAGGCCTGAAAACAAATTTTTCCTAGGTTATTGTAAGTTCAGATCAAAGCAACATGCGATAAGCTCACGTGTAAATGTAACTATGCGTACAGAAGTTGAGGTCAGGAAAAATATTAATGAAAGTAGCAGAACCACAAAATTGAAATATTTCATATTATATTCACGATAAAAAAATATATATTTTTTTGAAAAAAGATGAAGTACCTATAGTGCATACAGTGTAGTGAACAGGGTATGAGTGTGACGACCGGGGAATCGAGTTTAGATTTCCAGCAGCCATAGAAGATTTTATTTTAACACTTGGACAGCTTCTGGTGCCCAGGCAGACTCCTACCCAATTAACCGGACACTAAATTGGCCATTGCGTGAAACTGACCGTTCTGAATCCAGTAGGGCAAAGGTAAAGCAATCTGTTCCGAAATAATTACCAACAAGATGACACTTATGGACTATCCTTTATTTCACGGTTAGTCGTCCTTCACTCTACATGTTTCGAGCTTCAGGGAGCTCATCATCAGGAGTTCATTTTTTTACACTGTACAGGCAGTCTCTGGCATACTGTGTAATCTTTTGCTGTATTCCACCCGTTCTCCTACGTGTTCTGTTCCCGACTGAAGCTCGAAACATGTAGAGTGAAGGACGACTAACCGTGAAATAAAGGATAGTCCATAAGTGTCATCTTGTTGGTAATTATTTTGGAACAATTATAATGATGCACGGAACAATGAATGTAA
>Ga0123352_10022697_pt1 | contig 10006 bp, 5 predicted proteins | sample TergutLab28metaG_FD_89700 | JGI IMG/M metagenome (GOLD analysis project Ga0123352, IMG submission 89700) | Labiotermes labralis P1 segment gut microbial communities from Petit-Saut dam, French Guiana - Lab288 P1 | ecosystem: Host-associated > Arthropoda: Insects > Digestive system > Gut ...
CGCGGCCAATGCTTCACGCGCCAGACCCCATACCCGAAGTAATACCAGACCCAGAGCCGGAGCAAGAGCCGGAAGAAAGCGGCGGCATAGGCGGCCTGTTGATTATGCTTGTGCTTGTGGGTGCTATCGGTGGCGGTGCTTATTATTATTTCAAAGTATTAAAACCGGGGCAAGCCACAGCAAGCGCGGCCACATCACAGATTGACGAGTTTGTTTTTGATGATGACGAGGACGATTTTGGTAATCCCATAGGCGAGTTTGACCGCGATTATACCAACACGGACGAGGACGCAGAGCCGGAATATATCACAGGGTACAACGCAGACCATGAGGACGATATGCCCGATTTTACAGTAACTACAGATTTCAACCATGACAGCGCAGATGATAGCTTGCCTTTTGAATCGGCAGAGCATGGCAAAGATGGCGCAGAAACGCCGGAAAGTGAGGACAAATAATTATGAGTGCTAATAATATTTTGGTTATCGCGGAAAAGCCCAGCGTTGGTATGAATTTGGCGGCGGTACTTGGCGCAAGGGAGCGCAAAGACGGCTATGTTGAGGGCAACGGCTATATTGTTTCTTGGTGTGTCGGCCATCTTGTAGGGCTTGCGGACGCTTACGAGTATAACGAACAATACGGCAAATGGCGGCGGGAGGATTTGCCGATTATCCCCGGATATATGGGGGAACAGGCCGCAGGGCAGACAGACAGCGCGGACGCTTGGAAATACGTTGTTTTTGGCGGCAAGGAAAAGCAGTTTAACATTTTACGCGGACTTATGAATCGCAAAGATGTTGACAGTCTTATATGTGCCACAGACGCAGGGCGCGAGGGCGAGTTGATATTCCGTTTTGTTTATAACATGGCAGAATGTAAAAAGTCGTTTTCGCGCCTTTGGATTTCCAGCATGGAAGAATCCGCAATAAAAGCCGGATTTGCCAATATGAAGCCCGGAAGCTTATACGACCCGTTGTATCATTCCGCGATATGCCGCGCTAAAGCCGATTGGCTGATTGGCATAAATGCGACCCGGTTATTCAGTACATTATACAATCGTACTTTGAATGTGGGGCGCGTCCAAACCCCCACGCTGGCAATGTTGGCCGAGCGGCAAAAGAAAATATCCGGCTTTGTTAAAGAGAAATATCACCGGGTAAAATTGGATATTGAAACGGACACAGGCGGCGAAAATGGCGGCAATGCCGGAAGCCCCGGCGATAATGGTAATATTGCCACTATCACCGCCCACAGCGAAAACATCAAAGACCCGCAAGACGCGGCGAATATACAAACGGCTTGTCATACCCGACAGGCCGTTTGTACTTCTCTCACCAAAGAGCAGAAAACAATTTCCCCGCCAAAACTCTTTGACTTAACATCTTTACAGCGTGAAGCAAACCGCTTTTATGGTTACACCGCACAGCAGACCCTTAACGCGGCACAAAAGTTATACGAATTAAAATTGATAACATACCCGCGTACAGATTCTAATTTTATCACTTCCGACATGGTGGCGGGTATTCCGGCACTTGCACAAAACGCCGCTAACTTTATCGGCATGGGCGCGGAGCAAACAGGCGCAGATGTTCCCGTAAACACCGGGCAAGTAGTTAATGATTCTAAGGTAAGCGACCACCACGCTATTATTATCACCGCAGAAGTCGGCAAGGCTGGCATATCAAAAGTCACCGATACCGAGCGCGAAATACTTGCGTTGATTGCTTATCGGCTTGTTTGTGCCGTTGGTGAAAAGCATATTTACGAAGCTATAACTGCAACATTTGACTGCAACGGCCACAGCTTCACTGCCAAAGGCCGGGTAACGCTTGCCGGGGGTTGGAAAGAAAATGCCCGCAGAGAAGATACAGAGGGCAGTAGTTACGGCGATAGTAGCGGCGATAACGACAACCACAGCGGCGCACGACTGGAAGCAGACCGTCTGCCGCCCATCACAGAGGGGCAGACATTCAACGACACCGCCGCCGCAGTCACAGAGCATTACACCCAGCCGCCAAAACCCTACACAGAAGCCGATTTACTTCTTGCAATGGAAAACGCCGGGGCAAAGGACACCACGGACGAAGCCGAACGGCGCGGCTTGGGAACTCCGGCAACACGCGCTGCTGTCATTGAAAAACTTGTTACAGGCGGCTTTATCACACGCAAAGGCCGCCAGCTAATACCCACCCCGGACGGCGAGAATCTTATAGCCGTACTCCCCGCCGCGTTGACTTCCCCTGCACTTACCGCAGAATGGGAAAATGCCTTGACGCAAATAGCCAAAGGCGAAGTACATCCCCACGCATTTATTAACCGCATTGAGGATATGGCGCGGGCATTGGTAGAGGGCAACGCCGCCCCTGCTGAAGAATATAAAAATCTTTTCGCCACCCCACGGGAAGCCGTTGGAGTATGCCCCCGGTGTACTGGCAATGTATTAGAGAGCAAAAAGAATTTCCATTGTGAAAACCGGGAATGTCTTTTTGTCATGTGGAAACAAGACCGATTTTTTACCAGCCGGAAAAAGGAACTTACAAAGGCAGTAGCCGCAGAACTGTTAAAATCCGGCAAGGCCAAAATGACGGGCTTATATTCCGAGAAGAAAAACAAAAACTTTGACGCGGTTATTTTGCTTGCCGATACAGGCGGTAAATATGTTAATTATCGTTTTGACTTCCCCGGACAAAAGCCACAGCAACCACAGGCACAATCAACGGCGTAACCACCGTACAGCCACCACAACCACAGGCGAAACCCACAGTATAAACCCACAACCTCATTGAGATACGGCGGCTATATCTTCTATATATAAAGAAGCAACAGCCGCCGTATTTCTATTCAAAGTCAAACCCCAAAGATACCAGCAAGCATAGGCATAGCCGCCACGCTAAAGCGTAGCCACTATGCCTTAAACCCGCCGCGCCCTTACCCTTACGGGCAAGGAATCCCAAAATCGGCGGCGGGTTTGCTTGGCGGGGGAAGAATCCCCCGCGCCCCCCTCTTGTGGGAGCACCCACACCCCTATGACTTCCCCGCGTTATGGATAAAACGGCGCGGGGATTGTTTTTTACAGGCATTAAATAGCAACACATTTTTGTGTAAATAAATACCCCGTTTCCGGGCGCAAAGGAAGTGATAAACACATGGCCGACAATGAGAAATTTTACAGCGTTTCAGATTATGGCAACAGAATAGACCCCGGCGAGCGGTTAAACTTAGAACTCCGTATGTATGCCAATAGAGATACCGAAGCAATAACACCATTAACCGCTTTGCCTTTAGAACAATTACAAGCCTTGCGAGTGGGAAGCGCGGCGGCAGAACAGGCTATTTTTGATAATGTAAGACAATCCGCAAGGGCTTGGGAAACACAGGCGGCGCAAACTTTATTACTGGATATGGCTATTGAATATGCCCGTGTTCCGGCAATAGAGCATACTTCCAATCAAGTAGAACAGGGCGAGTACGACAGGCACAGCATTAGTAACATGGTGTACTGCATGAACTACAATATTTCTACATCTACCAACTATGACAAGGAAAAGCAAGAATCAATCCCCTATGCTTGGCACGTTTCTTGGAGTGTCAACACCAACAGCCCGGACAGGCGCAGTAATTCTAAGATTGCGGGGCAGTATCAAAAACGATACGGCAGTATGGAAGAAGCGCAGAAATATCTTAATGGGCGCATTAAAGCGTATTCGCATTTATTTACTGAAATATCGCCACCGATACCGCCGGAGTATGCAAAACTTTTCAAAGTCAACGGCCAGCTTCTACCGGGTTATACGGTTGAGGGCGCAGAGCCAGCCCCGCCAGTAACCGCCGCAGACATAGCCGCTGCCATTGCACGAATACAGACCCCGGCCACCCCTGTAATAGAGCCTATCGGAGAGCCTACCGCAGAAATTAACGCCGCAGACACCGTAGACCACAACCCCGATATTGCCACCGAGCCAACCAGCGACCCCGCTGCCACTTTAGGCGGCGATTTTATTTCCGAGCCGGAACAGGAAACCCCGGACACAGCTACAGAAACATCATACACCCCCACCACCCCGGAAAAAATACCACTCACAACCGGGGATATGGCAATAAGCACAGCGCGGCAGTCTTTTGATATGCAAGAAATACAAAACCGCCGCTTTATGTTCAACCCGGAAACTGGAACGCTGATACTTGGGCGGCAGTATGCGGGTAATGAACTTGTAGCCAGCCATGCAGAAGAACACGGCAACGCTAACACAGGAGAGCCATACGACAATTTTATTCGCGGCTGGATAGGCACAGGCCGGGGATATGATAACGGCGTAATTCATTTTGCGCCGCCGATACCGAACGCCGACCCGGTAATGTTTGATAAAGGTTTTACGACCCTTGAAATGTTTGTTGCAAACGGCGCAAACAACAATACGCTAATCCGGGGCTTCCCCGGTGCTTGGGAGCAAGCATTATCAAATATTATTTCAAGCGTAAATTCTGTTGAATATTCCGCAGAACATTCCGCCGAAAACGAAATACGAAAGGAGCGCGATACCATGAACGACCCCATAAGTATAAAAATATCCACCCATGAACAAAACGTATTCGGTAGTAGTCAAGTATGGCTAAGACTACCCGCCACGGCTGAACAGTTCGACAATGCCTTAGAACGTATTGGCGCACAAGGTAGCAAATTTATAATTAGCGAAGTTGAGCCAGGCATACATCTTTCTGCTGATTGCGTAAAAGGCGCAAGTATTGAACAACTTAACCATTTAGCGGCTATTATTGAGGATTTTGACGATAAGCAAGTATTAAAACTTAACGCTATTATCTCAATCATGGCCGAGCCAGACAACATAAACAGCATTATGGGCTATGCACATAATATTAACTTCCACGACCATCACCCCGATATTACCACTCATGCACAGCTTGGGGCGCATTGCCTTAATGAATCCGGCATGATACAGATACCCGCAGAATGGGCGGCGGCGGTTGATGTTGAGAAGTTAGGCCAGCTTGCCGCCGAACATGACAAGGGCATTTTAATTGAGCAGGGCTATATTGTAGAAACGGGCATAGCTTGGGAAGAAGTGCCGGAGATACCGCATGATTATAAACTTTTGCCACAGATTGATTATGATGTTTTGCCTACACAGCAACAGGCCGCCGCAAATACAGCCGCTCAAACACAGCCCAATACCACAGCGCAAACACAGACCCCGGCCAAAGAGCCGACCTCACCAAACGCAACAGACCCAAATAAAACACAGGCCGCCACAGTCACCGCCGCGCCGTTCGTACTTGTGTCCGATAACCCCCGCGACAAAATGAAAGAAATCACGGACAAGCTGGAAAAAGGCGTAAAGGGGGTTTTTGAAAGTGAGCAATATAAAACTGTTCTTGCCACATTTTCTAAATTTCATAATTACAGCTTGCGTAATTGTCTTTTAATCGCCATGCAAAAGCCGGACGCTACCCGTGTTGGCGGCTTTAATTTTTGGCGTGATGAAATGAAACGGCCTGTTATGAAAGGCGAAAAGGGTATAAAAATCATTGCCCCTGCACCCTTTAAGACCAAGAAATCCGTTGATAAAGTAGATGGAAACGGCAAGCCTGTTTTCAAAGACGGTAAGCGCGTCAAAGAAGAAAAAGAAATCACCGTACCCGCCTTTAAGGTTACAACCGTCTTTGATGTATCACAGACGGACGGTGAGCCTATGCCAAAGCTGGCAACAGAGCTAACCGGAAGCGTTGATAAATACAAAGAATTTTTCGCCGCAGTAGAAAAAGTATCACCCGTACCCGTGGACTTTGAAAAAATCACCACAGGCGCAAACGGATATTTTCACCTTGAAGATAAGCGCATAGCCATTAACGAGGGCATGAGTGAATTACAAACCCTAAAAACCCTTATCCATGAAATATCCCATGCCCGAATACATGACATAGACAAAAACGCACCCAAAGATGTAACCCGCCCCGACAGCCGCACCCGTGAGGTAGAAGCTGAAAGCATAGCATATACCGTATGCCAGCATTACGGGCTTGATACTTCTGATTATTCTTTCGGCTATATTGCCGGGTGGAGCGGCGGCAAGCAGTTAGATGTTTTGCAATCTTCTTTAGATACTATACGCAAAGAGGCTGATAGCATTATTACTGAGGTTGACAAGTATTTTGCGGAATTGACTAAGGACATGGAGCAGACGGCAGAGCGGCCACAATCTCAAAACACCGACCATTCGGTAGGTAATGCCGCAACAATACCGGAATTTCAAAAAGCCATTAAAGAATTAGGGGGAGAAGTAAAAGATACATTGCAATTTTTTATTGGCGAGGATATAAAGAATTATGGTGAAGTTAGGTCGCAAACTTTAGAAATGATTGCAGTACAGGGCTATGAACTAAAAGACGGCAAGCTGACCGAAGCCCCACCCGTTAACGGTACATTTTCAATATACCAGCTAAAAGACGGCAACGAAACGCGGGATATTCGTTTTGAGCCTTTTGACAGCTTGAAACAAGCCCCGGACGCGGCAAATTACAATAATGTTTACACCGCACCGCTAAAGCATGGTGATACGCTGGATAGGATTCATTTGGAATTTAATCTTGATATGCCAAAGGATTTTACAGGCCATTCCCTCTCTGTGTCTGATGTAGTGGTTATGAATCGTGACGGCAAAGAAACCGCTTTTTATGTTGACAGCGCAGGGTTTAAGGAATTGCCCGGATTTGTTGCGGTAAAAGAGCCGCAAAAAGAAGCACCCGCCCAGACAGTTGATTTGAAAGTCGTTGCTGATTATCTGCAAAAGCAACATCACTATGCAAGCGGAGCAGACCCGAACAGTCAAGCAGCCGTGGCAACTGTAAATATAATTACAAGGCGGCTGGAACAGGCCAATGACCGCATACCCGACCAGCACCCGCAGTTAAAGGCACTTTTAGCAAACGCCGCACAAAGCCCGGATTTGCCAACATTAAAGGAGCGCATGAACACGCTAAACAACGATTTTATACAGCATTATTCCACCGCCGTACAAAACACCGTTGACATGAGCGGCAAGGCAGAGCCGCCAGCCGCCGCGCCATCTACACCCACCCGGCAGAATGACCCCACCCCGGCAACCAACCCCCCGGCGCAAGGTGAGAACGTGGCGGCAATCGAGGCCAAAGTTAAGGCCGGGGAAACTGTTAATCTCTCTGATGTTTCGGACGCTATCAAAAAAGATAAACAGGCGGCGCAATCGTCACAGCCCACACAGGGTAGGCAGGGCAAACAACAACCCGGCAAGGCGGCGGCCACCAACAAAACCGGGCAGACCAGCAATTATTCTAAGGGCAAAAGCGCGGCCAAACCACAGGAGCAACCCTCTATTAAAGAACAACTTGCGGCGGGTAAAAAACAGCTATCCGGGCAGAAGTCCGCATCGCAGAAAACAGCGGCCAAAAATAAAAACGCCGGATTGGGGGATTAGGTCATGCGGAAATTTGAGAATGTTGACATTGTGGCGGCACTTGGCGCGGTTGTGGAACTGAACACCGAGCATTACAAAAGCGATTTCAAGTATGATATTGAAATGTTCAAAAAAGCCGCTTTGCACCCGGACGGCGAGAATAACCGCCTTTTGTGGTATTCCCGCCGTTCGGGTACTCATTGCTTCCCGGAGCGAGATGTTTATATCAAGGACACCGGGGCTAATAACACATGGGGGCATTATGTTACGTTGCTTGGCAAACCCGATATTTACCAAACCGCCGTTGTGCAAGACCGTATAATTGCCTTTGCTATTGATATTAAAGGCATTGAGAACGGAAAAATAAAGGGCGATTTACACGAACTTAATTACGGCGAACACGTTAAACAAGTCACCCGCACAGCACTTCCCCGGCATACTGTTACAGTCAAGTATGAGGACGGTACAAAAATGACGCTTCCCCATGCGGAGCATGACGGCCAGCGCGACAGGCTTTACCGACAGCATGGCGAAGTAAAATCATATCGCAATGACCCGGAGGATAAAAGCGCATTGCGTGATGTGTTGGCACAGGCACGGGATAAGCGCGAAAAAGAATCACGCCCCGCCGTTTTCAAAGTGCGCGTTAAAAATCAAAAGTCTGTAACCCCAACCGCAACTAAACCTAAAGCACCCACTAAGTCCGAACAGCCCAGCATTAAACAGCAGCTTGCGGAGGGTAAAAAGCAACTTTCTGAAAAAAAGCCCGTACCCACACGGGCGGCAGTCAAAAACAAATCTATAGGATTGGGGGATTAACAATGTCTATTCTACTAAATTTCACCGTGGAAGAAATAAACCTTATATCTATTTATGGTGCTGATACCATAGCGGCCACTATAGAAAATATTGATGAAGCTATGCCGGATATTTTGGACGAGGATATTGTCACCATTGCCGAGAGCGCAAGCCGCAAGCTGGCCGCGCTGACAGAGCCGGAATTTTCCGCACTTGCCTTTGTACCCGCAGACGAAACGGAAGTCGAGCCGGACGAGATAATAAATATAGGTGGCGGCTATGATTAAACTATCCCTTATTGAGCGCGAAACCGTTATCCTTTACAACGAAGCCGAAGCAACGGCAGAGATTGAAACTTGCAATAGAGGTATGAAACGGCGGCTTGAAGCTATCCGAAAAAAGCACCCGGAAAATATTACGCTTGTGCGGCGTGATGATTACGCAGATACTTATACTTTTCCTAAATCATGGGTAAAGATAATCCCGCCGCGTAAAGCCACAGCGAAACAGCGCGAACATCTTAAAAATGCACGGGCTAATATCAAGGCTTGACGCACACACGGCACTAACAGCAACCGCACCAACAGCAATAAAAATCATTGCGGCGATATGCCGCCATACTAACACACCAGCACCACCACAACGCGCAGGGGCGCGGCTGATTGTCATTATGACATTGGCCGCGCCCCTGTTATTTTTTGTGCTTTGCGCTGATGATTCCGAGCCTGTTTTACTTGTGTTGCTGAAATAGGGTTTATTGGCTTTGGCGTGTCTATGTAAATAGTTGTGTTGATGGTGTGAAATTGCCGAGCCATACAAACACACTACCGCAGACAGGGCTATTTGATACGCCTATTATAATAGCCGCCATAGAGCAAAGGCAGGGTAATATAATACCGGGCGCGGCTGGCTGTCGTTTCGACGGCTGGCCGCGCCCTTGTTTTGGCTGTATTATGCTTATAATTCCGCGTTTCTATCTCTACCCCGCGTCCGTTTTGCGCCGGGGTTAAGAATCGAATCAACATTTTTCTTGACTATGCCATACTCCCGCGCTTGCTGTTGTAACTTGCCATATTCAACACGCAAGGTATTTTTCTTTTCCGTGAGCCTGTTATACTCCGCTTGAAGTGCGGCGGGGTTGGGAAGTTTGCCACCCTCTCCGGCGTGGGCTTTTAATGCTTTGGCGGCGGCTTCATGGAGAATAAACGTGCTTTGATGTTCGCGGCGGTAGCTGTCTTTATTCTTGGCGGTGGCTATGCCGTCAATAGTGGGCTTTGTCTGCTGATAGGTAGATATATTTTTCAAAAGTCCGGCCATATCCGCAAGGCGTTTTTCGGCGGCTTTTAGCGTGTCGGCGGTGCTGTCAAATGCGGCGGCTATTTCCACGGTCTTAGCTTCCAAATCCGCATATTGCAAAAGATTATTTTCCGTGAGGAAATTTAATGTATTTGCGGCTTCTTTAAGGTTTTGGATTTTTCGCCATCTTTCAAATCCCGCGCTTTGTTGGGCTTTTACGCAGTTTTCAATGTCTTTAATGAGATTGACGGCGGGTGCTGGCCGGGTGTAGGTGGTTTTGTCGGTTGTGGTGGAGCTGGCCGCGCCTTTGGCGGCGGTGCTGGTGCTGTTATCTTTAACGGCAAAAATATTTATATCAATGTCCGTGCTGTCTGTATTATTTATGCCCGGAGTATCGAGGTTGACAATATCCATATCGCCGCTATCTACAACTTGAATATCCGGCATATCGGTTGCGGCGGCAA
>Ga0123352_10022700_pt1 | contig 10005 bp, 5 predicted proteins | sample TergutLab28metaG_FD_89700 | JGI IMG/M metagenome (GOLD analysis project Ga0123352, IMG submission 89700) | Labiotermes labralis P1 segment gut microbial communities from Petit-Saut dam, French Guiana - Lab288 P1 | ecosystem: Host-associated > Arthropoda: Insects > Digestive system > Gut ...
CTGACCACGTGACACCCCTCTATCCGCAAAAGTTGGCACTAACTTCGCCGACCGGCGGCGGCCGCTCTGTCGGTATAGTTCGCGTGCGGACTAAGGCCACGGAGTTTAGTTTAGTTTAGTTGGCAAAATATGCTGACGTACAAATTCAATGGTTCCCTGTTAATAAAAACCATCCAGATGCAACAGTATGCAGATATTTATTTACTGCAAAGTCACTCTACATGTTTCGAGTGTCACAGCACCCATCATCAGGAGTACTAAAAACTGTAACCGCAGCCTCCGGTACCGGTCATAATACTGGTACAGCTGCTTCCCTCCAACGTGGCCCGATCGGAGGCTGCGGTTACAGTTTTTAGTACTCCTGATGATGGGTGCTGTGACACTCGAAACATGTAGAGTGACTTTGCAGTAAATAAATATCTGCATACTGTTGCATATGGTTGGATTTTTATTAACATTGAATTATGATGCATGGAACCATGAGCTTAAAATTCATTGGTTCCCATTTAGTAGCACGACATGAACATGAACATGTATGTCTGCTGTGCGCATGCCTTCGCTGCAGAATTCGAACTTTGTTCATGCTGACAACTTGAAGCTTATAGTCGGACTGCAGGTATTACACAAGACTTGAATCTTTAAAGAATCTATTTGCTTGAATAAAACGCATATATATCATTGTTTAATGGACTTGACCTTAACGTGCTCTCATACTAAGCCGCAAAGATATAGACTTGTTTCACCTCACACGTTTATTTTATTTGTCTGCATTTCAGTTACCTATACAAGTCTCAGGAGCTGTTATGTCATTCCCACTTGAATAATCCTCGGAGCCTTAGAACATATATTGTTGTTATACGTTTATTGTTCCAAAAACAACAAGGAGAACAATTCTAAAACGCACACTGCGTGCTATATAAAGAGTGAGTAAAGAAATTATATATGTAATTTATTTACTATATGCAGGCAAATTGTCTAAACATTTTTTAAGTGTTTATGTAAGGTGATAAGTTAGTTAACGAAGACCAGTTCTAACGCAGAGTAAGTTGGTCCATCATAAGGGATCTTGATATAAAATTGAACGGAGTCTAATAATTCAGATTGGCTTTCAAAACGCGGGGAAGGTGATTTGATGGTAATGGAGGAAACAGCGGGTTTCCTAGACACACTTTCAAAACGCTTATGAAAATCGGATGAGTTGGTACCAAGGTGAAATATATGACCCAGACTCCGCCACGTACGTCGTATACCATGTCATATGGTCATCTTGACCGACCATTTTCGTGAGTTTACCTAATGTCTGTGACCATACAGTATTTTTGTAGAGAGTTCTACATAGTTTCTTCTGTTTGTAGTTATTGTATTGTGTTTAATATCAGCTTTGGTCCGATTTCTTAAGCATAAGGTGAGAGCAAGATTTTTATCACTGCATTTTGTGTGTTGTTACATACTTAATATAGGCCTGTGTAATTTTAACTTTCACCATGAAAAGGGAAACTTACCCACAAATTAATAAAGGTCTCCTTTGCAGGCTTGTGAGGGAGACTGAAGAACGAGGAAGCACGAAGCAGTGACAACGCATGGAATACAAAAGGTAAGAGACGCAATTTTATTACAAAAGAATACTTACATATTCGTGGCCACAACGCGGATTTCAACCACGTGAACGCCATTCCGATTTTATGTACTAAGTGCAGAGGCACGTCCATTGTAAGCTTTATATTAGGCTCCTCTGAATTTGTGGAGACGTTCGAACAGCCATTCATCCGGTTACTTCATTCAGCCGCCTGCCGTGCATGCCTTAGATCGCCCCAACAGATGGGCATAATACGAGAAGCAACTCTTTTAAAATATGTGGCATGTTCGAGAGGAAAAGCACCTCCCGGAGACTATGACAACGTATTAATCTTCTGTCTTTTTCTCGGTAGGTGAGTAGGATGGTATTCCAAGCATTTCTGTCACATCTTAACGTAGTGTACAAGTATGAATTAAGAAGACTACATTCGAACCTCAGTAAATCCTTTCTTATTTTTCTTACCAATGCGTGTCTGAATCTAAGGTAATAATTCTATAAGGATATAGCAGTCATAACACAACTATATTATCAGCTGTATATAACTTATCATCATCAAGTACATTTATCTCAGTATTTAACCAACTTGATGCACAAAATTTGTTTCACAATAAGTTTTATTTCATTCCTCTACATGTTTCGAGCACATGTGCTCGAAACATGTAGATAAAACTTATTGTGAAACAAATTTTGTGCATCAAGTTGGTTAAATACTGAGATAAATGTACTGAGATGCATGGTCAGCAAAACGTCAAAATCAAGTACATGTTTCGGCCAATGCTGCTGTGGCCATCATCAGGTTGGATATAATTTGTCAGAGAAGCTATATAGATATGATATAACACAGAACAGTTATTACCTACACAAATACTAATAACTGTTCTGTGTTACATCATATCTATATAGCATCTCTGACAAATTTCATCCAACCTGATGATGGCTACAGCGGCATTGGCCGAAACATGTAGTTGATGTTGATAAGTTATATACACCTGATAATATAGTTGTGTTATGACTGCTATATCCTTATAGAATTATTTCCTTAGGTTCTAACAAACACAACGCACAACGGGGATGACGCTCCTTGAAGTTGAAAATGCGTGTCTGTTTTGTGAAGTGAACACACATATGAAGACGACGGCACTATAGCCTTAAGTGTGGCCAATCTGAAGTATTTAACTTCAAAAGGCGTGAATAGATGTAGGGCTAAAAGGAAAGATCTGTTGACGATTCTACTCTTCTGGAATACACCTCTGCGTCGCTGGGTAGTCAACGAACGTACTGCCTTCATCTTCGGGTATGACTGAATACTGACATGATGAAGTCAGGGTACAGATTCGAAACGCTGAGATCCGTTTAGCCCTTTACAAGGCGTCGTAGCTTACTCGAGCGGAATTCTCAGATCCACTGACTGCGAAAAACTGTAAACTGCTCGTACTCAGAATTCACGACAGGAATGCTCACATAGAACAAAAAATCCGCCGGGTTCGCTTCTGATTCGTTAATGTTGAGGTCTGTTCATTGTTTGCAAATCCAGTGTCTGTCCCATAAGACGAATACGCATCTAGCCGAGGTCTGCACAGCGTTCTTCACGAAGATTACAGTCGTTTGGGATATGATGCCGTGTGAACTCTTAATTGCTTAACCGACATTACGTCCTGTTTTTCGCTTCCTCCTCTGCTTCAACCCACTTTCCGCATCTCTACCGGGACCCTGACACATGACACTGCTCCCCCACAACTGGCCCTTCATATCTGCCGCTATTTCCCTGCAACTGAAACCAATTATTCCCACAAACTTGCACTTATTCTACTACCTGTAGGGTGGAGGCAGCAAACTGCTCCGAAACGACGGTAAAATTACAAAGCAGTACGGAGTCATATCCCGTGTATTCATGAATAAGAGCGTCCAGTCAGCCTTCCATTCTGGAACAGCATTTTCTATGAGTTGTGTCAGTTGTTGTGGTCCGTCTACATCTTGCCCATTCTCTTCACATGAAGTTCAGCCTGTTGTCAAGTTGAGTGTGATTTCTGTTGAAGCGGCATCGCGCCGTGAAGTGCGATATTCTGTTGAAGCGGCATCGCGCAGTGAAGTGTAATATTCTGTTGAAGCGGCATCGCGCCGTGAAGTGTGATATTCTGTTGAAGCGGCATCGCGCCGTGAAGCCTGGCGACAGAATGACAACTTTTTTTTTATCTTTAGCTGCGTCATCGCCGTTGTGTTTAGTAATAAAATAAGGAGAGGGTTTTAATGAGTCAAAACACAACTAAGATTTTTAGATGTTGTTATTTTAAACTGACGACATGTTTCGGCTCCTGCTCTGGGCCATCTTCAGGTCACAGAATTATTTATTCGAGGAAACTGTACAGTATAAGACAACTGTATGCCGCCACGTAAAAACAGTGTCGAGGAGGGAAATGAGTGACACATGCAGTACTGTGCTGCTAGCGATGGTGATAGGTAACCCTTTAAACGCCGAATTAAATTCTATCTGCCGTTTGCTGGCATTATTAGGATCTCACCATATTTTCCACGTTAGCAGGATAAGGGTTAAACTTACAAGAGACAAGTGAATGTGTAAGGGAGGGTCAAATAAGGGGGAACTTCATGGTAGAGTATTGGCCATATGTTGCTGTAATAGTTAAAAATGGCCGTAACATGCAGTGCAGAAAGGGAAGTGTAAGGTAAGAGGAATATTATGGGGTTGGGTTGGGGGGAACTTTAAAGAGGTATTTAAAAAAAAAACCACCAGGAAAATGGAATGGGTGTGCAAGAGTAAATATAGACCCATTTTGAGATTTCGGACTAAATCGTAATTGTGAAGCAACTGGACAGCCCTTGTGTGCAGTGTCGTCCGTCATGTTACTCATCCGACTGACAGCTTGTCACTTTCCCACGTATTTTATTTAAAGTACTCCGCAAACATAACTTGACATTGCAGCAACCACAGATAAAATTATTAACGGTGTAACAGCAGACACTGACCGGCACTGAAAGTGAACCTTCGCGCTATAGAAATCTAGAATCTTGTGTAAAAAGTGTGCGTGTGTGTGTGTGTCTAAGACGTGAAAGCGATGCAGTGTGTATGTGAAACTCACTGTCTGACTTTAAGGGAAAAATATAGACTGGGTGTACACAGAAAAGCAGATATATAGACAGACTTTGTGTGTTAGAGACCGGGGTTCGTGGGAGCCTTTGTGGACTTTAGGAAGTAGAACGAGAGAAGAACCGGAAGTAAACTACTGGAGGAGCTCATAAATTACTAGGTTGATGAAATCAAGAGATGGGCAGGACATGCAGCACACATGGAGAGAGGTTCATGCAGGATTTCGGTGGGGAAACCTGAAAAAGACCACTTAGAAGACTTAGGCTTAGATGGGAGTATAATATTAAAATGAGTCATCAAGAAGTGGGATCGGGCATGGACTGCCTTGATCTGGCTGAGGACGGGACAGGTGGTGAGCTTTTGTAAGTGCGGCAATAAACTTCTGGGTTCTATAAAATACGGGGAAGTTGTCTGCCTAAACCCTGTTAGCTTCTCAAGAAGGTCTCTGCTCCACAAAGTTAGATAATTGATAAAATTAAGACGGGTGAGATGGGCCGAATGTGAGGCACGTGTAAGAGAAGAGACAAACGCATTTGGAATGTTGGATGGAAAACCTGAAAAAAAGAGACAGCTTGGAAGACCAAGACGTAGATGGGAGCATAGTGGTATTGTGTGCCTTCAAGAAATAGGAATACGGTGCTGGCAGTATTCTTATATTGTAGTTAACAACAGGGACAGCTGGTAGGTCCTGGCGACAACGATGAAGAACCTTCAGCTTCCTTAAATTGCCTGCTATATCTTGACTGTCTCAGAATCTATCAGCCTCTCAGGAAGGACTGCTCCTTGTAGTTGGTTAAAACGCGGTGCAATTTATGCTTTATTATCATGCATAGCGTCGTAATAAAATTACGTTTGCGCCGCGTACTGAAACCCAATCAGTGCACCCCCATTGTATGTTCACAAGTCCTGGTGTAGCTGTCTCGCCTGTTCATGTAAGATTTAATACAAGGAAATGCGTCTGCCTCAAATATTCATATTTGTGCTACACTAAACGCACAGTTATCATCCGACATTTTAAATATAGATAATTCTACATCCCACATGATCAGTGTAAACATTTCTAATTAATCATAATTTAGGGTTTTTTAAATTTTATTTTCGTTGTTACACCGTGCATGTTGTCGAGTTACTCGATTATTATACCAACTATTGCACATGTATAAAATTTATAAAATTTACACATTAAAACATTAAAACGCTCCGACATGTTTTGGTCCTAGGACCGTCATCAGGGAGCCGTATCGTCCTTGCTAAAGTCACACTATAAAAAGTCACATTAATTTCGCTGTACCAGTTGGGTATTGTGGCAGCATGCTGCCACAATACCCAACTATACCAACATCGCCTGACACTACAACCGTTCGTGGGGTTTGGTCTTCTCCAGGTTTATGTGTCTTTGAAGATTTGGTTCCAGTTTTTCAATTTTAGTTTCTTTAAATCATTTATTACTTGATCTGTCTATCTGTTGTTTGGTCGTCCTTCGGTTCTTACTCCCATACGGTTCCAATCAGTTCTTTACTAGTTTCATAGCTTCCATTCTGTTAAGATGTCCCTGCCATTTAATTAAAAAATCACAAATTCGAAATTCAGAAAACTGTGGACTTCGTACACGATGTCTTCCTTTGTGGTGGGGTGGGGGATGTAAAGTGTGTTCTGAAACTACATTTATACTGTGTTATGCATTCGAAAATTACAGGTGTTTTTAAATTATTTCAAATGAATGTATTTCCTGCTATTTAATATTTAACTCGCAGTACATGTTTACAGATATCCATTTATTTGAAAGACACGATGTCTTATTAATATGTGCCCTCAGCACGGCAGCTGTTGCGGCCGCTTTATCTTATACGAAACCTGCATCCGTCGGGAATTTGTAGTCCGTGTTTCCTCTGCAGTTCGCTTTTAATGTCATTTCGTAGAACAGTTGCGGAATGACATCCTCCGGCTTCTAGGCAGGCCTCGCACGCATGAAAATATTTCTCGGCACTTGACTGAGCTCTTGTCTTGAAACATCGGCAGTTTGTCTCTGAATATTTTCTGTCAGTTCCTGCAAAGAATGTGGTTTTTCGTACGTTTTCTTTTCTTCTGTTTATCCCCTGAATAAAGCGTCGGGATTAATTTCGCGTTATGGTCAGAATTTTGTTTATCCGAAAAACGCGGGGCCTGCACCTTGAAGTATGGCAAAGGTGACTTAAAGAAGTGCATGTGGATTTTTGTAACATCAGCAACTCTTATTTTCGCCTTTCACGTTCTCATACTTACTGTAAACCGTGAGTTTTCCAAGAAAAATGCAAGTTTATTTTCAATTTATATTTGTCCACCACTACCAAAGATTCATCTTTTTTTTAGTATTTTATATAAGTTTTCCACAGAGGACTTTTGACGGTTTTTTTTTTTTTTACAAAAACTTCGACGACTTTTGTCCCCTTCCCCCATGACACATTCGTACTTTGTAAAAGTGTTGTAGATATGAACCCTCTTTGTTCAGCATAGTAAAGGTAAAGCAATCCCACTACAGGCCTGGGCATGCCCTGAGGGTTCCAGGAGTTTGATGCACCCAGATTTCAAGACAATCGGCACATGAAGGTGGTAAGGTTGTCAGCCCTACGCACCGGCTGCCTTTACCCCCCATGAAATATTCATTTCTGTTAGAGGCTGAGTCCACCCCAGGGCCATAGTGCGGCCGGAAGGATTATGTCAATGAAGAATTCCAGTGACACCATCTGGAATCAAACCCCTGACCTTCCGCATGTAGCGCAGTGTCTCAACCAACTGCGCCACCGCGTACCCCGTTCATCGAGTACCATTTTCCAAAGCAGCAACAGACCCATCTCTGTGGATCATAACCACGAATGAATGGCCGTATTACATATCGGCACAGATAAAGTAACATAACATTCCGCCGACTCACCTCGCGTAACCGATATCATAATTTCCATATGCTCGGAGACACGATTAAAGATATGTCCGGTGTTAAAATGATAGTCATTTGACGTTTTATTGGTTTTAATTTAAAATTAACCCATCTTCATACAGCATCGGTTCCCACGGATTATGTTGGAAATGAAATGAAAATTTGTGACTGTGGAGGCTAAAGCCAAAGTTTGCAGCTACGTGGGAAGTGACAACATTCTACAAGTTTTCATCTTTACACTTCCTAGGAAGGTACAGAGACCTGAGATACCTTTCTAACGGTTAGTCGCCGGTCTGTCGCCGTGGAGAACCAGTTTCAGTACGAAGTCAATCCTTGTGGGATTTGTGGTGAACAAATTGTCAGACGTCTTCCCCCAGGTTTTCGGCTTCTCCTGTCACTATCGTGGCACCAGTGTTCGACACTCATTTACCAGAGACGCTATACAATCTTAGAAGCTGACAACATCGTTGACTAAAACGCTAAACTTATGACGTCTGAACTTGCCCCGAAGACATCAACGGAAACGCCAGATATTTATAAAATTGTACATGCTGTCCGAAAAAGTTACAGCTTCTGTCCTGGTTTTCATTACCATCTGTTCTCACATCTGATTTTTTGGCCAACGAATCTAAGGTTCTGTTGATGCGGTTCAAATAAATATCTGCTCTGATGCTAATTTTCAGTTCGCGTGACGTCGAATATGCCCATACCTCTGAGAACACGTGTCGCTGAATTTGCGTCACAATCCGAAGAACTGACGAGCTGAGTGGAAGAAGGCTCCATGTGCGCGAGTCCAAAGGTAGAGGTCGTTTTTGAAAAGCCCCCACACAGAACAGTAAGGCTTAGCAACGGGGAGCATAAATTCAATTTCATTAGCGATGTGACTGCGTATGATAGGCGAGTAAAGACGAGACCTTGTTCTACCTACCATGCACTTGTTAAATGATGGTGTAACGATTTGTAATACGGATTGATGGCTTAAAAGAATACTGAGTTGAAGGTTATCAATACTGCCGTAAGGTGTGGCTGAACTTGACAGAGCCGTGAAGATTATTGGGAGGTTCCAGGTTCGAATCTCAGCCGGAATACCGGCTGTGGTGACTGACGGTGTTCGTGTCCTTCGCCAGTCCTTTAAGACAAATTCCGGGACAGTACCTCAAATTCGGGGACTTCATTTCAAATGCCGGTATAGTACCTCAAATTCCGTGACACAGTACCTCCTAGCCCCGGATAGCATATGATATTTCGGGATAGAACCTAAACTTGCGTGACAGTACCTCATATTCCATTCTCTTTTGACGACAATTTTGTTTCTAATTCCATTTCGTCGAGAATGTCTTCCATTATGTCGAGAGTGTGTTCCATTAATTTTTTATTGCTTTCAGATATATTTGCATGAAATAAATGAGAGGTATTTGTGAAAAAAAAGTTATTTAGCAGGTTTTTCGGTTGCACATCTTCATCTTAAAATCCTGGTACTACATTATGCTTTCCAGAATGTAAGAATGCCATATTTCTAGTCACGTGATTTATAAAGATGTTAAATTATTTTTTTTTAAACAACTAAACACCCTTCTGAAGTCTGTAATGGGAAGACACTAAATATGCACCACATAAACGAACCACAGTTCTGTTGGATTAACATTTCATCCGACATTTCGACAATTTTGTTTCTAATCGGATGTCTTCATCAGAATATCGTGATTTTTTATTTATCTTTGGAAATGTCCTTCAGTATTTTATAATTCATATCGATTTGGATCCTGATTGAGTTATTAAGTTTATCTGTTGGTCGTCTGAAAGAAGCAGCTTATTCAAATGCCTGTTTTCAGAAATATTCATTGCCTTTAATTTCTTTGTTGCCATTCTTTGGCATTTCTATTAAATATGGGTTAATTTGGTTTGCTGACGAAGAGTAGCTTATTGTGCACATTGCTTATTGTGTTACTTCTAACATAGCTTGGCACTTGTTTTGTTATTTTCATGTACCTTACTCTTAGCTTGATATAATACACTGGCATTATTTCTCTTAGCATTGTGTATAAATTTCTTCCATATATACTACATAATTCGTTGTCAGAGTTGCAGGAATGGTTATTTTGTAAAGGTAAAGGTAAAGCAGTCCCGTTACAGGCCTGGACAGGCCCAGAGGGTTCCAGGAAGTTAAGGTTCCCATATTTCATGACAATGGCACAGAATAGTGGTAAGGTTGTCAGCCCTATGCACCGGCCGCCTTTACCTCCAGAAAATGCTTCTGATACTAATTTCTGTTAGAGGCTGAGTCGACCTCAGGGCCATAGTGCGATCGGAAGGATTTTATGTCAATGAAAAATTCCAATGACACCATCTGGGATCGAACCAGCGACCTTCCGATTTGTAGCACAGCACCTTAACCACTGTGCTACCGCGGTC
>Ga0123352_10022701_pt1 | contig 10005 bp, 3 predicted proteins | sample TergutLab28metaG_FD_89700 | JGI IMG/M metagenome (GOLD analysis project Ga0123352, IMG submission 89700) | Labiotermes labralis P1 segment gut microbial communities from Petit-Saut dam, French Guiana - Lab288 P1 | ecosystem: Host-associated > Arthropoda: Insects > Digestive system > Gut ...
CCTCAACTCAATTTATTGAACCCCCCCCCCCCCGAACAAAATTCCTGGGTACGCCACACTATGTGGACTACTACTTCTTATGACCAAATACATGTCAGACTTTCCTTTATTAATGGGGCTGTGAATGAACCATATGTGAAGATTTATAATAATTCAAGAGTAATTTCAAAAGCTTAATGTGAGTAAATATCACAGATCGTCCATGTACTAATGGGTTAATCTCTTATTCTTGGCCGAGTGTCATACACCATATTTGGTTACAAAGGAAACTATGTTGGACTTGCCAACTGGTATGACATGTTTTGTAATGCGTATATTACATATGGAAGTCTGTTGAAGCTTGCTATTGGGTTTTATGACCACAAATTAACACGAAGAATGAATCTTCAGTCAAAACAGAGTCATTTAGTGCAACGAAGAATTTGAAACAGGGATTTATATAAATATCTGCATCATGGGTTCTGCAGTCACGCGTGAATGCTGACGGTTTTCCCTTATCAGACCGCGTGATATCACACGGACCAAAACAGTGTAATTTCAGGAACTTACAATGTCATTAAGTAACACTTAAAAAGTCACAGTGAGTTTGTTTGCGCTGCAATGAGATGAAACTTTGCAACATCTGTTGACTAACCACTACGATATGTTTACGGGTTTAGGTCGATACCTCGTGTGGCATAAAACAAACGTTTCTGCGTTGGAAGATAACTGTCTGTTGGGGTGTAATGCCATACAGTCTGCATGAAATTTACTACCACGTTGGTGGAACATGAATAAACTACCAGACTGCATTCCGTAATATTGCAGTCTTCATAACCGTGACCACGAGAAACCATTACTTTCTTCTTCTTTTTCTTTTTCTTCTTCTTCTTCTCCTCCTCTTTCTTCTCCTCCTCCTCCTCCTCCTCCTCCTCCTCCTCTTTATTCTTCTTCTCCTCCTCCTCTTCTTTTTTTTTCTCCTCCTCCTCCTCCTCCTCCTCCTCCTTCTTCCTCTTCTTCTTCTCCTTCTTCTTCTATGTCTCCTCCTCCTCCTCCTTCTCATTCTATTTCTCCTCCTCATCTTTCTTCTCCTCATTCTCCTCTTCCTTCTTCTTCTGCCACCATTTCTCCTCCTTCTCCTTTTCCTTCTTCTCCTCCTCCTCCTACTCATCCTCCTCTTCCTCATCCTTATCCTCCTCCTCCACTTCTCCTACTTCTTCCCCTCATCTTTTTCCCCTTCTTCCTCTCCTTCTCCTTCCTCTTAATAATAATAATAATAATCTCCCCTCTCCTCCTTCTTCTTTTCCCCTTCCCTCCTCCTCCTCATTCTCGTCCTCCTCCTCCTACTCCTCCTTCTTAAGTTTGTCATTTAATTAACAATGCTACCAATTACCGAGGCTACAGAGTGTTGGCGATAAAAGAGTAAATGTAGAACATTAGTGGAATTATGCAGACACAGCAAAACTGAAGTATTCACTGTAAAACCTGTCCCAGTACCACTTGATCAGCCACACATACTACGCGGACTGGCCTGGAATCGAACCCAGGCCTCCACATTGACAGCTGGCATCCAGCTACCTGAACCAAGGCATGACCCTCATGTCTTGTTTTCATACTGTGTATTCTATATACGTATGTGGAGGCGTTCTTCTTCATACAAATTAGGAATTACAGTACAAGGCAGCGAGAACAGTTATTGAGCTATGTGGAATAATCGTTATTTGTTCCAACACTACATTCTGTGTGAGGCTTGTATATGGTAAGTTTGGTCCACCTAGTCACTTTTATTTATGTAGGCCATGCGATTTTGTAAATCCAATACTAAGAGAAGTGTTTCAGTCTTCATTTATAAAACTATAAGATAATGGATTAAGTACTGTGCACGTTGTTGATTAGATAGTACCTCCCTCTCTCTAAACTTTCCAAGACATTGTATTGTATTACCTTCCATGTCACATGTAACACCTACATGAACTTTGGACAAAGCCTCTTTAGTCATGACAAATACTACTGCAGTTGTTTATTCTCCTTGTGTTTAGACAATCAAGAGTTTGTTGTTGAAAAGTAATCATTCGTGAATACCTCATGGCCAGTAGCCTTCACTGTACAAACTGCAGTTCAGTTGCTGACATCTATATGGAATCAGTGACAACTGCACACATACTTGCACCAGAAGTTAAATATCTGCTGCCAACAAAATTTATACTGCATTAGCTCATATTATGTTTGCATCTTGTAGAGGTACTGGCAAGACGTCTGCTCTTCTATTTGACAATAATGAAAGTGCTTTGACGCATTTTCACGTATGAAATACCAAACACACGAACTGGTGCAATATGTCAGTAATGAAATCTGACTGATGAAGTCGTTACATATAATTTTGAATCATATGGTTATTAATAGGAGATTTGTCTCTTCCTTGTGATGTGACATAATTCATCTGTATATACCGGCTGGAAGTAGTCAAGTGATCAGGAACTTTTGTTAATACAAGGTTCATCTGATGGACTTATATAAACAAGGATTATGGTGGCAGACTTGTGTACAGTCATATTTTTGTTTCTTATTGTGATGTGTTATGATAAAGATGGACTGTTTTTATCATTGTCATTCTGCCCTGATAAATTATGTGAATGTTTAGAATCAGAATAAAATTTGTGATGAAATCTTCATAAAAAAAACCAGAATCTCACTGTAATTTGAGTACTTCACTAGCACTGACTTTTCCAGTGTCTGTTCTTGCCATGAAACACAAAGCTAAATTACTGACTTAATACATAAGGGTAAAATTGCCCCTCTACACTCCATGAAGGCATATGGGGGAGTGGGGGGGATAGTTCCACACATTCTTAACCCCAGTACTGTAATGAGGTGAATGGACAGCTTCACACTACGGCCGCTTTATCCCTGGGAAGGAGCCCCTCATTCCTGTTGACTAGGAGGCTAAACTGTTGACAAGCATAAAATTTGGATAAACTAGCAGCACACGTAGACTTTCTGTTAGCATATTTTTCAGTGTGCTGAATAAATTGATGGTAAATAAAGAACCTGGTAATGTAAATATTGCTGAAGCAGTTATCAGTGTATTTTTCTTTGATTTCTTGGTATTTCTTTTGTAAATAAGTTCAGCCATGTGTTCTGTACATACAAAATCACTTAACTTTCAAGATAACACACTTCTGTTAGTCAGTACCTGGGAGTAACTGACACATATGCTTTATCTTACAGGCACTGACTTTAGCAGGAATCTGAATTGTTATATATTCTGGCCATTTTTGTCATCCATGACGAGAGATCCACAAAATAACTCTATTTTGCGATGGAAAGAAGATGGGAAACTGCACGTGTTCTCAGACACACTTGGAGCACAAAAAACATTTCAGGAGTGGTTCCAAGATGAGATTCTTGAAAATGGAAAATCTATGAGTGCAGAACATTGGGATGTATTGCTCAAGAGGTATTAGAAATTTCATGTGCAATACTCATGTAGAAGTACTGGGCATGGTGACTTATGTTAATGTGCTTCACTTGTATGCAGAAGGTGCCTCCTACAGGCACTGGGTACCACCTGTCATGTTTATGATTTTTCATGCTCTTTCCTCAGTCCTTTGAGCAGAACACTGACACAATATCTAAACCCTTACACCGCTAATGTAGAGAATATGGTGAGCTTCTAATAATGCCAGCAAATGGCAGATGGGATTTAACTCAGGGTTTAAAGGGTTAAACAGGCCATGTATCTGTCATCTCCTCCAACCCTGAATGATCTATAAATATTCAGATGATAAGTAAAAGCTAAGTTGTTTCTGTGTGCACTGTGAAGGCATATAGGGGAGTGGAGGTAGAGTTCCACTCATTCTTAACCTCAGCAGGAGATGGAGGAGAGTTGTCAGTGTCACACTGGCTGCTTCATCCCTCACGGAAAGAGCCTCTTGTATGCATTGACCTGGAGGCTGGGTGGGCCCTAGAGGTGGTCTGCCCCTTTCTGAAGAAGACAAAATCCATAATATTAAATTCAGACTTCTAACAGAGCATTTTCCAAGGACATAGAAAAGCTGGCTTTAGAAGGAAGCAATACAGGCATTATAAATACACAGTTGCAGATGCTTAATAAAACTTTCTGCAAGGTCTCAGGTGCCCACAACAGCTCTGATTAAGATTCAGCTATTTGCCAATTGGCACAGCATTCCATACCAGGAAGATATGAATCTTCGACATTTCTATTAAATTTTGTTAAACATGACAACCATTTTATACCTGGGAAACGCAGAATATGACTGGGGACAAATGTCTCAACACCAAAGAACCCCTTGTACATAGGAACCCTGGGCAGCAGCCCAACTGGCCCACCTCTCAGACAGACCCTGCTCATGTCATACGAAAAGCAGTTTAAATTTAATTGCATAATACAATAATAATAATAATAATAAATGCATATTAACAGACGTTTCCATTCCTGGAGACAGAAATGTGATCAAGAAAGAAGCTGAGAAGATTTTAAACTGTAAAGACCTCATAATAGAAATTCAGTGCTTGTGGAATGTGAAAGCAAAATTGATACCGGTATTAATAAGGGTGACTGGAGCTATTTCAAAATCTCTCAGACAGTACTTGAGCAACATACCACAAAATTAAGAAACTGAAAAAAACAGCCATATTGGGCACTGCACACACACTATGGAAAGTGCTAATGTCAAAGTACAAAACATATTTCACAGGTGAAATAACATTACATGTAACACAAATTGTAAATACAGAACAGCTGCAACACCATATACCCTAGAAACGTGGTTTGTTTCAGGTATATAATTGTAAATACCCTACATAAAGGCGACAACAAGGATGATGATGATGATGATGATGACAATGATGATGATAATAAATTTATTCATTACTACATTATGAACAAATTGGCCAGTATTTTTATTCTCATCTCTACTTATGAACTGAAAATGCTGAGCCCCTTTCCTGGTTATACAGATAGGCTAAAAAAAATGTACACTGAAACTTGCAGTCTGGTGGCTTGTAACTGTGACAGCACACATCTCTGTTACACACATATCTACTAGTAGCAGCACTTAAACCCAGTCCTTCTAAACCTTAAAATATGCCACTTTGAGATGTGTTCTTACAATTTTTAATTATGTATTCTCTTTATTAGGTTCATAATTCTGAGCTGTGGTGCATATGTAGATGAAATCCACTATGGAATGCTGGCCCTTTTGTCACAGGTAATGTGCTTTGGTCAAGCTTTACATAAACACAATATCTTTCAGTCTCGGTATTCTTACTGTCCAAACTGTTGTCCATCTGTAGCAACTGTCATTGCCCGTAACATGCCCACTTACTTATAAAGACAACCACCTATTGTAAAAAGTATCCAAAGCATCAAAAACTATTTGCAACAAAACTCTTTACTGGTTGATCTGAAGTGGTACATTCTGTGCAACAAAAATCAGATACCTAAAATTTTTTAAGCATTATAAATAAAAGCATTTATAATATAGTGGTGTTTGTTGATATGTTGCTTTCCTGTAATCTTTGTTAATTAAAATTATTTAAGCCAGTTACTTTTTAAGCTAAAACAAACACACACACACACACACACACACTATATATATATATATATATATATATATATAGCCAATTAAATTTAAAGAAAAACAAGTGTGAATGTTTATGAATTTTCCAAGATGTGGCCAGGTTCCATGGCAAAATGAAGGTGAAGACTGTACTTTACTTGAGCATCCATATTCATTAGTAAACACGTGAGTAGGGGACTAGGTTAGATACAAATATTAGCTATGCCAATCTCAGTCTCAGTATCAGCATAGGTACTTGTTTTCCCACATGTAATATTTACTTTGCAGTTAATCTATTGCACTGTGTTTCAAGAGTTAATTGCACTGCAGTGGTGAGGTTAGGAGTGTGATGGGAGTAGTCTGCTATTTTTATGTGTTCATTGTACTACAATGACATTCTGCTAAAGCTGCAGCCGGGACACTACTCCAGCCTAACTGCACCTAACCTCCAACATACAGCAAACCAAGAATCAAACGACCAATGTGGTAATCAACAACATAGTCGCGAGCTCCTGATGATGGGCATAGTAATGCCTGAAACATGTTGAGCCTATAAGAAATACAATAAAATAATAAATGGCATCAAGTTGGTTTTTTATTCTTCAGTTATCACAATGATGCACGGTCCAATAAACATCAGATCGAGACCAATGTTTGTACAAGTACTCCATACAGAATATAAATAGCTACAAACTTGTATCTGGAACAGCTATCACACAACTTTAATATCAAATTGTAATTTTATGCTTATGAATTTTACATATTGTAGAATTTTAATATTTTAATCATTTGAATGAGGGAGATGCATACCTATATTAGCATACTGGGCTTGTATTCCATTGATCTGAAAGACTCCCTGCAGATAGCACCTGGTGCTGAAAGATATAAGAGATTAATATTTGTCATTAATTGTATTTTCTTAAGTGCCTTTGCTGGTTGATGTATTAATTATATTGCATGAAGTACTCTGGGGTTGAACCCAAGGCTCTGCAATGAGAAGCCAGACTGTCTGCTTGATGGCATGGTCTGTAAGAAAGATATAATTCTGAATGAGGGTTTGCATGTTATGATTCGTGCAGGAAGGTCCAGGAAGGGGTGTGTGTGTTGTGTTGACATTTGTAACACTGATCTACTGGCTAGGTGCACTGAATGCATCTTCAGTTCCTCATATTCTGCCAGTCTCAGTTCACCATACAGTTGTGACTACATTTAAGGGTACTAAAAATTTATAACCCCTCCATTCTCAGCCATAGTTGGTATTTAAACACCATCATTATTAAAGGGTTAATATGCAGGATACTGTAGGTGTGACGTAAAGACATAAATAAAAATGGCATTTTTAATTTATAAATGTGAAGCAAAATAAATTTGTAAATTTGTATATTATATATTGAGAATGGGACACAACTGACATCCTGGATCACTGCATTACTTCCACAAAACTGAACACTGAACATTTTTAAAATTCAGTCTTTAAGGAGAACTACAATAATTACATTATACTCTGTTATCCTCAGGAACAAATGGACCTATTAAATCGGCCCCCAACCAACAAACCTCTCATAATCCATGGGGCAGCAGGCACTGGCAAAACAATGCTCATTCTACGGAAACTGCAGCAGCTGTACGAAGAAGGGCAGCTCCACAAAGATGCCAGGGCTCTTTACATCTGCTACTGGCCAGGAATTCGCTGTGATGTTGTTCACAAGCTAGAAGCCCTTGGAATATCTGACCTTGTGGACACCGAACGCTTCTTCATCAGCATAGACACATTTTTGAAAGGAAATAAGAAGGGTTATAAGCATGTGTTTATGGATGAGTCAGAAGCAATTTGTATGTCGTTTGAGGAGAATACCATTACACTCACATTTCAAGAACTAATGAGCCGTTATGATATGGGAAACTCTAATAATTCCACAGAAGAACCAGGTGTAATGTGGTTTCTGGTGGACATAAATCAGGCCTCTCTCTTTCTTCCAAAACATTCACCAAACATTCTCAAAACTCCTGATGTAATATTAACAAAGGTTGTGCGGTCAACTTGCACCATTTACAGAGCATTCCGACAATTCTATCAAGAACCATTTCCAAGGATGCCTGCTGTAGTTAAATTGGAAGCTTATCAAAATCTGCAAGGCATCACTATAGCACATAATGTAAGTGGGCCTCCCATCTACTGGGTTGATGGCAACAGTCAAGAATCACGCTTACAGGTGTTGGTGTCAGTCATACTGGATCTATGCTCTACCAAAGGTATCAAGCCGAATGATCTTTGTGTCCTGCCATTTTTTGTTAACAGTAATTATAAGGCAGATGTCATCAACCAAGAGATACAGAAACATTTTATGGAGCAAGCATTCATGCCACAAGCCTTGGCAAATGTTGAAAGCTTCCTCATGACAAGCAAACCACACAATTTCTTAGTACCGTGGGTTCTGCGTGTAAAGGGATTGGAATTCAAGGTCGTTGTCGTTGTTATTGATGATGATGACTTTGACTTTGAGGATGCAGAAGATAGGCGAAAGGTTTATATAATGGTGTCACGATGCACTTGTTTGCTGGTGCTACTCACTTCAGAAGCTGTAAAGAAATGCATAGATAAAGACAATATTATCAAAGATTATCCATTCTCAATGAAACTGCCATAGATTGCTGTGTATGCAGAAACTTCTGCTGCTGTTTTTAACTATTTTAAGGCAGTGGTAATGTACAGAGTACCACCTCCCTCAGCAGCGAGTAACCCGATCCTGCATCCACAAAGCTGTATTATGCTTTGTGGATGTAAGCATACAACATTCAGAACACAGCAAAAGTTTGAAAACAAGAATCCACAAAGCTCTTTATCACTTTCAAATTTCTACAACTGTTGGTGCATCTTCAGTAGTGTATCATATTCACCCAAACAGAAGATACCAAGATAACCCTGCATATAACAGTCTGCAGTTTTCAGATTATGAATCAGGAAAATGTTCTCATCATATATTTGGGTAAATAATGTATTTGTCTGAGTACCTTTTTTTTGTGTAATTGGCACTCGTAGAAGCAGTTGCTGTGTACAGTACTGTTTGGCCTTTCAGTTCTACACACTGTGCTACATGAGTAAAACAGCAAACTTTTAAGCCCAATTGTATAGGCTTTGTTACACTGCAAGGCTTTTTGAACACACAGGATTCACCAGAATGTTTAAACTAGCAGAATGTCACCAAACTAATGCTATTGTCCATGTTAGAACTGCAAGGCTCACATAACATGCCAAACCTAATGATGCAGGCTATGTAAGGTACCCTCAGCTATTGTTTGTTCCCAATTTTGAACCCCTCCCCCCCATATTGCAAAATGGTGTATTGAAGACAATAGCTTATCATGGACTATAATTATTATTTTTTGTTCTTATTCCTGCATGGCCTAGGCTCACAGCCTGTTTCAGCTGCATCAAACAGCAATTTCCTGGACCTCCCATCACTACCTTCCTTGTGTTTTGTATTTTTAATTCTTTGTGTGCACATAACATGCTAACATTTGCACAACTGTAACACTGCACAAAACTGGAATTCCTGAGTGATCTTGGCATGGTGCAGGGTCATCTGAGAAATGTTGTTTGGGCCAGGTAACTGTGTCAAAGGATTACAATCCTGTCTTTGTCTACCCCGCCCATAATTAAGTTCCTCACCCAAACTGTGCATGTTGTTCTGGGCTGTTCTCTCCCTCAGTGATCTTAATTTGTAATTAACAGTTCTGCTGTAATGAGGGCACAGAAAAGTCCTGTGGCTGACAGTGCTTTAAGGTTCCTCCTTTCTATGTAATATTGTATCCCCACAGTCTACTTTAACACAAGTCAACAAACTCTGGGCTCGTCACTAGAGAAGGTTATTTCATTACTGACATACTGTATGTGTGAACAAAATGGCTAGCTGACTGGATGGGGAGCACAACAGCTGGAGGGGGATGAGGAGCAGGTTCATTCTAGTGATGTACTTGGCCTTGACATAGTTACAGATGCTTAAACTTAAGGTAATCAGTAACTGTATCAGAATCTGCGGCATAATCATGTCATTACTGTAATTACAAGGAATGGTTGTTTGCATATGGTAGGCATCTGTCACGTTGTTGCAAACTGTATCCAAGTACAGTTTTACATTCTGGAAAGTCAGTGACATATGCCGATTTTCTAATGGCATGAGCATAACCTTAAAAAAAGATTGTACTACTCATAAATTTGTGACTGACATCTTTAAAAAGTAGCTATAATATTAAGGTGTTACACATCTCTTGGAAACATGCCACAAATTAATGCTCTGATGATGTGGTGTTTATACCTGTACAGTGGTGTTCAAACCCCCCCCCCCCCCCTCCTCCTCCCCGCTCCCCCCCCACCTTCCTCCACTCACACCCCCCCATCAAACATCTAAAAAAAAATAATATTATAACCAACAAACCACCAACA
>Ga0123352_10022703_pt1 | contig 10005 bp, 8 predicted proteins | sample TergutLab28metaG_FD_89700 | JGI IMG/M metagenome (GOLD analysis project Ga0123352, IMG submission 89700) | Labiotermes labralis P1 segment gut microbial communities from Petit-Saut dam, French Guiana - Lab288 P1 | ecosystem: Host-associated > Arthropoda: Insects > Digestive system > Gut ...
AGCACTTTACATGGCACTTCCAACTCCCGTGCAAGCAACTCAACGTCACGCAGGCACGATTAACACTGCATTCCACTCTCAAGGTCATCAACGCTCTCGCGTGACACATCAGCTGTGCAGGTTGCAGTATTTGGAACCTCAAGAAGCCCCCACTTTTCTCTGGCTATTATCTCCGTAACCGTTCAACTTTGGATATAGGTGTTTTGGGTTATATCGGTATACTTTAACACAAGGAACACCCTCCCGAAGTCTGGCACATTCCTCCTGGGACACCCTGTATATAATGAGTTTAAAACTTTACTAGGCTTCAAAATGTCTGTTGCACCAGGTTGTTTTTAAGACTAAGCATGATTGAGTTGTGCTGAGCGGGCCGTGACGTCGGTCCCTGTGCAGCAAAGTCATCTCCCGCTGTATGGCGAACAGTCGCACGAGCTAGAAATAAAAAGTCTTGTTGTAGTAGAAATTTCTGATATTCACTTCGTAAACCGGTTCCGTTTTAAGGTGGACACCATGTACAGGATCATTCAAAATGATTGTCGGGGTTTTAACAACTTGTCACACACAATACACTTGAGATAGGAGTGTATGTAGTTTTTTATTTAATAGAACAGCACTCCAAGTTTTTGTTACATAACTTACAGGTGCTCTATATATGCACCCTTTGTGATTCTACAAACATCAACACGATAATCGAGTTCGTTCCAAACTGTTTGTAGCATGTCAGCGGTGATGGTTTCAATGGCCGTTCTGATTTGTACCTTCAGTTCCGGGATACTTGCGGGAAGAGGAAGAACATAAACCTGATCCTTGACGTAACCCCATAGAAAGAAATTACATGGGGTTGCATCTGGAGAACAAGGTGGCAGTTGTTAAAACCCCGACAATCATTTCGAATAACCCTGTATAAGCGTGTAATGGGGGTAGGGGGACTGTCAGTGTCACTAAAGATAATGGCTGTAGGCTAGATAACGTGTAAAAGCCGATGCATGTCACAGAAAAATAAAATTAAATGAATTATAAACTAGATTGGAGTGTATATGCTTGTCTAACACAACTATATGATTGTAGAGATATGTATATAATTTATTACATAAAGAACAACTACATGTTTCGGCACTTTTCATTGTCCATCTTCAGGTTGATAAATGAAGAAACTTAGTAAGCAGCTTGTTTGTGTTGTATACAGTGGGGAGGTAAGAGGTGAAGTGGGTACGAGTTCTTGCATGTGTTGTGTAGGATGGGTGGTGTGGGTACATGGTTTCTGTTATTTTTGCAATCTAGTTTATTATAAACACAACGGGGATGACGAACCTTATGATTAAATGTATTATTTTTTTTAATACATGTACCATGTTATCTTTTATTGTATTATATAATAACCAAGAAATGCAAATTGATATCACAAAAGTGTTAATTCATTTAGCAGTCTGTCTTACGACAGGTCCAAAGCCTCTTCAAAGGCGACCTCTCCTCATAGTGCGATCTAGAGCTTCCTTCTTCAATTGAGAGTATCCTCTCCTTTCCTTAAGGTCATTCAATAGCTTCCTACGTCTTCTTCCTCATCTTCCTGTCACTTCGATCCCCTCTTTTATCTTTCCTTCAATAACCTGTTGTAGGAGGCAGCTTCTACGCAAAATGTGACCAATCCAGTTAGCCTTCCGTTTACTTATTTCATGTAGGATATTCCTCCGCTCCTTGACTCTAAGTAATACTCCATTTCTCACATGATAAGTCCAACTGATCTTCTCCATCCTTCTGCAGCACCACATTTCAAAACTTTCCAGGTGTTTCTGATCTACTGCCCGAAGTGTCCAAGTTTCAGCACCATACAAAGCTTTGCTCCAAATATAGCATTTTACTGGTTTCTTCCTTAATTTTAAGCCATGAACGTGTATATCACAACAATGCAATATATACTTTTATAATATTAATTGTTCATTTGTTGGTTATAATAAAAATAAAAAATAATTAAATCTCTTGTGTTTTAGTAACACTGTGTACTGATTTGGTCTTGAACAAACTGGGCTGTTGATTAATTGACCAGGACTCGACTGCTGCCACCTACTGTCTCATCTGTAATGCTTGCGTTCAGTGCTGACGATATATCATTCTAATTGTCGAATGTTAGGCGTCTCTTATAGGTAACTGATGACAGGTGGATTTCTTTAAAGTGACTTCACATTAATTTTTTAAACAATTTTTACTTTTACGACTTACAAAAATTAATCATATTTATGTGATTTTGTGACTGAGAAATCAGGGTTCATAGAACTATCGAATCAAAGGCATCAAAATTTTTGTTAAATATTAAAGTTAATAATTTTTCATTCCGTATTAAGAGCAGTAAAAGGGATTGAGGCTAGCAAAGATTTCGAGCATCTCGGCCGCCCTCCGAAAGGAACCAGCCCAAAGCTGATTTCGGAAAAATGGGTCTATTTGCTTCGTCAAGTGTAAAAATTGGAAGGCACCTGCGTCGTTCGGACCACTCGAAGGAGCTAATCAACCAAACTGTTTTATTTTGTGTTATTTATTAACAGACCAAATTTTGAATGTGAAGTCGAAGTTACGATAGGTTTTGTACGATATCTGAAGTCGAAGCGGTTATTATGTGTTAATTTCCTAGAAAATACATTGCTTATTGGGACAGCTAGTTAGTGGGGCAGCCAGTAATTTGCCGTCTTGTAAAAAAGTTAAAGTGATCCCGTTACAGGCCCGGTGTGGCCCAGAGGGTGGGTAGAGGTATAGCTCTACTCTTCCGTGACCGCGGCACTAGAAGGTCAGCAGTACGCCCCGGCCGCACTTTTACCCCCGGGAAAGACCCGATACCCATTGTACAGGAGGCTGTGTGGGCCCCAGAGCCGGTCTGGACGGGCGGAAAATCTCGTCCCCACCCGGATTCGATCTCGAACCGTTCAGCCCGTAGTCATATCAATGTAATGTACAACGTGAAAAGTAAACCCCAATCTGGTTCTTCTAAATATAAATAACAGCTGACCAAATGTGTGTAAATACCATTACATTAAAGCCTTTATGATAAAACACTAGCAACCCATTTCCAACCGCGGGGGTTTGTTCATGAAAAATACAGCAGTTCGAAAGACTAGGGCCCTACGGGAAACTGGAGGTCAGGGGAAGCGCGGTCGCTGTCAATAATGATCAAAGCCGGAGCTGCCTGTCCCTTCAGCTACCAAACAGATAACGTGTTTTGACTCATATTTACCGTGTATATCAGCACAAGAGGAAAAGTAAACCAGCAATATACACCATATCATTTCAATACCAAAAGGGATCGGACATATTTTGGCTCACTCAACTATAGTCAGGAATCAATTCAATCGTCATGATGATTACAGGACAACTACACGATCAGAATTAAAATCATGTAATATTCATGACTTAGGGAATTTATCTTTGCTGATGGTTGAACAAGCAGGTCCCAGTGGCCACGCGGTCTAAGGCGTAGGTCTGCGGCCGCTCGCGTACTGAAATTGTGAGTTCAAATCCCACCGGGAGCATAGATGTCTGTCTGTTGTGTTGTCAAGTAGAGGTCTCTGCGACGAACTGATCACTCGTCCACAGGAGTCCTACCGACTGTGGTGCGTCGCTGTGTGTGTGTGTGATCCAGAAATCTTGTGAATGAGTAGGGCCCTGGCCCAATGGGGGCTGTTACGCCAAAATAAAGGGTTGAATGAGCCGAAACACGTAAGACCGAAAATAACAAATGAAATAATAAAGTGCATATTGTTGGTTACTTTCCTGTTATTACCCCAATTACATAATAGGGCGTTTAAAACACACCAGACATAAAATACAGAAGTATCACCAAGGAGAAGCATCGCAATGGAAGTCTGGAACCTATACAACTGGTTTGGGTTACCATCACAATCCTGGGAAAAGAAAATTTGGATTTGTTGGTGCCGAAGTACTAAATTTTTACCCCGTTCCATGCAGATGTACGACTGGTGATTTAAAAAAATCCCTTTAAGATATGTATTTATTTATGAGCTTGATAATTATTAATTCAATGAATTAAAAGTCTTTTTGATTAAATTAACTCTGTTGGTTGTGGGCCGGGTAGCGTAGTCGGTATAGCGACTGGCTACGGGCTGGACGGTCCGGGGATCGAATCTCGGTGGGGGGCGAGATTTTCCGCACCTGGGGCCCACTCTGTCTCCTGTACAATGGGTACCGGGTCTTTCCCGGGGATAAGGAGCGGCCGGGGCGTGACGCTGACCCCTCACTCCTTCTAGTGCCGTGGTCATGAAGGGGTAGAGCTATACCTCTACTCTCCCTATGGGCCGTACGGCCTGTACAGAGCCTCAGTGCCTGTACAAGGGTACACTTTACCTTTACCTTTTAACTCTGGCGGTTGACGGCACAGGATAGCGGTAAGGTTGTCAGCCTTACGAACCGGCCGCTTTTACCCCCAGGAAATACTCCTAGGACTCATTTCTGTTAGAGGCTGAGTAGACCTCAGGGTCATAGTGCCATCGGAAGGATTTTACGTAAATGAAAAATCCAATGACACCAGCTGGGATCGAACCAGCAACCTTCCGATTTGTAGCACTGCACCTTAACCACTGTGCTACCGCGGTTCCCTTCTAAGAAATATAAGCTTTCAAAATGTGAGAAATAAAAGAACCGACGCGGTTCGGATTACGCCTATACAATTTTGTGCGACTGAAATAAATAGCTGATATGAACACTGGTCAGGATAGGAACTGTCTCCGTCCGTGTAGGTAAAGACCTTGTAACTGAGAGCTCTCATATTCCACGGGTCCTACTAAATATACAGAAGTATATATTTTCGAGTTAAGACCTACATAAAAAGTTGTTGGTATCCTAACCATATGAGCGAATATAATCTTCTTAAAGAGGAAGTTGCTCCCTTAAATATGTTGTTTAGTTGGCTGGATTCCCTACGCAGTTAACATGCAAAATATTCATGAAAGGGTGGGTGCAGTATGCGCCAATGTTATTTGTAGGCCTACACTGTGATCCGGTATTTCGATCGTGGGTTTCTGTCTTTTGACAACGCGTTATTGGATACCAACGCATCCAGAGGAATTCGCTGCCTCAATACCCAGGATAGATCTACAATGCATGGTGTCAAAACACCATGCACCAAATTATCACCGGCCTCAAAAGAACAAATCTCAAACTAAGCTGGTAGCTTACAAGCGAAGTTTTTCGTACCGTCCACCTAAAACCACTGTTCCGTGGGCATTTTTGACATCCTCCTAAAAACCACTGTTCCGTAAAACTTTTAGACTGCTTTAAATGTCATTTCATGGAAGAAATGTAACGGTATTGAGATGGTTTCTCCACGATATACAAGAAAGCAAGACTTCCCGAAATGGTAAGTTGATGGCCGCAAGCAGAGGACCGCGACATCTCATCCGGACTGCCGCTGCTTCCGGCACGCGAGTCAGTCACCACAACTGAGTGACGAGGAACTAATAGCAGCGTTCTGCCCCAGAGAATACGACGTACTGCACAGCTATCAGATAACAAGTTCATTGTGCACTTCGTCTCCCCAACACATCTATAATTAACTTGACATGCGTACACAATGCACTAGGAAACTTGAGGGAGACACTCTTTCAGCATGAAAACCCAAGTCAGTGTAGCGTGATAATGCACTGATATTGGATTCTGTCCCACTTTTTACTGTCAAACTTTGTTAACAAACTTGACGCCGTAAATTGTCACCGTCGGATATAATGCTTTATGTAATATAATGTATGTGTGCAAGTAAATTCGATCGGTGTACGTCACCTAATACATGTCTACAGCGCTACCACCACAATGTGCCCACTTTGGTGGCAAGATCAGCGAATCTCAAAAGCTTTGTGATAACTGTTCATTTATTATACCAATATTATGTAGAACACACAGATCATGCTTAATATTGTATGCACAGCGCATGGAGTCAAATTCACCCTATGTAACCAACTATTCATTCACTCAAAATCAAACACAATGGACGCTACACTCCCTGATGATGGCACCCCGGGAGTTCCAAAACATGCAGGAAGGAAATAGTGCGTCGAATGTGTTTAATTTTTAGTGCATGATTAGTTGGTTAATTAGGGTCAACACAGCTCATAGGCTGAAGAAACAGCTATATTTCATACACATAATATCTGTTATTACATATCTGCGTTATCAGTCGCCACTGTGAGGATCGAACTCGGGCACTTTTGAATATTGGCCTGGTACTCAGAATTTCAGGTTCGGTCCGAAACGCCGTGACTAATATCACGAAGAAAAGGGCAATAAATCTTCAGTGTAATAACACCGAATGGCCCGAAAACAATGTGGAATTTGACGTTCTCATACCGTGAATACAACAAATCTAGTCTGCAGATGTGGGCAGCTTTCTACCACAATACACGACGTCGCATCCAGAAGATAGTAATCTCTACGTCTTGCACCAGAATGTTCGGAAACAACAAACACGCGGCGACTGTATGTACAGGTATAATACAGGTACACGTACAGTATAGCGCAGAGCAGGTAATACGAGCCGAGTTTCCATGTCTCCGCCCTCGCCAACAGTCCTCGTCACGACCACAGCAGTTAGGGCAATGGCCTTATCATCTCATTCAATTGGCCGGTCTCTGCAGCAGGTATTGGCCCTATTCTTGGAATCCGGAACAAGAATTCTCACGACCATAACAAGACCATGAAGCCCAACTTCATGATCCCGTCCTCCCTCATTAAACAAATAGATGTAACGGGGACAGGATCAACACAGATGTGATTCTTGCCATTGCGGCACACTACCGAAATTATTCCCGTACAATTAGGCACCATCTTCATACCCATTTACACAACAAATTATTTACGGATACAGAACCTGTACTTTTTCTGAAAGATGTAATTACACAAATGGCACTGATTTCCGGAAAAAACATTTGTGACAACATGACACAACGCTGAGCAGTGGGGCTGCGAAGGTGGGTCGATGTACCGTCACAAACTGACTTGTGTTGTAAATGGAACTGCGGACCTGGATGCGCGGAAGCTACGATTCGAGAAGCCCTCAGCCAGAGACACGTAAGGCCTCGTATCTGACTTAGACGAAGTGGGCCAGGCAAGGTGACAAGACAGAATTCCTGTGTTCCACTCAACAGCCCGAAAGACAGTACGGGGTGAAATTATTGTATTTCCATTAAGATTGATCCCACAGAAGCAGGAAGAACTGTGCCTTCCAGGGTACACACCCTAACATGAGACGGAAAATGAAGCCTCTATGTTCATGTTAAGTGTACAGTGATTAAGAAACGGAATTACCATATATTTATCATAAGGCGGCTCCGAGTATAAGTTGACTCAATTTTCCCCTCTGGCATGTCGGTAGAAAAAGCTCAGAGAATTCAGAAAATGTGAAAGAAACATTAATAGAGCACCGCAACTGACACTAAAACTTCACAGAAACAACGGCGTAATACCATGACTTAAAATCACTCTTTACTAGGAAACGACGTGGCCCTGAGGAGCCACTGGGAAGGGGCGCAAGGAGTCGCTTATAAAGCGATTCCTTGATATTCGGGCCTTTACAGTACTTTCAGCCGTTACGTTCCAATGTACAGCAGTCTGAAGACTTGAAAAAAGTCTACTGATAGCACTATCACGATACGTGATAATACAGCATGCATTTAACAGAAATGTCGTCACACCACAATGAATGTCACCGGGCGGCTGTTGTAGCGATTAACAACGTAACTTTGTATTACGGAGTCTATATGTATGACGTTACAAACTAATGCGACCTAGGGACTCCCATTTTCACGGTCTGCGACACTAATTGGTAAACACTTGTTACGACGTGGAGACATGCTACAAGTTTGTTGGGTTTTGCGGTTTCCGGTAATCTCACCAAAAAGCATGCCAAGACAGTATTTTCCAGTAAGGCCGATTTGTTCAATTTTTGGTAACTCATCATCCGTTAACATCTTCCAGTACCATTCGACGCAATATAATCTCAGAAATTTTGACGTTTTGTTTACCGCGCATCGCAGTATACTTATCACTGTATTTAACCAACACCTATAGGTGGCCGTTTCGTGCACGAGACGTCCACCTATAGGTGTGACGATACCAGAGGCTGTGTAATGCAATTTTGACCTCCTGATGATGAGCACATGTGCTCGAAACATGTAGATGCATGAAATAAAACTTATAGTGAAACAAATTTTGTGCATCAAGTTGGTTAAATACTGAGATAAATAATCTCAGAAGTTACAACAGCGTCGTAAAATTACCCAACACACAACCAATTAAACACACGGCAATTATTCTGGATCCATCTAAAAATTTAACCAGTCCGTCAAGTAGTAGAACACTACTTCAGACTGAACGGCATCAAGTTGGCCTTCAATTGCATGACCTTCCTTCGGAGTCACATTAGCACTTTGTTCAGAAGTTTATAGTGACATGGCGACAGACAAACACAAAGCGCTTTGCATGGCTAATCAGTCTAGTCAGTACTAAAATACATTCAGTTAAGTCCATGTTGTTAAAACCTCCATAAATACCAATTATTTTAAGTACACTCCAAACAGTTGAAGAAAAACACGCCGCGGTGGGAAAGGCCAACATAAACAAAAAGTAAGCCAGCATTTCCAGTGACAGCGAATGTCGTTCTCTGATGGAATGCACCATCACATCAAGCAACAAGATCAACTAGAAATCAATTACTGGGGGTCTCATTATCGTGTGGTCACAGCGAAATGTCCGCATCCCACTGTATCTGAGCCACCACATTGCGGCCCACACTCTCAGAAAATACAGTTAATGCAACATCAATCACAAAAAACTGTCAAGGCAACACGTTGTATTAATGTCAGGTATCGTACAAAACAGGAGCAAGGTCACGTGGATTAATCTGACGATGCTGTAGACATAACTACCGTATATTTTCTTGCATTACGTTTTAATAAGTGGCATTCAATAGAATGTTTAAATTCAGCGATGTAAATAATTCGATAAATAAGCATTCTTGAATTGACCACCAATATCAGAATCGAACGACTTCGTGACGAGGTGTGTTTAGGAAATGGATGAATGGGAACGTTACTCACGTATTTTTAACTTAGACAAGACAGAAGATGTAATCAGTCAGCAACACTTCCTTTGCCACCTCACCCATGGTGGGGGGGGGGGAGACCTCGGTAACCTTTGGACATGGACAAGACGGCTAAGTAGTAACGCTTCTGACTTGCATTCGGGACGTCCTTGGTTCGACTCTCGGTCAGGAAGTCCACCCTTCTGGGATGGCACCGTAACTTGGGCAATGCCCGCTTCCTTCCAAGTCTTTTACAGTTCACTGCTCACTATCATCCAATCAAGCCACTATATTACGGAAGCCTGAGTTACAGGCCTCGTCGTTCAATAAACTACACATAAATAAATAAATAAACAAACTTCGGATAAAAGGCTGGGCGGACTCCACAGCCCGTCAGGCAAACGGGACGGAGAAGATATAGGTATACGGCAATGTGATGGATCTGCATGAGACTTATTTGTAATGCAAATCCATTACAAAAACATATTACATTATACTTCATAACCACGTTCAAAATTTTAGTGGGAAATCAAGAAAATACTAGTTCGGTGTATTCGGAGGGATGTCAATTACAAATGACACGAATAAATTATTCTGTGAGAATCACATGCTAATACACTTACAAGCTCCATTGTGAACGACTCCCACTCTGATGAAAGTATGCATCTTCGTCATTCATGAAACACGAAGCGTCCTTCGTTACACGGCATGAAACAATTTTGGGGTCAAAATAAGAAAGCTAGGAATTTAGCAAGTGTCGGCCGCGTAGCTCAGTCGGTATAGCGACTGACTACGGGCTGGACGGTCCGGGATCGAACTCCGGTGGGGACGAGATTTTCCGCCCGTCCAGACCGGCCCCGGGTCCCACTCAGCCTCCTGTAAAATGTGTACCGGGTCTTTCCCGGGGGTAAAGTGCGGCCGGGGCGTGCTGC
>Ga0123352_10022705_pt1 | contig 10004 bp, 9 predicted proteins | sample TergutLab28metaG_FD_89700 | JGI IMG/M metagenome (GOLD analysis project Ga0123352, IMG submission 89700) | Labiotermes labralis P1 segment gut microbial communities from Petit-Saut dam, French Guiana - Lab288 P1 | ecosystem: Host-associated > Arthropoda: Insects > Digestive system > Gut ...
CGGTGCCGGGCCCTGCGGGGGGTTTTTTTCCCCCCCGCGGCCGTCCCCCGGTGGTTTTTGGTGGGCCCAATTCCCCTGGGGGAGGCCCCCCCCCCCCCCGAGTACTTCTGTTGTCCCCTGTCAGTACCATTCCAGCAATGCTAAATACTCATCTCCATCTCAATACCGCTCTGTCAGAAGAACAAGCTGGCGAAGTCTCGAAACCTTCAAATAAAGGTCTTGTGATTCACATATCTGGCAGCAATGAACTGCAGATTACTCGCACTAGTGTACTATTAGTAAAGACACCTGCTGCCTACGCAATTGCCCTCTCCATTACCGCAAACCTGTGTTCAAACCCACTGCCAACCTTCCACCTAACTTACTAACAGTACCAGTAACATGGAATAAAAACCACCAACCAAACTGATGTTAATGGTCTCTTACAGACACAAACACAACCCCTCCGCGACACGTTTCGACCTTCTACGTGGTCATCACCACGTAAAGCCATGTCGCACCGAGCACGGAACCCAGAGTCGCCAGCTGCAGCCACTTGCTACACTACCGTAGTCTGGGCAGCTCCTGTTTTTGTGACAACTGTACCTGTGACCTGGCAGTCAGTTCAGTCTGTGTGTCTATGGGCGTATTTTGTGTCCCTGGCTGTGTGCGCTATCTTCTGAACAAGGCGAGGCAGAATCAAGCCCGGCTCAATGTAAACAGCTAGAGTGTTGCTGTGACTCTAGCTAATTTGGCGGCCACCCTTTACCGCCTTAGTGTCCACAGATAACACAGTCACCCACTGACACAGCCCCTGATGTCACGACAGTGCGACTCAATAGGCACGGTACACTTGCAAAGCTGTGGACAGACAGCTTCATAAACACGATAGTCAATGTACATATAACGCAATATTAAGGCGCGTTCGTACAACCACTGTCGCAATGGAAAAGCAATAAGTATTACATATTTTGAATGGATCTGCAGTCTTAATTAACCAGCATGCAAAGCGCATGCGCCGTGTTATATTGGCATCTGTGGCCTCTCCGACTCCACCACATTTTTTTTCTTCCAAATTATCGCACAAACGGCAGGATTTCCGGGAAAAAAAGTCACTGAACACAAATTGTATGTTTATATTTTGCCTACATATTTTGTGTGTAACATTTCTCGTTCTAAGAAGAAATGAGCGAGATGTGATCAAAAACGTACACTGGTCGTCATGTGGAGTATCCAGTTTTAATGAAACCTGAATTTTCTAGAGTTTCGAAAAATATACAAATATCAAATTTCGTGAAAATCCGTACGGTGGGAGCCAAGTTGTTCCATGCGTACGGACAGACAAGGAGACAGACATGACAAAGCTAACAGGCGCTTTTCGGAGTTTCGCGAACGCGCCTAAAAAAGCAGCAAGGAAGTCTAGCGGTATCTCCCCTCGGCAAAGCACCATGCCGCCCTGAGCAGCGCCGGTCAGTCGATTTGATTCCCAACGTCTGTGAAACCACACACGGCCTCCTGGAAACAATGACAGCTTGACGCAACAGGCAACGTTTGTACGTACGTGACCTGAAGGCGATCACAACTACAGAACAACGTGGACCCCACGTGGTGTCCGACGTTTCGTAAACCACAGAACAACACTGCTTACCACAACAACGGGTGTCCATCTCACAAACAGGCACCACAACGGGTACACAGTTTACCTCTAACAAAGAACACAACCGATTACTTATTCTTGTCTCACTGTACCCAGGTTACAAAAATGAGTCCCACGGATAGTGAGCCGACGACGGATGAGGCTTCCCCCTCTCTGCCTACTGCTGCGCTCCCTTCCAGCTAAGATTATCACAGTAAGTGTTCTTGTGATCGCCATGACCACGTGGGATAGGGCGTACTTGTTCAAGGGAGGTCTGGAGGACCGATCCGCCGGACTTCTTTCGTGTGCCTTGGTACAGAGGGTAACTAACTCGACGCAGCAGAGTGCCTCTTAAGAAGCTAACGGTTGCTCAGCTACTTACTGCGCAACACGAAGGTTCAATACCGCAATGATAAAAGCCCGCCTCTGGTCAATATCCTGAGGTAGAAAAATTTAAACCTCGCCTTCCCACATTTAACAACCATTTGAATATTATCCTCCGTGTCCAGGTCTTCCAAATGTCTGCTACCTCGAGGTTTTTGGACTGAAGTCGTGAACGGAACTGCGCAAAATCGGATTCGAAGCAACACCGAGGGAAGACCGGACACGTGACTAAACACAAATACACACGTGTCTTATTTTAATAACGGAAAATAAATGTCCCATGTATCCTATCAATGGATAGGTTACATGGGACAGAGCTGCCCTCTGTGGGCCAAGGTAGGCACACCGGCCGTCAGTTGCAGTCCACAGCCCCAACAAGTTTCCACATCTGTCAGCATTACAGCCGATCACAGCTCCGTTCGAGCCACCAAGTATTCAGTCTGACTGTAAAACAGTTCCAAAAAGGAAACAAAAAATATTTCCTTTTGTTAGATTTGCTGCCCGCAATGACAGCTCCTCGGTCTGTCAGTCACCACCTTCTTCAACGTGCTAGGCACCTCCGTCTCACCCTGCTTTCCTCCCTTTATTCAGCATTTTCCTTCCCCAATTTTAGCGCTGTGCACTTAAGTACATACAACCACAGCCACACACTTCCACTCGCTCCAGCTATCGACTTTCCCTGTCTTGTTTCCCTTCTTTATTCACTTCAGTTCTTTCTTCACGAAATTCCGTTGCCATGACAACCGCAACACTGATTCACACCCGTCAGTGTGTTTACCTTGCAGCCGCAGCAGCTCACTCGGTACAGTGACCAGGCTACGGGTTGAGCTGTCCGGGGTTAGAATCCCAGTAGGGGCAACAGATTCTTCCCTTCTCCAAAACGTCAAGATCAACTATGGGGCCCACCCAGCCTCCTACAGGGATTCTTTCCAGGGGGTAGAACGGCCGGAGAGTAAAGCTGACCACTCACCACCTAGTGCCGGGGCTCAGAATTAGTGTAGCTGTATCTCCAGTCCTAGTGTATGTATCCAAGGCGCAGACAGGAGCAACTAAGATACATGCGTCGCATAACGACGGGGATACGTCCTGAGAAATACGTCCTTATGCGATTTCGTCGTTGTGCGAACGTTATAGAGTGTACTTACACAAACCTAGATAGTACAGTATAGCCTATTACACACCTAGGCTGTATGGTATAGCCTACTGCTCCTAGGCTACAAACCTGTACAGCATGTTACTCTACTAAATACTGTAGGCAACTGTAACACAATGGTAAGTATTATATTATAATATTGTATTACAATATTATAAATCTTGTGGGACCACCGTCGTATATGCGGTCCGTCGTTGCCCTAAACGTCTTTATGCGGCACATACCTGTATAACTTTATACCAATGTGCTTTCCTGTTTGCTACCGGAACAGTCCCGTTGCAGCACTCGCTTCTGAAAGCACACTACAACCTCTGTTGCACTTTTACTTCGACGAAACATCCCCCGATAACTAGGTACCGGGTGTGCGCGATGTATGAGCTCTGTACATGCAATACGTTCGGTGGCAGCGTTTATATTTCGTTATCAGGGACAGAAATTTAAGTCGTTCCTTAGCAATAAACACATCGACTTTTGGTGGGGGGGGGACTGGCGTATGCCGTCCGACTTTGACGTCTCACATATGAAGCGAATAGAGAGTAGTGAAAAATTGTAACTGCTGCTTGTGGTTAAGGCTTTCTCGTCATGGAATTCCAACTGAAATTGATGCAAATTCTGCAGTAAGCGGACACAGTACTGCAATAATCTCATACGAAAGTCTTACAAATGTACAGTGCGATGTAACACGCGCGGACGCATAACCTGGGGTCAGGTTCGTTGCATAGTTTGAACGATGCTGCTGCCATAAATACAACGGTTCAGTCTAGACAGCGAACAGCGTGTAGTACACTTATGTGCACACTAATTACTTTGCACAGATGAATTTTCCGCTACCGGACAAACAGCGGGGAGGTGCCACGGTTCACACCTACAAGACACAGGAACTGTTTCTTTCCTTACTGCAACTTAGTAGGAATTTCTCTTCTCCGTGTACATGCAACATTCCTACGTTATTGCATAATCCTTAACTACATAGCCCAATTAAAACGCTGAGTGTTCAAAATTCCAATGTGATAACTGGGTTCCTGTCACCACGGCATGGCGCGTCCTCAGGTTGCGGATAGAGAAGCGGCCTCAAATATGAAGGGTGGCTGCAGAATATATTGAATAAGCAGTCGCGAACAGCCGACAAGGGGTGGTCCTCCAGTTTGGGGGTTGGGCGAGGGGCTAACAACTCCTCCCCATTAAGATTTATCTTGTTACAAAATATTCACAGACAAAGCATCGAACCTGGACTGTTACTTTGGCACGACCTAAGCAACGAAAGAGGGACATGAGATATGGTACTTGGAAGTTAGGAGCCTGTATAGGGCAGGTTTATTTACGGCAGCAGCCAGGGGATTGGCTAGACATAAATCAGATTTAGTGGGAGCGCAGGAGGTTAGGTGGGGCAGAGGGGGCACAGTAAGAGCAGGGGATTATAATTTCTTCTATGGAAAAGGGAATGAAACTTATCATTGGGAACAGGATTTTTTTGTACACCACAGAACAGTAACAGCAGTTAAGAGAAAAGAGTTTGTTAGTGATAAAGTGTCACATATAGTTCTGAGAGGTTGCTGGTATAGCATCATTGTTCTGAATGTGCATGCACCAAGTGAGGAGAGAAGTGATGATTCAAACGAGAGTTTTTATGAGGAATTGGAGCAGGTTTTTTTTATCATTTCCCTAATTACCATATGAAAATTCTATTAGGAGATTTGAATGTAAAAGTGGGGAGAGAGAATATTTTCAAACCTACAACTGGGAATGACAGTCTACATCAGGATAGTAATGATAATGGTGTTAGAATAGTAAACTTTACATCAAAAAATTTAGTTGTTAAGAGCACGATGTTCCCACACCGAAACATTCATAAGTACACCTGGACCTCTCCTGATGGGGTGACTCACAGCCAGATTTATCACATATTAACAGATCGGAGATGTCCTTCGAGCATAGTAGATGTACGAAGTTTCAGGGGAGCTGACTGTGATACCGATCACTATCTGGTGGTTGCAAAAGTTAGGGAAAGATTGGCACTAAATAAACAAGCAGCACAGAGGTTTGATGGGGAATATTTAACATCAGGAATCTAAATGAGGTGCAGGTTAGGAAACAGTATCAGATTACGAACAGTTTTGCAGCTTCGGTGAATTTAAGTGATGACGAGGACATAAATAGGGCTTGGGAGATCATCAAACAGAATATCACAACCTCAGCTAAAGAAAGTCTAGGTCTGCACGAACTGAAGCCGCATAAACCACGGTTTGATGAGGAATGTTTAGGTTTTTTAGATCGAAGGAAGCAGGCTAAATACAGTGGATAAAGGATACAAACCAAAGCAATGTAGATAATCTGAACAATGTAAGACGTGATGCTAGCAGACATTTCAGTAACAAAAAGCAATGCATATCTTAAAGCTAAAATTGAGGAACTTGAAACTAACAGTAAGATAAAAAATATCAGGGACTTGTATTGGGGGCACCAACGACTTTAAGAAGGTTTACCAGCCTAGAACTAGTGTTGTGAAGGATGACAAAGGTGATTTGGTTGCAGACTCCCACACTTTTGGCTAGGCGGACGAACTATTTCTCCCAGCTATTGAAAACGTAGATGGGGTTAACGATATTAAGCAGACAAATACACACAGCACAACCACTAGCATCTGAGCCAAGTGCCTCTGAGGTTGAGTTGGCTATTGTAAAGCTAAAAAATCACAAATCACCAGGTACTGATCAAATACCAGGAGATATGATTAAAGCAGGGGGTAAGACAATTCGCTGTGAGATTCATAAACTTATTATTTCTATGTGGAATAAGGAGGAATTGCCTGAGGAGTGGAAGGAGTCGATCATAGTACCTATCTATAAGCAGGTCGATAAAACAGATTGTAGTAATTATAGGGCATATCACTTTTGCCATCTACGTACAAAATTCTATCCAACATCCTACTATTAAGGTTAACTCCATATGCAGAGGAAATCATTGGGGATCATCAATGTGGATTTCGACGCAACAGGTCAACTACTGATTATATATTCGTATTCTGCATTCGTCAAATACTCGAGAAAAAAATGGGAATACAATGAAACAGTTCATCAGCTCTTCACAGATTTCAATAAAGCTTATAACTCCATTAGGAGGCAGGTCTTATATCGTATTCTCACTGAGTTTGGTATCCCCATGAAACTAGTAAGACAAATAAAAATGTGTCTGACTGAAACATATTGCAGAGTCCGGGTAGGCAAGAAATTGCCCGACATGTTTCCTATTAGAAGTGGTTTGAAACAAAGAGATGCTGTATCGCCATTGCTTTTCAACTTTGCTTTAGAGTACGCCATTAGGAGGGTTCAGGTAATCCAAGATGGCTTGAAATTAAATGGTACACATCAGCTTCCGGTTTATGTTGATGATGTCAATACATTGGGAGAAAGAGTACATACTATAAAGGTAAACGCAGAAGCTTTGGTAGTGGCCAGTAAGGAGATTGGACTAGAGGTAAATGCTGATAAAACTAAGTACATGGTCAAGTCTCGAGATCAGAATGCAGGACGATGTCACAGTACGAAAACTGATAATAGTTCCTTTGAAAGGGTGAAAGAGTTCAAGTATTAGGGAACAACTTTAACAAATCAAAATTCTATTCATGAAGAAATTAAGAGCAGAATGAAGTCAGGGAAGGCTTGCTATCATCCGGTGCAGAATCTTTTGTCTTCCAGTTTGCTATCCAAAAATATAAAGATCAAGATATATAGAATTATAATTTTGCTTGTTGTTTTGCATGGGTGTGAAACTTGGTCGCTAACATTGATGGTGGAACGCAGGCTGATGGTGTTTGAGAATAGCATGCTGAGTTGAATATTTGGGCCTAAGAGGGATGATGTAACGGGGGAGTGGAGAAAACTACATAACAAGGAGCTTAATGATTTGTACTCCTCACCCAATATTATGCGGGTGATAAAATTGAGAAGAATGAGATGGGCGGGGCATGTAGCGCGTATGGGGGACAGGAGAGGGGTGTATAGGGTTTTGGTGGGGAAACCTGAAGGAACGATACCACTGGAGAGACCCAGGCTTAGATGGGAGGATAATATTAAGCTGGATCTTCAGGAAGTGGGATGTGGGGTGTGGACTGGATCAGGCTGGCTCAGGATAGGGACAGGTGGCGGGCACTTGTGAATGCGGTAATGAACCTTCGGGTCCCATAAAATGCGGGGAATTTCTTGACAGGCTGCAAACCAGTTGGCTTCTCAAGAAGGACTTTTCTCCACAGAGTAATTAAGTAAGTAAGTTCGGTAATTAAATGTTCAAAATTATAAAGGATGTCAAGACACGAAAACTAACGCTGTACACCCAGCAAACACTACAGCTTCCTGTTCAGCAGCCGAAAACAGCGCGGCGCCCTCAAAAGGTCACACAAACGCCTTCAAGTGTGCTGTGGGTCAGATATAAGCAGCAGTCAACACATACCTGAGCGACAGAGTTTCAAAGTTTGAAAAATTTAAGGCCCAGTCGTCACTATATGTACCGCCAGGTTAAACATTCAACAGTTCTACGTTCTGCCCACACAGTGTATTTGTGTGTTTTGTGTGGATCTGAGAACAAACAGCGATTATTTCCCTATACAACATTGACTGACTGGTTTTTATAACCGAGGAGTGTTTACTGCGCGGTACGAGCTGAATTTATGTGTAATGTATATTAACCCTTCTAAGCCCAGTGGTCACTATATGTACCGCCAGGTTAAACATTCGCAAATTCTACGTTCTGCCCACACAGTGTATTTATGTGTTTTGTGTGGATCTCAGAACAAACAGCGATTATTTCCCTATACAGCATTAAATGACTGGTTTTTATAACCGAGATGTAGTGTTTACTGTGCGGTACGGACTTGATCTTTACGCGTAATGTATATTAACCCTTCAAAGTCCAGTGGTCACTATATGTACCGCCAGTTTAACATTCAACAATTCTACGTTCCGCCCACACAGTGCATTTATGTTTTGTGTGTTTTGTGTGGATCTGAGAACAAACAGCGATTATTTCCCTATACAGCATTAACTGATGGGTTTTTATAACCGAGACGAAGAGTGTTTATTGCGCGGTTCGGACCGAATGTTAAACTGTAATTAACCCTTCAAAGCCCAGTGGTCACTATATGTACCGCCAGGTTAAACATTCACAAATTCTACGTTCTTCCCACACAGTGTATTTATGTGTTGTGTGTGTGGATCTGAGAACAAACAGCGATTATTTCCCTATACAGCATTAACTGACTGGTTTTTATAACCGAGATACAGTGTTTACTGCGCGGTACGGGCTGAATGTCTGTAATTACGTTAATCTTATTAAGCATGCAGTTCAAGACCCTCCGACTGATGTACAGTGCAGTTCGCTTGTGAATAAAGATATCTAATCACAAGCAGGTCAATTCTTATACGCTTTCGTGTAACCACCGTTGCAGTGGAAAAGCCATAAACACTACACACTCAAGAGTGTGTGTTTAGAGCCTTAGTTATCCAGCATGCAATGCGCATGCACCGCACTGTCATGTGTGGTCTGTCCGGCTCTATAAGACTTTTCAACATTTTCTCATAAACGGCATGATTTTCTAAAGAAAAAAAAAGTTACTGAACATAAAATGTGTGTTTTGATTTTGTCTAGAACTTTTGTCTGAATTACATCTTATTCTAAGAAGAACTGATCAATATATTATCATAAATGTACATAGGGCTTCATGTAAAGTAACAGGTATTCTTGTCAGATTGTAATGAAAATTGAATTTTTTCCGACAGATTTTCGAAAACTACTTAAATATCAAACTTCATAAAAATCCGTCTAGTAAGAGCAGAGGACAGACAGACATGGCGAAGCTCACAGTCGCTTTTCGCAATTTTGCGAAATCGCCTACACGTGGAGGACGACAGCCGGCCGACTGTAAGTCGGCCGGCTGTATATCAGGTATGTTACTTACATACAGCTGTCGATTTGTTTCTTTATGTAAGGCACACTGCACAGAGAAAGAAATAACCCTGTACAGCACAGTGGTAAATATGTGTACCACTTGCTGTAATATGCCACACATGTATTAACGTGCCTCGCATGATTCTAGCAACAAACAGCTACTATGTTGACCGAGACAGCGCACAGTCGGTACAGCGACTCGCTAAGGCTGCATCGTGGAATGTCTTGACAATACAGCAACGTGTAACACATCACCAGTAAGTAAAATGCCTTCTCCCATCGTCTTAAAAACACGTACACCACACTAGATACATACGACGTTTCGGCAGCCTGAGGACGAAAGCAGTAACTTTCGAAACGTCGCGTATATAGTGTGGTTATGTGCTTTTAAGGAGATGGAGAAAATCCTTTTACTTACTCGTGATGTGCTGCGACTCGCTACGGGCTGGACGGTCCGGGGATCGAATCCCGGTGGAGGGTGATGTTTGCAACCTTCCCAAGACCAGCCCTGGGGCCCACCCAGCCTCCTATACAAGGGGTACCAGGTCTCTTTCCGAGGGTAAAGCAGCCGATGTGTGGTTCTGACCACCCAACCACATCTAGGGCAGAGGTAAAATTAAGAATACAGCTATACCTTTACTCCTTCTTTGGCCTCCATGGTAGGTTATAGGGTGAATATCGAACATTCACCGTAACGTTAGGCGGCTGGTCTGGTGTAACAGCAACTCAGTGTGTCTACTGCCACGCAGAATATCTATTTTTAAATAACTGTTACATAAAACCTCAGATCCTCTGTACTCCTCACCCAATATTGTGCGGGTGATAAAATCGAGAAGAATGAGATGGGCAGGGCATGTGGCGCGTATGGGTGAGGAGAGGGGGGTGTATAGGGTCTTGGTGGGGAAACCGGAG
>Ga0123352_10022706_pt1 | contig 10004 bp, 7 predicted proteins | sample TergutLab28metaG_FD_89700 | JGI IMG/M metagenome (GOLD analysis project Ga0123352, IMG submission 89700) | Labiotermes labralis P1 segment gut microbial communities from Petit-Saut dam, French Guiana - Lab288 P1 | ecosystem: Host-associated > Arthropoda: Insects > Digestive system > Gut ...
AACAAAGTAATTCACTGAATGTTTTAAATTATAACTTTAGCAAGGAACAATATATGCTCCCTGAGGATGATCGTGTGATCGAAACATGTAGGAGCGTTTTAAATGTTTTAATTTAAATTTTAGACTTCTTAAATAATATATATATATATATATATGCATGTGTTGGTGTGTGTGTGTGTAATTAAATAATCTACAGAATGCCCGGTGAAACGATACAAATACACAACCACATTTATCTTTGCTTTAATCCAAACATAAAGCCAGTGACAGCAGATGATGATCCTATTACAGGGATGTGCATATTTTAGTGTCCCACAGTGTTCGATCTCGGTAGGGTGATGTTTTCTGACAGTCAGTACGAATTGTCTGGAGATAAAGATGGAGAGAGATGCGTGGTGATGGCAGGGAACAGCCGGCCATGCAGATCTGTAGTTGCGACCATGGATACCACGAGAGCCAGTAGCGGTAGTGATATGAGACTAGTGCCTGGAAAGGGAAGTAGCATCACGACGTTTGCAGTGTTTATATTTTGAAAACTAATGCTCTATGATGTATTCGAAACTTCAGATTTTTAAAGCGATTTATTTATTATAACAACCTACAAAATAATAATATTTCTTATACGGGTCAAACTTTTCATTCCAAGAATGGAATGGTTCAAGTGTTACATGTATACGGGTATCATATGACATTTTATTAAGTGTACTGAAACAAGGGATTTCTCGTTCTTAATTGCTGACCAGTGGAACAAAAATTGTGCTCATTATTAGCTATGTCGCTTAAAGCTTTAGTGCTGACAGTAATAAACAAATTGCTGCTCTGTTGCAAGTCGCATACACGCCATCTCCTCTAGTTGCCAGTGACTTTCCGAATTTGTCGGTGTAACTGTGTGTCAGTGCCAGTCACAAACGACGACAATGACGACGCATTATGCTTGTGACGTCGCAAATTAAGCGTCCGAGATCCCGGCCGATAAGTGAAGTATTTTCCGAGGACACATTATTGGGGATCCTAGTGACTACTGATGTGTTAATTTATGGATAATTTTTGTACAATGTACTATTGACGGTAAATATGTTTGCCAGTTTTAAAAAGTGATTTGCTTAAAAACAATTCTGTCTGGAATATTCCACTATGTGTATCATGGACAATATACCAAACTGTCCTGTTCCGACGTAAGGACTGTATGAACATTGTGAATTATCGTTCCTTCTTCACATTTCTTCTTCACTGACTCATTAAGAACGGTGTGCAGTTGAATTTTTCTTGTAATACATAGACTATAGCAACGAAGTGACCTATCGGGTGGTGCGTACTGCATCGGAGGCCTGTGATATATGAACAGACAGAACCCTTACAAGTGCAAAGCAAACATCTGCAATTCTTCATAATCTGAAACTTGATAGAAACATTTCACGCATCTTTATACACATGAAGATAAAAGAAGTTTCTTAATTTCCGGGAAAACTCTGACGAAGCATTTTGTCGTTTTGAATAACTTGCTTCTGTTACAACAGCCACAATGTTTCTGTTGCCCCGAGAGCGCAGATGGTGTTTCCCTGTTTATTTGTGCTGGGTGTCATGTGCTTTGCTATTCCTGCTATGGAAAATAATGTTACCCTCTCTAACGTCGTAGGTTCATGCGTTTTCAATAAAGGGCACCATAGTTGTGAACAAAAATGGTTCTGTCATATCTGTAATCTTTTAATTTGGAACAGTCAACATAGTGATAATCCCTAACAATGACATCTGGCGTTGTTGTAGTGGGTTTGTCTTCCATACGTTGTGGTAAGTTGCCTAGAAAACAGAAATGTAGAAAGTCATGGCCTGACAGTAGCTGTTCGGAGCCAGTGAGGTAACACAGCTGAACGATCTTCGTCTTCCTCCTGCCAATTCTTGAGTAATCTTCTCCGAGTCACTCATTTCACTGGTGTTTAATTTCTTTTCGTAGACTCTTACTGATGAAGTGTCCTGGTTCCGTGTACAGTCTGGATTGACCTTACTTCTTAGTATCATCAGCATAGAATGATCTATGGTACGACATTGCATTGGCTCTCTCTCAAATGTTGTAGACACCATTTTCTGCTGACATAGTTCTTATTATAATACTGACATTATGATAATAATACACTTATTTCATGATAGCGAATTATCCATTTATTATACACATTAAAAGACACAGTAGTTCGATAGTGTGGTCTTGTTTTGCCACTTCCTCTTCAACTAATGCTTAATGTGGAATTTTTTTAAAAACTTCTTCACATATTTGATCAATTTGAGGCACAGAATAGAAAGGCTTTATTGTTAGCTGTTGCTATTGTTATGACTGTGGACTGTAACGAATCGCATCTACCATATTGTTGTTAATTTAAGTCGACAGTGTAATTACAAGTGGAGTACAGAAGTTGAATATTCGAGTTGATATTGAGTGAAAAACAACAGATATTTTATGTACAAGGGGAGACAGACGACGTTTCCGAAATGGACCTCTGACAGAGCGCCTTACCATCGTGCATAGACGTATAGATGAAGACACTTTGCAAAGAAAAGTTAAACATTCTCTCTTTGTTCAAGCCTTCTACCGCATTTCTAAAATCGCCATAGGGATATAACGAATTTCTCTGTTATTTCAAAACCTTTACTTCCAGCATTTCCGCAATTTAGAAAGCCCCAGTTATTTAATTTCTTGAGCATGATCGTCAGCAACTGTGAGACCTTCTGAAACTTCTTCAGCTGTCGAGATGGCCCTTGTATCCAACGTATAAATATCCGAGAGGGGTGGATTTGGATGAGTTTAAACAATATAGGGAAATAACTGTAGTGCATATATAAAAGAAAATATAGTTAGCTACATGACTCATAGAGTATAAACCATGAAAAGTGCCTGGAAAGCTAGAAGAAAGCGTTTGTAAGCTCCGTCGTCAGTTCTGTTACCTAGGCCCGTGTGTAACAGAAATCTCTGCTGATAAACACAGAAATAATCACTGAAAGACGAAAATTTAGCAGTGAGTGTAACTTTGAGTGTTCGCTGCAGTACAGCTGACTTTGACAGTGCCAACTATGGATTGGATTTTACACTATGTGAATCGTTTTGACTTCTTACATGGAATTGCGAAATGAATGTCGTAACTGTTTGAGAAATTTGCTTAAACCCAACACTGGCATTGACACTTAATATATTCAAGTTCCTAGTAAGTTAAAAGCAACATCATTATCTTAAATTCACTGTTTTGAAGAATCTGAAGAGAATTTCAACTGGTCGACGTGCAGAGTGATTTATAAAATGCATTAATATTTGAAGTGCAGAAAATTCATTCACAAAGATAGTTTTGTGCTGTAGTAAAAATTGTCGTTTGATCTTTGTTTTTAGTGCACTAATTTTTAACTTTGAGTTTATCGTGGATTAGGTCACGAATACAAAATACTTCCTTTCTGATACGAGTGACATACCGTACAAGGAGACAAACTTTACGCAATTTTACACACTTAATATCCGTAATATAGTCGTGTTCCTGGCAAATGCCACCAATACAAAGAAGTAACTTGTAACTTGTAAAAGCATTTGTACTTTTGCTTATTACAGATGCATTTCTATAGAATCGACAGATGCGTGGAAACATCCAACTACGAGGGCCGTTAAAGAGTACATTTGTATAGTCTTTCAACAGAATTTTTATAATACCCTTGATTAATTCTTCCTCTTTGGCTGCTTCAGCGCGAAGTTCTTTGAAAGTGTGCAAGAAGGGTTCTTTAAGGATAATCTCAGAAATTTTCGATAAAGGTATGGCATATAAACTTTACAAGCAATTGAATGTTATCACCATTGAAATGCGGAAGATTTGTAGTTGCCCTCGAGTTCAAAAATCATTCCACTGGTCAACTGTCAGACCGCTGTACAACAGCCTTCGGGTTAACATCAGCAGTCCAAGTTGCTATTATCTGTAGTTGTGCTTTACTTCAACAAGCATACGTTTGGGCAACTACAAGACCGTTGCACATCAACTTTCGGACTAACATCACGAGTCCAGGGTGTTGTGGCATCTCGTCTTTAAAACGGCATATGGCGACGAAGTGGTATGTCAACTGCTAAGCGTCTCGTACTTTCCCTGCGGGGCCGGAAGCAGTCATCGCCTGGAGGTGTTCTGCCCTGTGACCCAGGTTCGAGTTCTAGCAGTACGCGGCTGGTGATAGGTGGCGGCGGCTCCCGCTACGGCGGGGCCCAGTGCTCTTCTCCGGCAGGCGGAGACCACCAGCATACCAGTTTCTGCAGCAACCACGAGCTAGATGAGATCGCTGTCGTGTCTACCAACGCAGACCCACTCCACGTTAAATATGGCAGTGGATCTCTTACTGCCGCCAACGGGCCGAGGCTTGTACCAGGTACATATTTTGTTCGCAAATAAACAGGCGATTGAAATGATCAAGAGTTTACCACTCTTTATGTCTGGAGTTCCAGGCTTAATGTCCATGGAAGTTATTTCTATAGTAAAACCAACTAGATGCACCAATGTATCAAATTTATTTTATTTTGGAATGACACACTACATGCTTCGGACGGTCTTTCCTTCCATCATCAGGAGTTCAAGACTGTGCATACAGATGTCAAACAGATACTGCTGTATATGTTTGTGCAGTGAAATATTCGTCCATTTTCTAGATGTTATTTATTTAAAAAGAGCCTTGATTTCCTAAGGCATAAAGTACACGAAACGTAAGAGTAAATGAGAGCGGGATGAATAATTTTTTCGACCCAAATACTTTGACGAAACTCCTTGAAAGCATTGAGGTAATCTAGATTAACGTGTTTTTTGTGTAATATCTGACACGAACATGGTGGTTACCTCGAAACGTCTTTAAGCTGGGCGAGTACTATAAACACATTAGTATCCATAACGTGGCTTAAACAGCGCCTCTCTGATGCAAAAGACAGCATGAAAGCTTTTAGTTAATGTACCTTGATGTGTTTTATGTCTACTACCCGCTAGGAGGAGTCCGAATCTCGAAACATTTGTAAACTCAAGGCATTAGGCTCAGGTACTAATGGTTCAGCTGGAAGTATTTGTCACCCGAATATCGCTCACAGCATGTGCATGGCAGCAGCTGACAAATAATTCTCCCACGTACTAAGGATATTAACTGAGATTTGCATTTGGTCTTAGTTTGCCATACATTACCAAATTCCTTTTAGGTAGGTACTTCTTCCTGAGTTTGAATGTGCCTCTACAAGAATGAGTCGTAGTTTTGTTCTCGTCGGTCTGCTATGTCTAATAAGATGACATGGACTATTGAATCATTAGAAGGAATAAATTTGTGTGGTATATTTTTTTGAAAAATAGTGTATAATGTCAAGTTACACGAAGATAAAAATACTAATTAGGCCCGCCTGCTCTTGCACGCGTTGAAGTTAAAGGGATAAAATGGATAAATATTTCGTTGCTATTTTTCTATGAAATATGAATATTCAGGGCTTTGTTTACTACCTGGGAAGTTTGGAAAATGTAACCTACAACGTTTTACCGGCCAACGATTTCGTTCTTTAATGTGGAATAGTGCACAGTATGAAAAGGAATGTTTGAGAGTAGATTGAGGTAACCTTTATTCTAAACATCCCGTTGAGATAATATATAAACTAGATTGAATAACTCTTCAATCACAAATAAATTGTCGATTATTTGCATAATTTAGTACTAAGTACGGCACCTTCCTGTCTGTCCATTCTCAGGTAATAAACAATATACATACATAGAACACTTGTGAGGATATTTGTAACATAAAGTTCTATAAAAACAAATGAGATATCATTTTTAGATCAAGAACAAGCACATCTATGAGTTCAGGTTATTGATATAAATTTCGAAGCTTTGCGTATTTTATTTATTTTGAATTTCCGTCTCTTACCAGTTTAAGGTTATTTTATGTAAAGTGCTTGGTTATGGTATAAAATTTTATGTGCTGAAGATTTTGTGGAGTAGACTAATTGGTTAAAGTTCCACTTACTCGAGTATAAGCTGGTAGAGGGATTAGTAGTATAGCTATAGAGCAAGTTTGTAATTTGTAGGTTATGAGCTTCTTTTTATGGTGAATATGAAAACTGAAATTAAAGAATAGAATGAATAAGATTGTGTTAGGGAAATTTGTTAATAATTAATTGTGAAGTACTTAACTGCTTTGAATAATCTTTGGAATTTTGTATTAGTGACTTGACTGTGGTCTAGTTTTGAATATGTAGTATCTGAAATAAAAATAATCATTTCAGTTATCAATTCAGAGTTGGAGATATGGAATTCTTATTCTTCTTCTGCTAAGAAATGAGTATAAAGAGCGCTAGTCGAATTTTTTGAAGAGATATTTGCAGAGGGAATTTTTTTTGTGTTATTTAGAAAGCGATGGATTCCTGAATACTGGGACAGGGTTGTGTAATTTGTTGGTTGAATATGGATAAAGCTATGCATATGGCGTTTTGGTCTGAGCTATTCTGGTCATTAAGTTGGCTGTTATTCTTAACTTTTTCATTTTGTGGTATTTATTGCTTTGAGATGTGAATATTTCTTGTGGTGCAAACAATTTGCCTGGTATTTTCAATGGTGTCAACGGGGTTTAATTTTGTGTGAGGTGTTTTGAAAATTTTGATTTAAAGTTTTTTCGCAAAATGGTTGTAAATGATCGTTAAACCGGGTCTAAAATTTCCTTCCAGTTTGTTTAATAAACCGTTTTTTTTGCGTTCGGAAGAATTTTATCTTTTAACATATGGGTGTAAGTTTTTATTGTTATGCAGCTGAATTTTATTTCTGAGTACTTTTCTATTGAGTTGTTTGTTGTGAATACTATTTTTAACTTGGTTTGTTTAAATAATTTAGTAATGACATTTGTCTCTTTCCAGACGTATGTAAATTTAACATGTTTTTTATCTCTTTTTTCCATGACTTTTGATATAATTTTGTTTGATTCGTTTTTGTAAGGAGGGATGAATTATTGTGGAGAATATTTTCAACTACTGAAATTTCTTTATCTTTTCTGTTTTTTGAAACACTTTGTCTTTGTATTTTTGTTCTGGTGGGTGACATGAATTAGCAGGTATGGTTGTGTCAGTAGTGGTAGGTTTCCTGTGCATGTTGAACTGCAGTGCTTCAATATTTCTAGATATGTTGGTACCAAGAACATTTGTGCTACTGTTTTCTTCTTGTTCTTATGTGAATAATAATTTTTGGAATAGTGTTGTAGAATCTTCCGTGGTATTTTTTTTTAATATAAACGACTTTTAGTCCATAGATTATGAGAATATCATATATGTATGTAAAATATATACTGAGATTTTCATGACTCACTGCAACAATTATTTATAAAACGCTGTGAAGGATGCGCGCTTTTCTTGAAAAAGGCTAGTTGACAGCCGTACTTTAAGGGGGTAATAATTTTATGTCCTTACTTTCCACGTTTATTGGTCCATTTGGTTGTAATTCGGCTGCGGAGATCTGTACTTAATGCCTCTGAACAACTGCGAGTTTCATGGGAATTGGTGCAGTGTAACGGCGTCTTTACGCACGGGCGTAAATTAGTTCCTGCTCTATTTTATACATCTTTCGTCCAATTTGGATAAAATTCTTTGCGGACATCCAAAAAGAAAGTTATGACAATATGATATTGCCTCATGCAACGGTCTAGGAATATTTGTCCTATGCCAGCTAGTAATTTTGAGTTGTATTTATATCGTAGTGCGTCAAAGGTTGTCAAAGTCAGCTGCGTTTTGCTTCCTCCTAACCACACTAGAGCTCACCGCCTGCCGACCTGCCACTTGTGGCTTGCAGAATAATTTGTTACGGACAGACCCGCCCGCTGGGAACAACAAAGCGATGGTATTGCCGCAGTAGGATCTACAGAGAGAGAGAGAATATAATTTCTCCAAGGAATGCTAAAAAATCGAAATTATGCGTGGAAAATTATCACAGTACTATGAAGTTTTACGTTCTTACAGCTTTCAGTAATCATAAGTTGGTGTCATGGGATTCGAGATCGTTTAGTCTGGTGGAGGGGTACGACGATTCGAAGGGAAATCTTGCCTTGATCAGGTTGAGTGAGCCACGTTTGGAAAGCGGCTAAGACAGGAATTTGTGAGTCGCTTCCTGTCTGCGCAGGGCACCTCCTATAATTTGAGCTCTGGTTGACTCCGTGACTCGCTTCTTCACCTTATATTTTTATAAGGCACACCAATCTTATATTTGTCATCTCTACTATAAAGATGGTGGTATTCACAGAAACGTGAATACTATTCCACAAGATTTAAAGACGTTGTGAGATAGAGGCTTGACAGTATCTACGGCTGTATGTGTATTTCGAAATTTCATTAATGCGTCTACAATTCAACAGGAGGTAAAATAAAAGTATAGCATGATTCTATCTACAAAGTCTTCGTCATTGTGCACGTGTCTCACAAAAGCTGCGGCCTTCATACTTCAGTCACATGACTGCGGATACTACGTGAGCGGACCGATACTGGCACCTCCACCGTTGTGAATGTAGAAACTTGCTTATCTACGTATAAGCGACTTTGGGCACTCTCCCGACTTTCGACACCAGCCTAGGCTCTCTAACGTTACTTACGCCTTAAGCTGGAGAGTTTATTGAATTAATCCTGCTATAAAATGTTGAAGTCTGTAAAGTGAAAGGCACCACTGCTACAGCTAGTCACTCGTTTTAAAAAGATAACGAATTACGGGAAGTGTGCTGACACAGCGTTGGGGTTCTGAAATAGTGCCGGCAAACAAATGACAGTGACACCTGTGTATTCGATGTGGAAGTTAAGATGTTAAGTTACATAAAAGAATGAAGTTAAATAAGCTTCGTAGCTCCTATATTGATACCAAAAGCTAAAGCTTTCGAATCGTACAGCGATTGTCTGCTGGAACGTCCCGTAACTGCCGGTGGATTGGGAACTTGGCGTTAACACGGTAAAACTGGTATTCAACCAGAAAGGTCGACAACGGTAAGAGGTGAACCCCAATGTGAACAAACAGGTGCCGGCTCTCAACATAGCAAATATCCGGTCGCCAAGTGAATCTGATCGATTCTAAACCTTAAACAGTGACCACCTGCCACTAGTTGGAGCTGAAGGAGGACAGCTACTCCAAAACTGACGATTTGACACGTCGCAACTTGTTGCTCCGCTTATGTAGCGACTTCTCTCTCCAGAGGGATGAAACGGCACAAAGAAGACAGTCGTGGTCATCTCTTCTTGGATCTCTTTCAGTTAGGAGATACCCACATAAAGCAACTTCTTTGTAAGCTGCATTCTTAACCACGTCGTCGGGCGCGCCCATATTGCCACGTACCTCAGAAAAGATAGAATATTTCCCTGTCATTTAATAATGGGCACTTTCTGTAGACTGTAGACAGCAACCGGATGAATAAGTCCGTTTAGATGAGGAATATGCAAGGTACTGTGTAGTGCAAGAAAATAGAACTTCAAACTGTTGTTCTTCGAAAAGAAAGACTTTTTAATTAACACAGATTTTGGCTGTATGAACACTGTTGGAGCAATGGAGGCATGGAGGAAAGATTGGTATCCGTATAAGAATGCACGGCTAGTCGAACCTTCAACACACTTATTTTCGTTGTTACACCGTGCATGTTGTTGAGTTACTCAATTATTATACCAACTACTGCACATATATAAAATTAATGCGACTTTTTATAGTTTGACTTTAGCAAAGACGATATGGCTCCCTGATGATGGTCCTAGGACCGAAACATGTCGGAGCGTTTTTAATTTTTTAATGTTTTGATGCGTAAATTTTATATATGTGCAGTATAATAATTGAGTACTTCAACACACCTTTTGAATACACAGCCGCATTAGCTGTGTGCATGTTGAGTTTTTTTTTTTTTTAAATATTAGGGGTATTTAAGCAAAGGTGTTTTACTTTTCATAAAAAGGACGGGTTGAAAGTCGCATGTTTGAGGTAAAAAATGCCAAGGTTTACTATAGGAGTGTCTAAATGGGAAAAAAT
>Ga0123352_10022708_pt1 | contig 10004 bp, 9 predicted proteins | sample TergutLab28metaG_FD_89700 | JGI IMG/M metagenome (GOLD analysis project Ga0123352, IMG submission 89700) | Labiotermes labralis P1 segment gut microbial communities from Petit-Saut dam, French Guiana - Lab288 P1 | ecosystem: Host-associated > Arthropoda: Insects > Digestive system > Gut ...
TGGAGATAGCTTTAAGCGCAACTTGCCAAGTGAGAAGCTTGATAGGACGAATATTAAATACATTGTTCAACTTAGCTTTTTGATACAACCTGCTATGATGGCACTTTCCGCTATTTCTACTATATTTGCCCCTAATATCGCAGGTGAAGTGATTACAGCTTTTATGGCATATCCCTTTTGGCTTTTGGTTTTGGCTATCGCTGTTACGCCTTCTATTTGTGAAGAGTTGGTATTTCGCGGATATATTCAGACTAATACGCCGGGGAAGAAAATTAGGGACATTGCTATTATGAATGGCCTGTTCTTTGCAATAATTCACATGCACCCCCAGCAATTTTTTTATACATTTGCCCTTGGTGTTCTTTTTGCATACATGCTGTATTACACAAAGAATATTCTTTCGGTTATGTTGGCACACTTTATTATAAATGGTACCCAGCTTACATTTGCTACAGGGGCTCTTTGGCTTGCGGATGCGATGGAGCGTATTGCAGAATCCTTGCCATATTTGCAAGAAGGAATGGCAGATTTTTTGGAGACGCGGTTTGGGATAACTAATGTAATAGAAATAACAGACGCGGCAGCAGTATCAATGGATGCGGAGTTGACGGTAGAATCAATCATATCCACAATTGTTGTTTTTGGAGTGGTATTGGGTGTTACATCTTATTTTGCGGTGAAGATTTTTAAGAAGTTTGTTGCATACAATAGGCCTGAAATTAATGACGAAGTAGTAGCTGCAAGTGAAAAAAAGGGACTGCGAACTATTATGCGTAACTTTTTTATGGGTGACCCTGAAGAAGATTGTGAAAACGAAATGGCGGGCGGTGTACGAATTGACTGGTGTTTGATTGCCGTGGCAGTGATTTATGTAGTATTTGTATTTGTTTTACCCCACGTGTTATAGGCCGCGTACTTTGCCGTAAATAATTCAAGTGGCGAGTGTCACTATAAAGGAAGACCCGACCTCAGGGGGGAAGAGGCCGGGTTTTTGAGGGGGGATATTTAGTTGTTCCTTAAACGGAGTTTAAGGTCACAATTTAAATATTGCCAGTTTGTGTAAAGGTTATACAATATAAATAAAAAATTTATGCAACGTGCTATTGTGAGATTAATATAGCAAGGGCAAATGGTAAATTTGAGGAGCTTGATTAAATGTCTTGGCTAGTTAAAAAACCTGAGTTTTATAAAACATTGTTAATGCTGGTAATTCCCATGGTGCTGCAAAACATGCTTTCCGTAAGTGTTAATCTTGCGGATAATGTAATGGTAGGACAGCTTGGGGAACGTTATGTGGCAGGGGTAATGGTAGCAAACCAAGTGCAAGGCATTTTAGGTGCATTGGTTGTTGGTATCAGTGCTTCCCTTGTGGTTATTGCGGCGCAGTATTGGGGCAAAAAGGATATTGAAAGTGTAAAGACCATTATTTCTATTGCGCTCAAGTTAGCTTTAGGCGTGGGACTTGTGGTGAGTATTATTGTGTTGCTTTTTCCGGCCTATGTGCTGCGTATTTTTACCAATGATTTGGGGGTTATAGCAGAGGGTGTGCGATACATACGCATCATTGCTTTTTCTTATGTATTCTTTTGCCTTACCCAAACATTGATAGGTGCCATGCGTTGTGTTGAGGTTGTAAAAATAGGGGTAGCGGTATCCTTATCTACCTTAGCTATTTCGGTGTTTGGCAACTATGTGCTTATTTTTGGTAACTGGGGCTTTCCTGAGTTAGGTATCCAGGGTGCGGCAATTGCGACATTAACCGCGCGAATTATGGAAGCGGTTATAATGGTAATATACGTACGCTTTATTGATAAACGCTTAAAATTCCGATTTATGGAGTTGTTTAAAACAAACAAGCAATTACTAATGGACTTTTTCCGTTATGGTTTGCCGGTTATAGGCGGCGATGTTTCTTGGGGTATGATAGGTACTTTTAAAATGGCCATTTTGGGCCGCTTAGGGGAATCTGTAATGGCTGCCCACAGTATTACTGTATTGCTGTACACATTAATAACCGTTGCTGTATGGGGAATATCCGGTGCCGGTGGCGTGGTAATAGGAAAAACCGTCGGCAGTGGAGATTATAATTTAGTCAAACAATATGCCCGCACTTTGCAAGTTATATTTGTAGGTACGGGGATTATTGCCGGGCTTTCGATTTTTGGACTGAGGGATGTTTTTATATCCCTGTATAATTTTGCTGCAGAAGCGCAGATTTATGCCCGCCAATTTATGACTATACTTAGTATATCTGTAGTATTTACTGCCTATCATGCGCCTTGTTTTACCGGTATAATAAGGGCTGGGGGGGATACAAAATTTGTATTTATTGTAGATTCTATTTGCAGTTGGGCATTTGTGCTGCCACTTTCGTTTTTGGCGGCGTTTGTGTTTAACGCACCGCCTTGGGTTGTGTTTTTATGTATATTTAGCGATCAGTTTTATAAGTGGATTATTGCGTTTGTTAAAACCAACCGCTTTAAGTGGATTATTAATTTGACAAGGGAAGAGGTAAGTTAAATGGGTGAAAGTATGAAAGGTATGAAACGCTCGCATTATTGCGGCGAGGTGAATCAAAATATGATTGGCGAAACAGTAACCGTAATGGGCTGGGTAAACAAGCGCAGGTATTTAAGCGGCTTAATATTTCTTGTAGTGCGGGATAAAACAGGGCTTGTGCAAGTTGTGGTGGACGAAAAGCGTGTATCTGCCGAGCATTATCAACTTGCGAAGGAAGTCATTCGGGGCGAGTTTGTAATTGCCGCAGTGGGTACAGTTATTGCCCGCACGCCGGAAAACGTAAACCCTGACATGGCTACAGGAGCCATAGAAATTGATGTAACTGACCTTCGGGTGTTGTCGGAAGCAGAAGTTCCGCCATTTCAAGTTGCAGATGAAGGTGTTGAGCTGGACATGCGCTTAAAATATCGCTATATAGACCTTCGCCGTCCGGATGTTCAAAAGATATTTCAAATGAGACATAAAGTGGCGCAAATTTTCCGTCAGTATCTATCGGAAGATGGCTTTACGGAAGTTGAAACCCCAATTCTAATAAACAGTTCGCCGGAGGGTGCCAGGGATTATCTTGTGCCGTCCAGAATGCATCCGGGACAGTTTTACGCCCTGCCTCAATCCCCACAGCAGATGAAGCAAATTCTTATGGTGGCGGGTTTTGATAAGTATTTTCAAATTGCAAAATGTTTCCGGGACGAGGACCTTCGCGCAGACCGCCAGCCGGAATTTACCCAGGTAGATATCGAACTGTCATTTGCTGACGAAGAAGATGTAATGAAAATGACTGAAAATATAGCTGCCCGCATAATGAAGGAAGTAATGAATGTTGAACTGGCCCCCAATTTCCCACGTTTAACTTGGGCAGAAGCCATGGAGCGTTTTGGGTCGGACAAGCCAGATACACGTTTTGGTATGGAGCTTAAAGATATTTCTGATATGGTAAAAGGCGTGGATTTTCAAGTGTTCTCCTCGGCGCTGGATAATGGGGGTAGTGTACGGGGCTTTTGTGCTGAAGGCTGCGCCGGATTGCCACGCAAGCAAATTGACGCCTTTGTAGACCTAGCTAAAACCCACAAAGCAAAAGGTTTAGCATGGATTACCCTACCTGAAGACGGCACAATAAAATCCACAATTTCAAAATTTTTCTCAGAAGATGAACTGCGTAAAATTGCCGACCGCTTTAATGCCAAAGCAGGGGACGTCATTTTCCTATGTGCGGATCAAACACCGATTGTGTTTGACGCACTTGGGGTTGTGCGTCTTGCCGCCGCCAAATGGAAGGGTGCAATCCCAGAAGGACAGTTTAACTTCCTTTGGGTTACACATTTCCCGCTTTTGGAATATTCCGAAGAAGATAACCGCTATTTTGCAGCACACCATCCGTTTACATCTCCCCAGGAAGATGATGCGCATATGCTGGAAAGTAATCCAGGCGCGGTGCGGGCGAGAGCATATGACCTTGTGCTAAACGGTAATGAGGTTGCCGGCGGTAGTATTCGTATTCATCAACGAGAATTGCAAGACCGCATGTTTGCGGCCCTTGGTTTTACACCGGAAACCGCCGCAGAGGGTTTTGGTTATTTCTTAGACGCGTTAAAATATGGCGTTCCGCCTCATGGGGGCATTGCGTGGGGATTTGACCGGTTTATTATGATTTTATCCGGTGCGGATTCTATTAGAGAGGTCATCGCATTCCCTAAAGTTAAAGATGCATCTTGCCCAATGACTGGTGCGCCAAATGAAGTTGAGCCGGCGCAGCTTACGGAACTTGGGATTGAAAAGGCTGCGCAGTAAAATAATAAAAGGAGATGTAAAAATGGCTGAGATTATCAACGTTTGTAACGAGTATCTTCCGAGTGTGCGCTTAATAGGTAAGCGTTATACCAGTGCAGATGGTGCAGATGGCGGCTTTGGCCACAAATGGGGGGAATGGTTTCAAAATAACTGGTTTGCCTCATTGGAAAGCCTGGATCAAGTTCCAGATATGGAAAATGGCTACATTGGCTTTATGCGTGGCTGCCCAGATTTTGAGTACTGGATTGGTATGTTTTTACCACCGGAAACCCCTGCACCTGAAGGATATGACTACATCGACTTAGACAAATGCAATGTTGGCGTTTGCTGGATAAAGGGCAACGATGACGATGGCAGCATATACGCAATGCATGAAAAATGCTTTGAAGCCCTTAAAGAAAAGGGAATTGTTAATCGGGCATCTGACTGTGCTACCTGTACAACTAAAGGTTGTTTCTCTTTCGAACGTTACAACTGTCCTCGCTTTACTGAAAAAGATGCCCAGGGTAATGTAATCTTAGATTATGGAATTCGCCTGCCATGACCAAGCAAGCCGATGTAGAAAGGCTCTATGTTAAGTCGGATACGCTTACAACAAGGATGGACTTTCATGCAAAGTATAGCGTAAACAAATATGGATTTGGCAACTGGACTTTTGACCAGTATAACTTTAAAGACGGAATGCGTATTTTAGAGCTGGGTTGTGGCACGGCAAAAATTTGGAATAACAGGGATGAACGCCTGCCCAAAGATGCGGAAATAATCCTTTCAGATTTTTCGCCACTTATGGTAAATAAGGCGCGGGAGTTGATGCAGGATAATCCGACCTTTTCTTTCCGGCAAATTAATATTGAAGAAATACCATACGGTGACGATTCATTTGATATGGTTATTGCCAATCACGTATTTCACCATGTGCAAGATAAGTCTAAGGCCTTGTCGGAGATAAGAAGGGTTTTAATGCCGGATGGTCGCTTTTATTCAACCACAATGGGTAAGGATACGCTGAAAGAGCTGACGGATATATTTCATAAGCTTGAGAATAAGGCGTCATTTGCCAGACCAATAGATATGCCTTATACACTGGAAAAAGGGGCCGATTTATTACAGAAATATTTTTCAAATATTGAACAAAGACAGTATATGGACGCGCTTGAAGTTACAAGTGCGGATGATTTAGTGGAGTACGTGACATCCTACAATGAAATTTCCGACGCTGTGATTTGTGAGTTGAGACAGCTTATAAATGAAGGTTTTGTTAATGACGTATTTAAAATACAAAAGACCCAAGGGATTTTTATCTGTGTGAAATAATTCAGTTGGTAACAGATCGTTACCAACTGAAAAACACCTTGTTGATACAGAGAGGATGACTGCACATGCCGCCAGACAATGTAATACCGGACATTTGGTTCCCAAACTTAGGAATTTATTTTGAAAATGTGCCACAGAATATTTTTAGCATTTTTGGTTTTGATATTTACTGGTACGCCATATTTATAATTATGGGCATTGCTGCCGCGTACTTTTTGGCAGTATGGCATGCCAAGGGCACAGGCCAAAATCCAGAAGACTATACAGACCTGCTTATGCTTGGTGTACCAATGGCCTTTGTTGGCCTGCGTGCGTACTACCTGATTTTTAATTGGGATTTGTATCGCGGGCAGCCAGTATTACGTACAATTTTTAATTTTCGCGGCGGTGGGCTTGCCATTTATGGCGGCATTATTGGTGCGTTATTGGCTGGGGTTATTATGGCTATGTGGAAGAACATACCCTTTACAAGGTTTGCAGATACTTGTGCGCCATCACTGCTATTAGGCCAGATTATAGGACGGTTTGGCAACTTTTTTAACAGAGAGGCTTTTGGTGGTGTTTCTGGCGGGCGGTTTGCCATGCGGCTTAGGATAGACCAAGTGCGTAGTGGGGTAACGGAGGAACTTTTACAAAACGTTTTTGTTCATGAGGGCGTTCAGTATTTTCAGGTTCATCCTACATTTTTGTACGAGGCATTTTTTAACCTCCTGCTTATGATTGCACTGATACTTTACCGCCCGCGCAAAAGGTTTGATGGTGAAGTTATTCTATTGTACATGTTGGGTTATGGTGTAATCCGTTTTTTTATAGAGGGACTGCGTACAGACCAGCTTATGTTCTTTAATACAGGTTGGCCCGCAAGCCAGCTGATGTCCATTGCATTTGCAGTATTCGCGCTAATATTAATAATTTTAGGGCGTATATATGGAAGAACTCCTACGAGAGGAGGCAGACGATTTTAGCCTTTAGCTAATTCAAAAACTATTTGCGCGCACAGCGCGCACCCGTAGCGAACGGGTCGGAAGCATAGCTGGGCTATGCCCAGCGGAGCGGCGGGGTTTGGGGCAGAGCCCCATTCTAATCAGAAGGGAATGATTTATGATGAAGGAACTTAACATTGCCTTAATAGGTACAGGCATTATCGCCCATGAACATATGCAACGTTACAGCGAAATTAAAGGTGTAAAAGTTATCGCGGCTTGTGACATTAACGAAAGCAAACTTAATGCTTTCTGCGATAAGTGGAACATCCCTGACCGCTATGCGGACTATAGGGAGCTTCTTAAGCGTGACGACATTGTAGCTGTGGATGTAAACTTGCATAACAACCTTCACGCCCCCATTTCTGTTGCCGTAATGGCGGCAGGAAAGCATTGCTATTGCGAAAAACCAATGGCAGGCTCATATATTGATGCCGTGGCAATGAAAGACGCCGCCGCAAAATACAATGTTAAACTGCACATTCAACTTGCGCTAATTTATGGCCCTCAAACAATGTGTGCTAAAAAAATGGTTGAATCTGGCCGTTTGGGCAAGTTGTACCATGCGCGCTCTTATGGTTATCGCCGCCGCGGCCGCCCGTTTGTGGATGGTTATGCGGAAAAGGAATTTGTGCAACCCCACTGGGCCGGGCATGGTGCACTTTATGATATGGGTGTGTACCATATTTCTCAGTTATTGTACTTGTTGGACACGCCGGAAGTTGACCGCGTATCCGGTTCGGTTTATCAGGAATTGGCACTGGAGCGCAAAATCGAATCAGGGTATGACGTAGAGGAGCTTGGGGTTGGTTTTGTAAAATTCAAAAATGGGCTTACCATGGATATACTTGAGAGCTGGGCTATACATGGGGGTAAATTTCCGCCGTCATCTATACACGGCTCGGAAGGTGGGCTGCAAATAGAACCTTTTAATAACGAAACCCTCGCATTTTATTCGGAAATTGAAGGCTACCCGGCCACTACCCAATTAGATATTGCTGCTGAGCATTATCGTCGTAGAAAAATTGATCCGTCCATTTGGACATATTCTAACTCCCAGGCACATTGGGTAGGCGTATTACGTGGAGAATGCCAACAAATTGATACGCCACATATTGCGCTGCAAACCATGCTAATATCTGAAGGAATATTCCTGTCTCATAAACTGGGCCGGGAAGTTACTGCAGACGAAATACCTGAATTATGCAAGTCAATTGCTATAAAACGCCAAGATACACCGTTTGGGGAGCTCACATACCCAGACTATCCATTTGTATAGAATATAATATCAAAACTATTTGTGCGCACAGCGCACACCCGCAGCGGACGAGTCGGAAGCGTAGCGGCGGGGTTTGGGCTGGTCGCAAATGCAAAAGCGCATTTGCTGCTCGCCCATGCGACCTGGGGCAGAGCCCCATTATAAAAAGGAGGAGTTGCAATGAGTAATTTACCACCGGGATGGGGCGAAAACCAACAGCCTGCATTCGAAACAAATTTACCACTTGCTACACAGCTTTTTCCAGTGGCAGACATGCTTTCAAAAGATCTTCGGGGTACACTTAAAATGGTTAAGGAAGCCGGGTTCGATGGGGTAGAATTTGCGGGAGGGCTTAAATACGCAGCCCAAGACGTAAAATACGCTTTAGACGAAGTTGGCCTTCAAATTGCGGGATGGCACACCCCATGGAGCTATTTGTCTCCGGAAAACATTCATTCTACCATTACCTACAATAAGGTACTTGGCAACCAATTTATAATCGTACCCTGGATGCCGGATGAAACCCTTTACACGAAAGAAAGCTGCTTACAATTTGCTCAGCAGCTAACATGGGTATCCGACGTGCTAGGTATGTATGGCATGGTTACGGGCTATCATAACCATGGTACAGAATTCCGCCCTACAGATGATACGAAGGAACTTCCTTGGGATATTATTGCACAAAACACCCCATCCAATGTTATTATGCAAAACGACATTGGCAACGGCATGGCCGGCGGTGGTGACATGATGGGCATGTTAAAAAAATACCCGGGGCGCACAGGTACTCTTCATATTAAACCTTTTGCTAAAGGTAATGCCAGCACATTTTTTGACAATCCAAATTGTGAAATTAACTGGGATGAATACTTTGAAGTTTGCCGTAAAGAGGCGGGTGTGCGCTGGTATATCATAGAATACCTTGATAACGAGCGTTTCCCGAATGACCCTATGGCTGCACTGGCTGCATGTGCAAAGTGGTTTAGAAGCCGTAACGGTAAGTAATAGACAAGGGCTGTCTCACTGATGAGACAGCCCTTTTGAAATAATATGTTTTCTCATTCTCACTAACTTCTTTAATCCTTCTAATGCTTCGGCGTCGGGATTATAGAAACACATATCCACGTGGGCACCGCTACAAATATTTGTAAATGTTTTGCCAAATATTACTTTCGTTTTACCCGGGCTGCAATCGACACCTTCGCAACTGCCGCATTTATTCGCTTTTGCCCACGCGATTTCTTTTGTTTGCTGGTCAATTGGAAAATCCGCGTGTTCTTTGCTATAATCCCCTGCGGTCCAAACAAGCCATGCATGGCTTTCGTTTCGCGTATCTATATAACACACGCATTCGCCATTGTAGTGCATTTCGTGCTGCCCTTTTTGAATGATCATGTTTGTCTTTAAAAATTCTATAAAATCTAATGCGTTTTTTAATACATCGCCGGTAAGCACTTCGTTGAAAACATCTTCGATTCTTTTTTCAGACATTACTTTTCCTCCATTCATATAAAATTTATATATACATAATACAAGTTAACGTAAGGTCAATGTCAACGTGTTTATGAAAATAAATTTGTGTTCAAATACATATTAAGTGGTGATAAAATGGCTATAGACAATCATAAGCATTTTTTGACATGACTTTTAGGCCCTTGATATCGTAATATTAAGCAGGAAAGGAGGCCAGCTCATGCACTGGATACAAAGTCTTAATACAGCCATTAGGTATATGGAGAACAATCTTACCCAAGACATAAAGGTGAATAATGTTGCGGACAAGGCATATGCGTCTAGCGCAAATTTTGGGCGTGTATTTCACCTGGCTATGGGCATAACCATTGGTGACTATATCCGAAATAGGCGCCTAAGTTTAGCCGGCCAGGAACTATTGCATCCAAAAGCCAAAATTATAGATGTGGCAATGAAGTATCAATACGACACTCCGGAAAGCTTTTCCAAGGCTTTCTCCCGGTTCCATGGCATAAGCCCTTCAGATGTACGAAAGCATTTGAGCAAACTCAAATACTTTCACCCATTGGTTATCAATATTACGATACAAGGAGTCCTGCAAATAAAAGTCAAGTAAAAGTTTGCAAATATTCAATAAAAGTTTTTGAGCTGGAAAAGCCAATAGCAAA
>Ga0123352_10022711_pt1 | contig 10003 bp, 9 predicted proteins | sample TergutLab28metaG_FD_89700 | JGI IMG/M metagenome (GOLD analysis project Ga0123352, IMG submission 89700) | Labiotermes labralis P1 segment gut microbial communities from Petit-Saut dam, French Guiana - Lab288 P1 | ecosystem: Host-associated > Arthropoda: Insects > Digestive system > Gut ...
CATGCCGACTAGTATAATATTTTCCATCTGAGTGGACAGAGAGCTTAAAACTGCTTTCTCTTTAGAAGCATCAACCACGTGTCCGGCGAATAACTCTGCACTGAACCTCGCTTGTGAAACAAGCATAGCAAGGCCGCTGATATGAGGCAACCCCAGCCTTTCGGCGTCCATAATAAGGCGGGTTCTGGCCGGATTATAAACCAAGTCAAGCACCCCTTCCAAATGCGGAAAAATTTCAAGCTCCACAGGGGTTTTGCCTGTGCGGGGGTACATTCCGACAGGTGTAGTATTTACAATAATTGCTGCATCTTTATGGCGGTTTAAATTCTCATATGTTTCATTGCCGTGCCTGGAAATTACAATAATTTCATGAGCGCCTAAATTTTTAAGAACGGTTTTTACAGTTAAGCTGCTTCCACCACTACCTAAAATTAATGCTTTTTTGTTTTTAACAGATATACCACTTCGCTCTATCATTGTCAAAAAACCGGCGGCATCGGTGTTGTCACCGTACAAACTCCCATCTTTTTGCCTTAAGATTGTATTAACTGAGCCGATGCTTAAAGCAATAGGCGAAAGAGATTTGCAAAAAGGTATTACTGCTGTTTTATAAGGAATAGTCACATTAAGCCCATGAAAGTTTCCCTTTTCTAAAAATGGAGCAAGCTCAGGCGGCTCAACTTCAAAAAGTTCATAAGAATAAGATAGGCCGAAAGATTTGTGAATTGAAGGGGAGTAACTATGTCCCAGGTTTTGTCCTAAAAGCCCACAACGCGCTGTCACTTAAGCTTTGCCCCTTCCTGTTCTAAAATTGTATCATATATAGCTATGGCAGCGGCCGCCTCTAAACACGGCACGGCCCTGGGAACTATGCATGGGTCGTGCCGACCCTGTATTTTAAGAGCGGCAGACTCTTTAGTGCTCAAATTTATACTTTCCTGCTCTCTTTCTATAGAAGGGGTAGGTTTAACGGCTGCTCTAAACAAAAGGGGCATACCTGACGTTATCCCTCCTAAAATTCCGCCGTTGTTATTTGTACGGGTTTTTACTGTTTTGCCATCCCAATAAAAAGGGTCGTTAAAATCGCTGCCATGCATTGCGGCTGCTTCAAACCCTGCACCAAATTCTATGCCTTTTACAGCCGGAATTGCAAATACAAGCCTGGCTATGTGGCTCTCCATGCAGTCAAACATAGGTTCACCCAGACCGGCAGGCACACCAATTGCTATACATCCAATTATGCCGCCTACAGAATCTCCGGCTTGCTTGGTTTTGTCTATTTCTGCCTGCATTGATAGAGCACTTTCGTTACTAAAAGCAGGAAAAACCATATTTGTAAGCTCTGTTAATTTTTGTGCATCTATATTCATAGATAGATAGGATAGGTCACTAACTGTACCGATGGAGCAGATAAAAGCGCCTATAAAAATTCCGCGCTTTTTTAGAAGCTGCAAACAAATTCCCCCGGCAATGCACAGGGCAGCAGTAAGCCTGCCGGAAAAATGCCCGCCGCCTGCCACATCCTGAAAGCCGCCGTGTTTTACATGCGCGGTATAGTCAGCATGGCTTGGGCGTGGTATGTTCATAATGTTTGTATAGTCAAAGGAACGAACATTGTTATTACGGATAAGAGCAGTGATTGGCGCACCGCAAGTTAATCCGTTTACAAGGCCTGATATGAACTCAGGAACATCTTCTTCCAAGCGGGCTGTTGACCATGGCACATGACCGGGTGCGCGGCGCCTCATAAAAGTTTGAAGTTCCTCCATATCAATAGCGTGACCTGCCGGAATCCCATCTAAAGTCATACCTATAGCCTCACCATGAGATTGACCAAATATAGACAAACAAAGCCTGCTCTTCCAAAAACTACTCATTATGCACCTCTATTTGCTTACCTAACTTAGATAATTTTTCAAAAAAGTTAGGGTAGGATTTGTTAACTGCTTGAGCGTTTTTAATAGTAACGGTTTCGGTACAAGCGGCTGAAGCCACTGCTGCCATCATAGCAATCCTATGGTCACCGCATGAATCTATTATACCTCCTTTAAGGTGTGAAACGCCTTCTATCCTAAGGCCATCCGATTTTTCTGACACTTTAGCACCTAAGGCGTTTAAACAATTGCTTATAGCGGATAAGCGGTCAGATTCTTTAAGGCGCAAACGGGCAGCATTTCGAATTGTGGTACATCCTTCACTGACTGCGCTCACTGCTGCCAAAGGTGGAATCAAATCGGGTATGTGGGCCGCGTCAATTTCTATATTACGGCGTTTTCCCTCTGATACGAAAAGGGTATCACCATCCCATTTTACCGAAGTACCCATTTGTTTGAGAACTTTGCAAACTTGGCTATCGCCTTGCAAACTATTTTTGCAAAGTCCTGTAAGTTTTATATCTCCACCGGGCATAGCTCCGGCAGCAAGCCAAAAGGCAGCGTTAGACCAATCACCTTCTGCCGACAGATGTTGAGGGCCACGAAAGCCGGCTCCACCTTTAATTTCATAGAAATTGCGGTTCTTAAATATCTTCTGACCAAAGGTATCCAGTACATTCAAGGTTAGGCTTATATAATTTTCTGACTCTATAGGCTCGCTTACTATCAATTTACTGTCTGAACTAAGCAGAGGAAGAGCCATAAGCAGGCCGCTAATATACTGAGAAGAAATATTGCCGGGCAAATAAAATTGGCCGGGCTGAAGTTGGCCTTTGCAACTAATTACACAGTTGCAAGGCCTAATGATTTGAATGCCATTACGCATAAGTTCGTTTTCCAGATGTAAAATAGGACGCTCACCCAGGCGGCCGGCTAAGTGGAATTCACCGCTAATTCCTAAAGCGCTTACAATAGGCAGCATAAATCTCAAAGTTGAACCGCTTTCCATACAAGGTAGAGTGCAGCTTTTAGGAAGCAGCTCATTTTTAAGCGGAGTTACCTTGTAAGCGCTTTCGATTCTTTCAATTTTAGCGCCTAAGGCTTTAAGGCAGTTAATTGTAGCAGATATATCCTCTGCATCTGTATGGGCACAATTAATAATGGTTTCTTCATCTGCTAAGGATGCGCAAATAAGTAACCGATGGAGGTGAGATTTTGAAGGAATAGCTTCTACACTACCCGTAAAAGTATGTGGATATATTGTAACAGAAAAGTTATGAGCCAATACAAAGCCCCATTTCTATCCAGTTAAGCAGAGTTCCTATCGGAATTGTTTTGAGCTCACATTTTCCTAATGCTGTTGGAATAATAATAGTGATATGGTTGCTTTGTCGTTTTTTATCGCAGATAGCAGCATTATAGAGCTCTTTTGCACTATAATTCGTATTATTGGGAAGATTAAAATGTGAAAGTAAATTTTTAAGTACAACAAGACACTCAGGAGGGCATAAATTTTTTTTAACCGCTGCACATGTCATTACGGTCATACCGATACCTACGGCACTTCCATGAGAAATTTTATAATTACTTAAAAACTCAACGGCATGGCCTACAGTGTGGCCAAAGTTAAGCAATTTACGTTCGCCGGTGTCAAATTCATCTTGTACAACAATATCACGTTTCATTCTAACACAGGCAGCGACTGTGGAAGCTATATGTTCTTTCATATTCGGCGCTAAAAGTAATTCCAATAACTCTGAATTGCCTATCATTGCGTACTTAATTATTTCTGCCAGACCATCTTCATAAATGGAGGCGGGCAGTGTATCTAACACATCGGTATCGCATAAAACAAGAGAAGGCTGATGAAAAGCCCCGGCTAGGTTTTTGCCGGCTTTTAGGTCAATTCCGGTTTTTCCGCCAACAGAAGAATCAACCATAGCAAGCAGAGTGGTGGGAACTTGGACATAACGTATGCCTCGAAGATAGGTGGCTGCGGCAAAGCCGGCCAAATCACCAACAACACCGCCACCTAAGGCGACTATGATGTCAGAGCGCATTAGTTTAGAGCCGGCTAAATAATTTAGCAGTGCAAAATATTCACTGTAGTTTTTAGAAGCTTCTCCGGGCAAAACAGAGTAGGGGATAGTGCTTAGTCCGGCCTCTGAAAGAGAGCGCATAACCGGCTCAAGATACAATTCCTTCACGTTATCATCTGTTACGATAACAGCAGTCTGCACATTATCAAACAGCAGGCGAACTTTTTTGCCAATATAGTCAAGAATATTCGAATCAATAATTACATCATAACCCTTGTTAAGAGGGACATGAATTGTTGTCGCCAAAAAGAACCTCCCTGATTTTGAAAATTTTCGAAGCCACATCTTTAAACTGTGCAAAGTCGAGAGACTGTGAACCATCACACAAAGCGCAGGCCGGGTCGTTGTGCACCTCTATCATAACTCCGTCAGCCCCGGCGGCCACAGCAGCTAAAGCCATAGCAGAAACAAGCTCAGACCGACCCGTACCATGGCTTGGGTCAACTACCACAGGCAAAGAGGAGAGCTGTTTGAGCACAGGAACAGCAGATAGATCCAATGTAGAGCGGGTATATGTGTTCTCATAAGTTCTGATGCCCCGTTCACAAAGAATTACAGATTCATTACCGTTTGCTATTATATATTCGGCACTCATAAGCAGTTCTTTTATTGTACCGGCCAAGCCGCGCTTTAAGAGCACCGGCTTCTTAACAGAGCCCATCTCTCTAAGCAGTTCATAATTTTGTGTGTTTCTGGCCCCTATTTGAATAACATCTACATCCTCAAAAAATGGCAGAGAGCGGATTTCGGTAAGTTCGCTTACTATAGGCAGACCGGTAATTTTCTTTGCTTTTTTAAGAAGGGCAATGCCTTCCTCACCGAGACCCTGAAAATCATAAGGCGAGGTACGCGGTTTAAATGCCCCGCCACGCAGATACGAAGCGCCTAAGGCTTTTACCTGCTTGGCGATAGCTAAAATCTGTTCTTCATTTTCTACTGAGCAGGGCCCGGCTATTAAGGCAAAATTATCGCTCTTTATGTTAGCCGTAAATGAATCCTGTATTTCCACGATGCTTATTCTCCTTGTTGGCATTCTACTATATAATTACAAACAACCGCCGTTCTATTAAGCTACAACTATATGTAGGGTTGATTTTGAAATGCCAAATTTTTTGGCAGTCTCTCTTACTGTGGCATTGGAGCTTATTATAAAATTTGCAACTTGTACAGCTCTTTCTTCAATATACTGTTTCAAAGAAATCGCCCCTCCTTAGGAATCATTCTTTTAATGTATATGAGATGTGCTGCGGCTTTATGATTATTAGGGGTATTTGGATTTTAAGGAAATAAAACATCCGTTATCTCCAGAGCAAGTATTGACTCGTAGATCTTTCCGTTATCATAAGTAACAATGACCTCGCAGTGCAGTGAAGTTATTAGTTTATCCAGAGTCTCTTCGTCCCAAAGGCTGCCGCTGTCAGAGCCTAATGCGCCCAGTGGATAGACATGAGAATTAACAATGTCAAAAGTAATATAATCAGATGAAATAAAGTTGACACCGGAAGAAAAAATATTTGTGCGGCTACCGCTTATATCATAGAAAAATAATTGAACCTGAACGTTTGTAATATGTGTTGAAACGCCATCCCAAAATATCAAATCACCGGCTAAAAATTTCTGCTGTTCTTGCTCTCCCAAAGAAATGATTAAGCCATTATTAAGTGCTGCAAAATCATTTTGCCCGTTAAACTGATAAATTCGAAGATTGTTGGTTTTTGCTGGTGCACTGAAATACATAAAGCCTAAAAACACCGCTGCAATTAGAATAAAGTGAATATACTTTGTGCTATTGCTGTTGCTTTTTTCGTTGCTTTTATTAACAATACTCATGTCGAACCCTCCTGCACCTCAACAAGTATATCATTATAGCTTAGAAAAATCAAATTGACTTTTCCATTTCAGGTAATTAAAATAAATAAGAACAATGCGCGAAGATAACTACCGGTACAAAAGGAGGAACCATTATGGAAAAAGGTAATTTATCAGTAAGCAGTGAGAACATACTGCCCATTATAAAAAAGTGGCTGTATTCGGACGTGGATATTTTTTTGAGGGAGCTTATTTCCAATGGTAATGATGCGGCTAACAAGCTTAAAAAACTTAAATCACTTGGTGAAGCCGACCATGTGGGAGATGAGGATTTTTACGTAAAAGTTACGCTGGATGAAGCAAATAAAACCATCATAATATCTGACAATGGTTTAGGTATGAGTAATGATGAAATAAAGAAGTACATAAACCAAATAGCTTTTTCAGGTGCGGAAGAGTTTATGGAAAAATATAAAGACCGCACAGGCAGCGAAGGCAGTGAAATAATAGGCCATTTTGGGTTGGTCTTTTACTCGGCTTTTATGGTTGCCGATAAAGTTGAGATAGATTCTCTCTCTTACCGGGAAGGGTCATCTGCTGCTCATTGGTTAAGTGATGGCGGCAGCGAATATGAGCTTTCAGCAGGTTCAAGGCAGGAGCGCGGAACAGATATAATACTCCATGTATCTGAGAGCTCAAAGGAATTTTTAAGCGAGTATAGGCTTAAAGAAATTATGCGCAAGTATTGCTCTTTCATGCCTGTGCCTATTTATTTTGAGAAAATTACAGACATTGCCCCGGAAAAAGAATATGGCGAAGATTCTACTAAAGAACCTGCCCAAACTCCTATCAACGATATGAACCCACTTTGGCTCAAGGCGGCTTCTGAATGCACTGATGATGAGTATAAAGAATTTTACCAAAAAGTATTCATGGATTTTGAAGAACCCTTGTTCTGGATTCACCTTAATATGGACTATCCCTTCCGTTTAAGGGGGATTCTTTATTTTCCAAGGCTTAAAAACCGTTTTGAGACTATGGAGGGTAGAATTAAACTCTACTGCAATCAGGTTTTTGTTGCGGATAATGTGAAAGAGGTTGTGCCTGAGTTTTTACTGCTTTTAAACGGGGTTATGGATTGCCCTGATATACCGCTTAACATTTCTCGCTCATTTTTGCAAAATGATAGCAATGTGGCTAAAATGTCTTCATATATTACCAGAAAAGTAGCGGATAAATTAAATTCGCTTTACAAAAACGATAGAGAAGATTACTGCAAATATTGGAATGATATTCATGTATTCATAAAATACGGTTTTGTTAAAAATAAAGATTTTTATGAGAAAATTACTGAATCTGTAATTTACAAAACAATAAACGATGAGTACAAAAACATAGAAGAAATTAAAGGGAACGAAACGGAACATACTCTTTATTACGTGTCAGATGCAGCCATACAGTCTCAATACATTAATCTTTTTAAAGATGCCGCTCAGGATGCAGTTGTTCTTGACCATCCCATTGATGCAGCTTTCATTTCTTATGTGGAAAGTTATGGCGGCGGTGTAAAATTTAAGCGCATTGACTCTGATATATCTGAAGCCTTAAAAAATGATGAAAAAAATGAGAGTACAGACATTACCGAGCTTTTTAAAGAAGGTCTTAATAACGACAAAGTCACTATAGAAGCTATGAGCCTTAAAAATGAGGACATTCCTGCTGTAATTGTAATAAGCGAGCAGTCAAGAAGAATGAAAGAGCTTAGTAAAATGTATGCAGGAGGCGGTGCGGATTTTCCACTGGAGGAAAAGCTTGTGCTCAATACAGGCAATGGTTTGGTCAAGCTGCTTGGAAGCCTTAGGGATAAGCCGGAAAGAAAGGAAGAAACCGACCTTATTGTAAACCACATTTATGATTTAGCACAGATTTGTCAAAAGCCTCTTGAACCGGCTGAAATGACTAAATTTGTTGAAAGAAGTAATGCAATATTAAGTATGCTGGTTAAAGCTAATACTAATGCCGATTAAAGTACCATACTTTTTTGCAGTTAGTTTCATCAATGCCTTTTTTGTCTATGGTTAGGGCTTTACATTTTCTTTGAAAATGTAAAGCTATTTGGCGGGAAGGCTTCTGCCCTTGAGATAAAAAAGTCATAATACTAGTGGACCAAATTGGGAGAGAAAGTTATGAAAACATTAATTTTATATGCTTCAAAATACGGTGCTGCCAAAGAGGTGGCACAGCGCATTTCAAGAAAGATGAGTGAGGTACTTATTTGTGATTTAAAGCAAAAAGATATACCGCCATTAGCCGGTTACGATTGTGTTATTATAGGCAGCTCAGTTTACGCCGGTTCGCTTAGAAGTGAAGCTAAAGCTTTTGCTGCTAAGAATGCTGATGAGCTTTGTAAAAAAACACTGGGGCTGTTTTTATCGAACTTTTCAGATGATGATAGCTATTTTGAGAAAAACTACCCGCAGAAAGTTGTACAAGCAGCGAAGGCAAAGGGGTCTTTAGGCGGAATATTTGACCCTAAAAAAGTTAATGGCTTTGAGCGCTTCATAATTAAAATTGTTATGAAAAAGGCTGAATATATAGAAAAAATTGATGATAATAAGATAAGTGAGTTTGTAGAGGCCATGCAAAAATAGGTGAAAACCTTTGGAGGGTTGATAATGTCAGTTATAAAACTGGAGAAAACCTACCCTGTGCCAAAAGAAGCTTTATGGAACTATTTGATAAAGGATGAACTTTTAAGCTCATGGTGCATGCCTACAAAGAACTTTAATGCTACCGTCTCACCACAATTCATAAAAGCTGAAATATATTTTTAAGCTTTGTTTAAAAACTGCATATTTTCAGGAAAGCTCTTTGCCTTAGCCATACAAAAATATAGGTTGCCTTTATCTATATTTTTGTATGGAAGCAGTAGGAGTAATTTAGCTTATGTTTTTTTTACACTTGCTGCAAAAACTTTCTTGCATAACGCTACACCCCATGATAAAATGACTTTTAAAATAACATAAATGAATAAGAAAGGACAAAAAACATGAAAAAAAATCGTATTTTAGCGTTTCTTATTTCAATGCTCTTTTTAGTTGCTTCTTCTACTTTGGTTGTGACGGCTTCATCTGTGGAAAAATCTGTTCCAATGTCCGGCGAACCGAATGCCATGCTGCTTTCTGCGCCTGCTGAACCGGATGCTACGCTGCCCTTGGTGCCCGCTGAACCGGATGCTACGCTGCCCTTGGTGCCCGCTGAACCGGATGCTACACTGCCCTTGGTGCCTACTGAACCGGATGCTACGCTGCCTTTGGTGCCCACTGAACCGGATGCCACATTGCCTTCGGTACCTATAGCTCCAACGCCGCCGACAACATTGCCAATGCCTATAGGCTCAGGTGTGCCGGGGATAGACTTAATTGTGCCGTTTATAAATCCGCACCAGAGTTATTTGTTTGCCAGGTTTGACATGACGTGGGAGCCGGATTTTTTTCAGGGAAACAACTTGAGCCAGAGCGATATAGATTTTATAAAAAACAATGTACGGATAACTATCTCCGGGCCGTTTGAAACTTTTGAAGATGCACAGTCTAACATAAATCCCGGTAGAAGTGTTTCTGTGAATTTTGACCAAATGGATGCCGGGCCATATCTTTTCTTTTGGGATTATCCCGGTGACCCGGGTAGTAATGATTTGGGGGATTTCATATTTTATGATGGAATTTATTCTATGATATGGGAAACTGACGGTACGGCATGGCCGGCAGGGCTTTCTGTCACCTCGGAAGCGTTAACAAGTATGGGTGGAGGAATTCCATATCCTAATGATAGTCCTACACTTTATTTTGGGGCTTTGCCAACACTTAATGACGTAGGGTTTTCTAATACTACTCCTTACATATTCATGCTCAGTAACGATGGCCATATTTTAGAAGACCCTGTGGCTATGTGGATAGTAACAGCACAATTTGAGCGCGACGATCCGGTAGGTTTTTTGCCACCGGATATAAGCTTGCCGCATGTTCCCTCAGACCCGGATGCAACTTTGCCGCCGGTTCCGACGGATCCTGATATAAGTTTGCCACAGGTTCCGACAGACCCTGATATAAGTTTGCCGCCGGTTCCGACAGACCCTGATATAAGTTTGCCGTTGGTTCCGACAAACCCTGATATAAGTTTGCCACAGGTTCCTCCGTTGCGGCCGGATATTCCTGAAGG
>Ga0123352_10022715_pt1 | contig 10003 bp, 7 predicted proteins | sample TergutLab28metaG_FD_89700 | JGI IMG/M metagenome (GOLD analysis project Ga0123352, IMG submission 89700) | Labiotermes labralis P1 segment gut microbial communities from Petit-Saut dam, French Guiana - Lab288 P1 | ecosystem: Host-associated > Arthropoda: Insects > Digestive system > Gut ...
ATTGAAATGAACCGTCTTTACACAACATACAAATAACAGTTGCAAATCTACAACTGGTTAATTAAGCGACATGTTTCGGCCTTGTTCGGCCATCATCAGGCTTACAAAGAGATGGTGTTAATTGAGGTACATTCGTTCGCTATACCGATGGGATCACATCGGTATAGCGAACGAATGTACCTTAATTGATCCCATCGATATAGCGAACGAATGTACCTTAATTAACACCATCTCTTTGTAAGCCTGATGATGGCCGAACAAGGCCGAAACATGTCGCTTAATTAACCAGTTGTAGATCACATCGGTATAGCGAACGAATGTACCTTAATTAACACCATCTCTTTATAAGCCTGATGATGGCCGAACAGGGCCGAAACATGTCGCTTAATTAACCAGTTGTAGATTTGCAACTGTTATTTGTATGTTGTGTAAAGACAGTTCAATCTAATAAATTTGTTATGTATACAGAACGGGATGGAAACAATCCAATTCAAGTTGAATTGCTCTGCCAAGGAGCATGGACAGATACAGCGTATAACGGGAATTAGATCTGCTGGCGTAGGTTGACATGTGGCAGAGTTACGGACTTTCAATTGGATCTTGAAGAGAAAAGGAGCTTCGAGAATGTAACAAAATATTTTACAATGCTTAGCCCCACAATGCCTGGTGGTTAGTACACGTACCGAATGTTTCAACACTAGCCCTTTGACGCCTAACGACCCATATAGGGGTCATACCGCACCGCTAACCTCTAAACGTTGCATTTGATATATTTATTCAACAAATATAGGTACTGAATATTTTAAACATGGTATAAACTCTCCTTTTTTTCTTTTCAAAATGTAGTTTGTTTCATATTTTTAATGTATTTGGTTTCTGTATTAATCACATCTTATATACAGGGTGTTTTAAAATTAAAAAAATTATTCCGGCGCCAATAGGCTAGAAGAGTATGGACTCTTCCCAAACAGTGTTTTCGTATGTTCCTTATGACCTTACAATTAACATCCATTACTTCCCTGTATAGCATTCACTTATTTTTCGTGCTAAAGGGAGCACAATCAATTCTCAGTGAGGTAATTGTAACATAGATTGATTTTAAGGTCAGGTGATTAGTAGTAAGCTTCTCATCACGAAGATTTGGGTTAGATTCCTGGAGAGTCAATGTCAGATGTTTGGTGGAAAAAAGGCACTGGGGAAGTGTTTTCCGCAACAATTCTTTGTTCCCTATCAGCAATATTCCATAATTTTTGCTTACGGAAATAAAAGGGCAGTGAGGCGGAAGTGGGGGAGGGAAACTGGTAGGATCAAATAAGGCACTGCCGCAGTCTTCTGCATCATCTGCAGAGTACGTACCGTCCGTTGTCACAGAAACACTGGCGCCCTCAATTCAGGATTAATGCAGTGACATGAGTGTGTTCTTATTATTATTGGCGTAAACAAATTGTTCCATAATGAACATTTAATTTATACCTTTACAATGACAGACAACAGTGTGGTACATTACAGTACAGCGTGTATGTATATATGTATGTATGTATGTACGTATGTACGTGTGTATGTATTGTATGTATGTATGTATGTAAGTATGTACGTATGTATGTATGTATGTACGTATGTACGTATGTATGTATTGTATGTATGTATGTATGTATGTATGTATGTATGTATGTATGTGTGTATGTAGTATGGATATATGTATGTAGATATGTATGCATATACGCATTATATACGCACATACGATTACGCATATGGTATATACATTATGCATATTTGTAATATAGTCTAAAATATAAGGTACACAACATGTACGTACAAACGTAATTTTTTTTTATCTCTCCATGAAAGCGTATAAGGCAGTGGATGGTTAGATATACTCATTCTTAACCTCGGCGCTACAAGGAGGTAACTGGTCAGCCTTACGCCCTGGCCGCCTTTCTACCTTTCTACCGGATAAAGGCACAGCTGCACCCACCGCAGGGCGAGCTCTACAGCCAGACCGGTCGTTTTAAGGAAGAAAACATCCCTTGTCTTTGCTGATATTCTAATCCCGTACCGTCCAGCACCCAGCTTCTCTCTCTGTCTCTGTAACACTACTGCCGTAGTCGGGCCTCGACTATCTCTTTTTTGAGGTTTCTAGGTCACACACAATTAGACACACACACACACACACACACACAGCCGGTGGAACTCCCCTGCACAAGTGATCAGCTTGTGGCACAGGTCGCTACCTACACAACATACAACATATCTAAGAGAAGAACATCCATGTTTTCAATGGGATTCGAACCCACAATCCCAGCAATCAAACTGCTACAGATTTACGCTTTAGACCGCATGGCAACGCGAATCAACAGCACTTAGCCAAATGACTATTTACTGCGTTATTCTGGCTATTACATATACAGTGATACCTCGGCTAACGAAGATAATTCGTTCCGGAGTCACATTCGTTAGCCGAAACAGCTTATGTTATCATGCGTCTCACTTCTCGCTGTCTCGAACGTAAACAACCAAGTCGGGTTGGTGGGTCTCCCCTATGTGATGTGGCCAGCCCATTTCTTTGTCACACACATACAGACGCAAAAGATAAGCTCCTGGAATGGCCCGACCGTTCATGTTTGCTGCTTTATGTTAGCGCGCGCATCCACTAAAACATTCGTTTAGCCGAGTCCGAAAAACAGCGAAAAAATCTTCGTTAGCCGAAAAATTCGTTAGCAGGGTCACTAGTTAGCCGAGGTATCACTGTATATGTAAATATATATGTGTATATATATATATATATATATATATACGTATCTGGAGATATACTCACTTCTAGCTTTGCAAAATTCGCCTGGCATTAGACCTTCAGTGCGGTAAATACTGCGGAAGGATGTATCTCTATGTATCTGTATGTATCTTCATGATGTCTATGCACACGTTTTCTATTTTACTGGTTTGCCGTTTATTTCGAATCAAAATTAATTCAGACTTTTTGACATCGACAGTCCCAGCAGAATCGGCACATTCCTTGAACGGTCGCAGTTCGTTATTGTGGTAAACCAGCACGTTAAACTACAAAGCACAGACTACACACACAGAGGTGCTTATAAGGTACTACAGAAATACTAAGCTTAATCACAGAGGCTGCTTTCTGTTCCAGCAACTTTGATCCTGTACGTGCTCAATTACTAGAACATGTTGTAACGCCGGCCCACAGCTTGTTTGTCTGGAAACGATTCAAGATAATTAATGCTGGAAGTTTGTACAGTCTCGACATAGGACAGCTATAAAATTCGGAAACTACATTGTTCTTTGTGAATTACTCTTCGGAGCAACAAACTTCAGTAACAAAGAACTTTACAAGCTGACAGTCCGTCTTCATATTTGACGTTAAGTGGCAGGTTACGTGTATTATGGTACGTGCTTCAGTGAATTTAAAAAATATTATTATTTAAAATAAAAGAATCAATGTATTTGGGGAAAAACGGGAGCACAGAACACAGTAAAGGACATAAAACAGTACCAGGAAAAGTGGTTACAACACGAACAGAGGATGGACACAAATAGAATACCAAAACCAGCACTACAATATCAACCAAAAGGACGAAGGAACATAGGACGACCGACGAAGAGGTGGAGGGACCAACTTCGTCTTGATTAAGGAACAGGAAACACTCCTAACTTTTCATGAATATTGTTATTATTATTATTATTATTATTATTTAAAATAAGGAGTCTTCAGTTACTTTTAAAAAGCAAGTAGATTAAAATGAAAATGATCTGCTTCAGAGTTAAGATATTTTGTTATATGACACTTAGTCAGGTTCGTAGATGAATTTGGTTGAAAAATCTGAAGGAAGGAAACCACTTAGAGCACCTAATAGTAAATGGAATATAAAAAAGTATAGACACTACTGGCCGGATTCGTGTGACTCAGATAGACATCAGGTGCGGAATTTTGTGAATAAGATAGTGGAACTATAGTAAACGAGGATTGCTTAGATTCTCAGTTAGAATTCTGCTCCATCCTGTTGGTTGGATATTTGGTTGCTTGGTTGATTGGTTAGATAGGTCCGGTTTTCGAAAACTGAAAGTTGTACAGTTTTAAATAATCCACTTTCCTTCTCTTTATCAACGTTTTGACATGTCAAACACAGATCTTGCCGGCCGCTTGTGGACAGGTGATTAATCATTTTTGCACATCAACTGCAGAGCCCGTGGAGTGCTAATTGAAACATGAGAATAGCATAATTTGGAGTGAAGATGAATGCATTCGTTCATGGTGGGGCGTGGCGGGGCGGGGCTGAGGAAGGGGGAGGGGACGTGGACAGGGAAATCCAAGAAAGTTTATTTTTATCATTCATTCCCAAACAAAAAAAATTTTTAGGTACTTTCGCAAAATTTAGAAAAAAAGACTATTAGTTTCATCATGTCTGTATGTTCTTCTTTGCCCAAGTAACAACTCGGTTCCCACTGAAAGGTTTTACATCAAATTTGATATTCGAGTGTTTTTCGAAAACCTGCCGAGAAAATTCAAAGTTCTTTAAAATCTGACTAGAAAAACGGGTACTTTACATGAGGCATAAAATAAAATTTCGATCATATCTCGCTCAGTTCTCTTAGAATGAGAAAAGTTGCAGACAACAGTCGTTGAGAAAATCAAAACCCACATTTTATGTTCAATAAATTTTCTTTCGAAAATCGTGCCGTTTATGAGATAATGTTTAAAAATACTGCCCAACCTGACAGGGCACAGATGAGAGTATTTTGTGCATGCGAATCGCATGCTGTATACCTAAGGCTACAAATACACGCTCCCAATATATAGTACTTATTGCTTTTCCCCTGCAACTATGGTTACACAAACGCGCCTCAATGTTATGTCGTACTTACACTGTCTGTCTTGTTAAATCTACTATTTCCTGGAATCATAAAAAAAAAACATAATTTCCATGAAAAACATTGTCCTTAATATTGTTCACCCAAACCAACAGTAAAACAATATATACAGAACTATGTCAATAATTGTCCAACAAGATACAACTATTCACAGTTTATTTTATCTGTAAACTGTTCTATATGTTTCGGGTGGTTTCTCCACCAATCATCAGGAGCATATAGAACTGTATCTACAGCATCTGTTACTAGTCAGCCGTTGTTGCTATCTGTCGGTATTGTGGAAGATAGCTACATATAACGACTAGTACTGCAGTACTCTCTCAACCTGTGCACGAGGCGGCCACCTATAGGTGTGATGATACCAGAGGCTGTGTAATGCAATTTTGATCTCCTGATGACAAGCACATGTGCTCGAAACATGTAGAGGCATGAAATAAAACTTATTGTAAAACAAAAATTTTGTGCATCAAGTTGGTTAATTACTGAGATAAATATACTGAGATGCACGGCCAGAAAAACGTCAAAATAATTAACCCTGTTAACTACTCTTTTATAAGCTGGGAGTCACTCATATTTTCATGACTTTATCCAATTTTACGGCCCCCTTAATTTAATTTTCATATTGTACGTAAATCATCCTTCAAGCCGGACCTTAACGAAGCCACCTGAGCAATCCTATACACAATATATGTATTTATCTTAACACACACAGCTATGGCCGGTCCCGTTCAGATCCTTATCAACGTACATTAAACAGGCAGTGCATATTGAGCGACGGACCGAGCACTGAATTACAACTATGAATGTAAAATGAATAAGAAACAGGTTCATGACCTAACCATTTCATTTGCAGATCCTCCTCATCTTTCTCCTCTTCAACCTGTGTCTCCTCCTACTCGCTTTTCTCCTGTTCATCCTTCTCCTTCTTCCTATCGCTCTTGGACCTCTCCCATTCCCTTCCCTCAGTCACTTCTATGCCTGTCCGCTGCCCATCAGTTTTTCTTATTGAACGATTTGACGACGCCCTTAGTCACTTCTTCTTCCCATCTTTTCCTCCGCTTTCCGCTGGGTAGACATATTATTTCTTCGAGATTTCTTTTGTCGAACATCTTACTATATGGCCAGCCCAATATAATTTGTTACGTGAATGTACGTTACCAGGTTAATAATGTATTTACACAGAACACAGAGTTCTTCGTTTTACTGCAATCTCAAGACGCCATTACAGGTCCAAATATTTTCCGAACGGTTTCTCTCTCAAAGAACCAATCACTTGTGCGGCACCCTGTGAAAGCGTCCATCTTTCACTGCGACACAAAACAATGCACATCCCTACATGCTAATTTGTAGCATTGTTGTCGTGCTGATGAAGCAAATAAATCAGTCGGGCAGTAAACAGCTCTGTAATCAAGACACCATCCACCTAAGCAGACCCTAAGCTAGACGGCAATGCAGATTGCGCTCGTAAGTCGTAGGCAGCAACACCGACGATAAGGCTCCTCCTATTACCTACACTGATTGCTCATGGCAGTTCTAAGGCTCTGCCTGCAGACGATCACACAGCGTTATATTGACACCGTAAACAGTTACCTGTTGAGCATCTAACGTGTCGTACTGTAACAAAGCTATCTGACCAGTGCGGCCGCACAGAAATATGGACATTTGTGCCTTACAAATTCACATGTTACACAAGTCGTGTCGGAAATAATTGCTCATAATGTACACTAAAAATCTATATCGCTTGCCACTCCGTAATTACTCAAGTTCAAGCCGTACACAGAAACAGTATTTACTGTTATGAACAGGAGACAGCAGCAATTAACGTTAGTGAAAAGCATGCTTGAGTCGTTACTGCGATGTCCACTTTCGCAGAAAAGAGTTGGTAAAGTGTTCTGGATAATTTATATATATATACAGTTCGTTCGGAAAGTCGCTGTGCACTTAAGCTACGGTAGAGTCCAGTTGAAATGTGATGGCACACGGTGACGCACGGGAGGGGAAGTTCGGAAAGTCGCTGTACAGTTATAAAAGTTGTTGGAAGTGATGTCCACGAACGTCTGTACAGGCCTGAACCCGTTTAATTTTATTCGCAAACGCTTTCTGAAGATCTGCTTATGCCTAAGTGCACAGCGACTTTCCGAACGCACGGTATATATATATATATATATCTTATTAAAAAAAAGTTGTAACACGCACTAAACATCGTCGAATTTTAGGATGAGAGCAATAAATTGAAAATCGCGTTCAGAGAAGAGATCGTGGAATAATGTAATGTACCATCCAAGCAGACCACTTGAAAGAACTACGCGTAGATGGGAGGATGATATTAAAATGGATCTTCAGAAAGTTTGATGGAGGGGCATGGTCTGGATTGATGTAGTTCAGGATAGGGCCAGATGGCGGGCTTTGTGAAAGCAATAATAAGCTTCCGGTTCCATAAAATGTGGGGAATTTCTTGACCAGCTGAGGACCTGTGGTCTTCTCAAGAAGCACTCTGCTCCATGGAGGCAGGTAATCCCGACAATTGTCTGTAGAAACCGAGAGAAACTACGACAAACCCCGATCACTGTAGTTGGTGTCCCGAAGCAAATAGACAGAGTCCAGATGAGAACTAAGGTCTTCTAGGTTATTGTTTAATAACCTAGAAGGGCGCAGTTCTAGGCTATTGTTTAATAACCTAAAGGACCTCAGTTCTAGGTTATTGTTTAATGACCTAGAGGAGCGCAGTTCTAGGTTGTTTAATAATCTAGAGGAGCGCAGTTCTAGGTTGTTTAATAACCTAGAGGAGCGCAGTTCTAGGTTGTTTAATAATCTAGAGGAGCACAGTTCTAGGTTGTTTAATAACCTAGAGGAGCGCAGTTCTCATCTACTTCGAGACGGAAGCCTGAAATCACGCTCAGAGTTCAGAATCTTAATCGCCTGAGGCACTTTCAGCCGTAGATGGCAGTACTGCTCAGTGCAAACTGTTGTTATAACAAGTTCCATTTCTTCTATAAATGTGACTGTCTCTCCAGAAACCTTTCACTTAACAACGTGCATATTCAGTGACAATGTGATCTCAGAATATCCGTCAAGGACTGTCACGTGTGACTGGATCACAAAGATATAAATACACGTGACGTTCTAATGTCGTTTGGAGCCAGTTTTGTTTTTTGAATTTCAACATACATTAACGCACAAAATACAAAAAATCTAAATAACTACCTAACCAACAGACCAACCAAACAAATAACTAACCGCAGGGCGTCGAGTCCTTCTTGAGAAGCTAACAGTTCCTCAGCCAGTCAAGAAATTCCCCGCATTTTATGGAACCCGAAAATCCGTTACCATGTTCACAGCATCCTGCCATTTCTTACAAACCTGAGCAAGATCAACCCAGTTCACGTCCACCAGACAGATTTGTTTAAGATCCACTCTAATATTATCCTCCCATGTAAGCCCACTTATTCCAAGTGGCTACTTTCTTTCAGGTTTCCACATCAGAACCTATTCTCTCATCTATACGTGCTACATACACTGCCGATTTCTTTCTCCTCGAGTCCTTCATCGAGATAGTATTGATGGGTTGTATAAATCATTAAGCTCCTGATGGCACATCATCCCTCTTACGCCCAAATGTCTTACTCAGTTCCCTGTTCTAGAACACACTCTGTTTACGTTCCTTCCTCATTGTATGAGACTATTTACACAACCACGCAAAACAACAAGCAAAATTATAGTTCTGTATACAACGGACTTTGTTGTAGTTCTGAATAATATATGAACATGTTTGTAACGCCTATCAGAAAGTACGAAGACGGGCTAATACCGCAAATGGAATAACTGCCAGAAGTAAACAGGAATTAATCCATAAGTTCTGAAAATGCCGACGAGATCACATCTTGTGCTTTAATATATTGATCACTGTGCAAAATCCATTCTTAGAATTAAAACTGAAACATTGGGACTTTGAAGTAGGAGAAATTCTGGGCTTGGCCAACTGCACTGTTATAACGTCAAAGAGAAAGGTGAAAAATATCCGCATTCAGTATCGAATTCTCTGTCAGAGTGGACAATAAACCTCGCGGTGTCATGAATCGTTTGGCAACAATTGCAATACACAAATCAGAGTGCACAGAGCTATAAATACTTTTACTTTCATTGCATTAAATATTTGGCCTATCGAATAATTCAAATAACGCCTGTCTATAAAATGTAATGATACGTACGCTGTAATTTAACACAACCAATTTTTCAAGCTTTTATATACAGACTGATGATCGTACGTGAGGACAGAGACATGTAGCTTGTTGGTAACAATCTGCTGTTACACAATTAATATTGTTGATTTGATGGTGGTTTCTATTGCAGATTGCTTATTAAAATATTAATTATGAATTATTGTATAAAGTTGCGTTTCATGATTATCTGTTTATTCCTTATTTTATAGTCGAAAACAACGGGATGCATAATTTTCAAATTAAAACAAATTATTAAAATATGTTTTATGTTATGAACCGTATATTTTGTAAAATAAGCAATTTGTTAAATTATCTGAAAAAATAAATGAAATTAATTTCGATATAAGCTTTATGAGAAGCAAGATTTGTGTTGGTCTGACGCCGATGGAATCTTAATTTAATGAACAATATTCAATGTACCGTGTGGATACCAAATTTGATCGAAAACCGCCGGATAATTATGAAAACTAGACTTAGGGAATAAGGTTACTATTTCTGATACTTCCAAGAGGAAATGTAGATGCCTAATCTTCTACCCTGAAGATGGATGGGGCACTTTCTTCTGAAACAGTAGTATCAAGGTGCCAGATTACACGAAGTCTCATCTCGGAAAAGAGACGTTTTTATTATCACCCGCGAGAATATCTGGCTTGTTTTCGTGGAACTGAAACCCATCATATAAAACATTACTTGAGCAGTTACAGATCGGTAGCTCTACAGGGATTTTAATGAAGAAACGGGGCATGCTTACTTACTTACTTTCTCCATGGTACAGGGTCCTTCTTGAGAAGCTAACTAGTTTGCAGCTAGTCAAGAAATTCCCCGCATTTCACGGAACCCGAAGGTTCATTACCGCACTCACAAGCGTCCGCCACCTGTCCCTATCCTGGGCCAGCCCA
>Ga0123352_10022716_pt1 | contig 10003 bp, 4 predicted proteins | sample TergutLab28metaG_FD_89700 | JGI IMG/M metagenome (GOLD analysis project Ga0123352, IMG submission 89700) | Labiotermes labralis P1 segment gut microbial communities from Petit-Saut dam, French Guiana - Lab288 P1 | ecosystem: Host-associated > Arthropoda: Insects > Digestive system > Gut ...
ACGCAGCGGCTCTCAAGACCACCACCCATCCAAAAACTCGGTGCAGAAAACCGTATGCTGCAACTCAACATCTAATGCTCCTGATGATGGGCGTATGTACCCGAAACATGTCGAGCTAAGAATGCATTAATAAAATTACCTTGTTGCATCGAGTTGGCAATTCAAGTTATTCCATCCCCTCTTCTCTTACAAACACGGGAGGTTGGTACGACAGGTTAAGTAACAGAATATGAGCCTGGGAGAGCAAGTTGAACTGTAGACTCGCCTCGGAGTTCGGCCGTCTTTCTTTTGATACTGATGTTAAATTTATGAACCTGAGCGCCACTGATGGCCCAGCACACAACCTAATCCAAACGCAACCAAGAACTGTGGGAAGCAAAATGACGAGTCAGAGGCGAAACTTCGATTGATCATACGTTGGGTGGTCCGGACAACCGCATATCTAGGCAGCGGTTATCGATGTGGAAGGAGCATTGGTAGGGGGAACACAGTAGCACCGTACTTTGCGAAATTACTGTCCCAGAATCACTTTGTACGTCACTAATGGCAGATGGGATTGATCCGTTGTCAAGCCAGTGTATCAATGTCAGAATTCTGGCACAGACAAAAAAAATGGAAGCTAAATTTATATAAACAGCAAGGGTTGACCGTGGGCAAAAGAAGAGATCAGACGCTCTACGTCTACCGTTACACCCAACCGCAGACAGACCAATCACTGCGTAATCCTTCTTGTGACAGGCCTATACCTTCTTCCACACCGAATTATCTAGTGCTTCCTCTTCCAAATTCCAGTACCTTCTCTTAAAACTACCATACTAACCATCAACGGATTGAATGCTAACGGTATCAAATATTCTCTCTCTTCAAATTACCCTCAACATGACACAAAGCAAGAGTAGCTTCATAAACTTTGGTTTCTGATAGAAGATGAACGTCACCACAGCTGATGCCAAAGCCCCCCCCCCCCCATGCTACACACTGTCCACAGCCATTTCCATCCATCGAACAGTCTTTATAACCAATGTCTCTCAACAAAATGTTAACATCTTAAACCGTTCTCCTCCTGGCTGTCTACCGGATGGTGTGGTGTAACACAGGCGGTTAGTCGCCGGTTCCTCACCGCAAATAACCGGATCCTACTTTAGATCAGACCACGTGGTGAACACGATGGAATTGGGGCAGGTTTTCTCGTGTCAGTAGCAACCCACCGACAGTCCACACTCACTCATTCATCTATCGCTGAAGTAATGTAGTCTTTTGTAAGGGACAGTGTCGTTAAGGAACACAGCATTAAAATAAAGTAATCCCGCCACAACAGACGTCAACACCAGCAGTCTGTATTATCTGAAGTGGTCACAAAATCATTAATATTTTAAAATTTGTGCTACGGAAGGTGAATGCAAATTAAAGCTGGTACAGTTCGTAACTATTCAAACTTAAAAACAGATTTCTAAATACAGATACATCCCTACTACACGATACTTGTATTGCCAATAGTGGAGGGGAAAACACATTTGCATTAAGCAACTGTAATTTACAAACACGTCATCATCATCATCATCATCATCATCATCATCATTGGCATAGCAGCCCCTTTTGAGCCAAGGCCTTCTTCAGAAGCTTCTGCCAGCTGTCCCTATTCCTTGCAGCATTCCTCCAATTTCTCTCCCCAAATTCCTGGCATCTTCCATCACACCATCTTCCCATCTCAGTTTCGGCCTGCCCCTCTGTCTTCTTCCTTCTACCACTGCAACGAGAACTCTTCCTGTAGGGCTCTGTTCCTCCATACAAATAACATGTCCTGCCCATTTTAATCGATTAATTTTAAAGTATGTTACTATATCACTTTCTTTGTACAATGTATATAACTCATTGTTGTATTTTATTCTTCATTCTCCGTTGTCATTTGTAGGTTTACAAACAAGTAATTCAATTAATTTATGTACCATTCATTATAGAGTCTTACCAATCCCATTTTCAGGTAAATGATTTAATTTACTTTTGAATACACTAAGCAATTTATTATAAAATCCAAAAAGAAATTAATGTAAGTCCCGTAAATCGGGGACCAATTTTAAGGAAGTATAAACCCTACACCTAGAAGCCAGGCCTGTCCGTCTGACTGTCTATGACCTAATAATAAAAGTTGCTTTAAGCCTGCAAATGGAATTTGTAATGCATATCATCAGCCGTTTATCAAATTACATAAACATCCTGCATGTAAGCATAATGAACTGCAAGGAACACCGTTTAGAATTTTGTGCTTGATTCGTGGAGTACATAATTTGCGATCTTACTGTACAGGTTTACATAGGCACATTTACTTCCCAATATCTGCCACTTACATAGTTGGCCTTCCTACTGATATTTCCAGAAGGATCATAGCTTTTCCATCACGGTCTAAAGTCACAGACATTTTGGAATGGGCTAGGTCATGTGGGGGGGGGTGAATGACCTAAGGATCACATTAAGGAACACACTTCACTTCAGATCGGAGTTCGCCCATTCTTATCTTTTCACGGAATAAGTCCACAGATCCAATATTTTGGAAACAGCCAATCTGCGGAACACAAAAGGAAAGACCAATATGCAGGCTGTGCAACGAAATTCCAGGATCGTACTTCTCTTTCGCAGCTTTGTCAAGATATGGCCTGTAAAAATGGATTACACTCCATAAGGAAGAGATGCATGCAGGAAGATTAAGCTACAGAGATACTTCAAAGAAATTCACCGCCGACACAGTCAGAAGCCCGTGTCTCAGCAACAAAAATCGACGAAGTTAATGAAACAATTTTGTGCAACCGGCAGCTTAACAGATAAAAAAATGGGCGTCCGCGATCAAGTACTGATCTTTACCATAACACGTGTTGGAAAAGTCTGTGACGAATACCATTGATCAAAGCTAAAAATAAACAATGAAACAAGAATAAGGGACGTATTTTGCACGCCTTCAACCATTATTTAAGACTAAATATAACTTAAATGATATTTAAATAGTCAGTTCGTACCGCGCAGTGGACACTCATTCATCACACTCAAGAACCAGTAGCTTAACTCTGTGTAGACGCATAACCTCGTGTTAACTGAAGAATAAAAAAAAAAAAACAACTAGATGCCACTTGATATTTTATTGTACTTCTCATAGGCTCAACAAGTTTCAGGCATTACTATGCCTGAAACATGTTGAGCCTATAAGCAGTACAATAAAATATCAAGTGACATCTAGTTGGTTTTTTAATTCTAAAGTTATCACAATGAAGCACGGTCCAATAAACATCAGACACATAATCTCATACTGTTGCAGGAGTTGTATGAACACCATAAATATATACTGTGGGTAATATATAACGTTTCTGGAAGTGAAACCTGGTGGTAGACTGCGTTTGAAATGTGAAGGCACACGCGCGGAAACTATATTTCGTCTTTCGGCGAAACGGACGAGTCCATTTAAATCGGCCGGGGGGGGGGGCAGCCGAGGTGTGCGCATCAGCGATAGTAATGGTAGTAATGCTGGATATATCATTTTCCGAGGTATTGTGAAGAGTACTGGCTACCCACTCCATTCACTAGTTAGTTTCCCCTTCACTTCCCCTCCCGTGCTTCACCGTGTGCCATCACATTTCAAATGGACTCTACATATAATAACCAACGGACTTCAAATGTCGAAGCGAAATAGGCACCACAATTACGGGGACGACTGTGAAAGAAAAGGAGAGATTTGTGGTTGAATAACACTGCGGAAGCATTTCTCCATTTTTTCCGATATCCTGCATAACTGCATAATGAAGAGGCATTTTTTTTTATCCAAGTGCAATGGTAAGTCGCCATAACTGCTGTTATGATCGAAAGAAAACACCCCCAGTGGATGGGGTGGAGCCGGAAGAGCGCAAAGAAAATGGTCTGGCGTGGCATTCCCAAAAAAACATTACTTGTACCATCCTTTCTCATTCTACTGTAAATTCGGAAAGATGCCGTATTGTCGAAATGTTGAACCCCTACTCAGCAATGCTGCCATGTGTCGGGTTTTAAAAGAATTGGGACCTCCATATTTTGTCTGATTATTTGTCAGTGGTTAAATGAGATGATAACAAGAAGATGGATCGTTGGCCATGAACTTACAGAATGGCCTCCTATATCACCGGATCTCTCTGCTCTAGATTTGTGTGTGTGTGTGTGTGTGTGTGTGTGAGCTTTGGTGTCGGTTGTGCATGCCAACCTTCCGCGAACAAATGAGGAGTTGAAGAATTCGTATTCAAAAAATGTATGGAAACAGAATCAATATAAATACATTGCATGCAGTACCCACAAATAAGAAAACGTCTAATTTGCAAATGCAAAGCACTCTATAAATTACGGTTTGAAGATTTCCTACAATAAACACATGATTTCGGAATACTGCAACATCTAGTAATACAAGAAATATTGTTAGAATCGTACGGATTTTATTTGCAGGCAGGAGTTGAGTGTTGCGCATTATTTCAAAACGGGGACATTTCTCTTTTCACTGCCACTCTTCTTCTAAGTTTAATGACTGTACCGATCTCACAACCCCAGCCCCTTCATCATGTATGGGTTTTATAATCTAAAGACACCAGTCTACATTCGTTACCTCTCAAAGAAAATGAGACATCTCTTGCAAACCGATACTTTTGAATCCCAGTTACAACAAAACCTTCACCTGACAGCATTTAACTATATCTTAAGAAGCACACATAGTTCGCTCCTGCTCTGATTTCTGTTCAAAGTCTGAAGTTAATGCAAAGTGTATTCATTCTTTTTCACTGTACCTCAGCACCAGAAACATTTGCCTTTGGAAGCAGAATTTGATCTCTACAGAAATCGCTGAAAGTCCATAATCTCACTATCTATCTCTTTAAGAGAGAAACTGTTAGAAGTGTAGTACACGCTGAACACAAAGTAATGTCACAGATTTTAAGACACAAATGGAGAACTAACACCGTTCACACATAACTAGTATCAATTTAATGCTACACCCTATAATTTGTCACGGTATTCGAACTGTGTCCTTCTGGGTTGTAACAATGTTCAGTCTTTTAATCCCATATGAAAGCTTCGAAGAAGCATTCTGCTTCCATCTTCAGGGTTGACCTAGGACTATAAACTGTAAAATCCATAAAATGGCAAAATTAAATTCAACAGTACTACATTAAAAAATTACAATGGGTAGCTATAACGTCTCAAAACTCGTTGGCACATGGTTAACATTTAAATATGGCGGTATAATGACCACACAGTCGTGGAACGGTTTAAGAGAGAAAAGTGGTGTGTTTGGAAACATCTGATGCGGAACTGATATATTGTAAATGAGTGTTGTTAAGAAATTTTGCGACTGAAAATTTAGAAATGGGTGTTTTTAGGAAATTCTGACAAATTAGATGAATCTTATAATTCCGTAAGTTAAAATACCGACAGTTCAAATTTTCTGCAAGACCTTCTCACCATTCAGCGCTAGTAACGGTCACATCAGCCACTATTTCTCAAGAAATGTATGGCCTTTCATTGCCCTAACTGTATATGTCTAGTACTTGTTATGTCGCTGATTGATTATGTGATACTGCATAAAATATCGACAAGTACCGATGCAATTTACGCTCACCCTGTATATAATAAAAGATGGCGTGTACTTAAATTTAAACCGAGTAACGTAATGCGAAAAGTAACACTTTCCTTCGATGGTATAGCAACGGAAGTTTCAAAGTGAAGCCAGGGTACAGTATCGAGTTAGCGGAAAAATCTTTAAGACTTCTTAGCCATTACAAACTTCATATCCTTGTATTATATTACCTCTCCAAGCGCGTTCCCCACCAACACCCTCCCTCCCCCCCTCCCCCCGCTTACCAAGGAGTTGCGGCGTTTGCGTTAATTAAGTTCAAATCAAATTACCATTTGGATTTCATGCCCATTAAACCATCCCTCTCCGTCAGCATCTACACTCAGTGCAAAGGAACGCGACCAACCCGTTGATGTTCTTAAAGAAAAGTACCCTTATAGAGTAAAATTTGCTCCTGGAATCCCCAAAACAAGAAACATGCCTCAATAGAATGGGATGGTCTCACATTGAAAACGAGGAAAAGCGAACAGCCACCTTAACATGCCTAATTATCAACTCCTCGGTAAAACAGTAAGATTCCTTTTGTGTCGGCCTCGCATAGGGATTTGCTCTCACACAGTATCAGACAGCCATCATTCTAACATCGCGTCTGATACTACGAAGCTTCCGAACCGATAAAATGTCATTAAACTGGAGATTTCAGGCTTTCGCAGCGGTTTAGTTGAGGCCAGCACTCTTCTGCGATGTTAGTCAGCGTAAGCTGGTAGTTCTTTACCGAAGTTTCGGGACGACAAATTTCAATCAGCACAAGGTTGCTGGACCCTTAACAATGGGACAGACAGGCAGTCCCCAGACGTCAGCATAGCTGCGTTAATATTCCACGAAAGTGAAGGTTTCATGCAATGACTCAGACAGAAATAATTCCAATAACGATAAATAAATTACTTTGGTATCAGAAAAACGAGGGCTAACATTTCTACAGCATAAAATAGAGATAGTTCAGTTCCTACCTGGGAGGAGACAAAGGGTTATTCAAGTCTGCAGATGTAATTTTTATCGTTGTACCGTGCATTTTGAAATGTACGTAGTATATACAGTAAATAATATATATATTTGGTGATGTGGCAGCATGTCGTACAGCGGCATGCCGCTGTACGACATGCTGCCACATCACCTAACTTATAAAGGATGGGTCAAAAGTAGGTACACAGTAATTAACTATATACTGTATACCTAATTTTGGCTCACCTGTATAACGACGTAATTTTACCGAATGTTTTAACATAAATATAACTTTAGTTAAGTACAGATAAAGCCCCCTGATGATGGACATTAAAGACCGAAACGTGTAGGAGCGATATTATTGCGTATTTTAATGTAAATTTAAAACTTTTAACCAAGTTAATAAATAGTGCATTTGTTGGTGAGTGAACTGCTGCAGATGCAAGCTTACGGGTAGATTCTTATGTAACACGCACATGCACTGCGGAGACACAGTGCAGGGGTTATGGAGTATTAATTATGGCGGCGCATACCACTGGACTTTATCATATAGTGCTGTAGACACAAATTAAGAAAATCCGCCATTTGAAAAGATTCAGACAGACTTGAATCAAATTCGCACCTACGAAACCGATTCCATGAGACTGCACTCTTTGAATAACATGTGGCCGCGTTCAACGAAAGTCTGCAGCTGATTTCCAATAACATCGACCCCCATATGAACGTAACGTCTCGTTTTACATTATTTATCATTGCTCAAAGACCTACAGAAAACATAAGACCCTCGTCACGTAACAACCTAAACTGTCCATTTGTAACAGGCCTCGTAGAATGAGACTTTACAGAGTAGCTGCAGAATGAGACCAACTTGATGTCACTTGTTGTCTTATTCCACTTCTTATGTATTCAACATGCTTCGGACATTAGTACATTCATCATCAGGAGCTTGCGACTGTGCTGTTGAATTACCACGTTGGTCTTTTGTTCTTGGTTCGATGTGTGTTGGAGATTTGGTGCGGCTGGGTGTGGGTAGTGTCTGTGTTGCAGGCTGAAGCAGCCTGCAACACTTACACCACTCAAAACCAGACGCACCAAATCTCCAACACACATCGAACCAAGAACAAAAGACCAATGTGGTAATTCAGCAGCATAGTCTGAAGCTCCTGATGATGAATGTATTAATGTCCGAAACATGTTGAGTACATAAGAAGTGAAATAAAACAGCAAGTGGCATCATGTTTGTCTCTTATTCTTCAGCTACCGTAATGATGTACGGTCCAATAAACATAAGATTTTACAAAGTAGTTCATAAACCCTTAAAAAAGACCACGCATTAAACAGAGGATATCTTCAGGAACAAACTGTAACATGGCTCCTCTTATATCCCAAGTTTTGGCTTTTTTAGACAGTATAAGAGATATAATTTTTTAAACAGAATAACAACCAGCGTTAACTCACCTGCCCTCTGCTCGTTGCCCCCATTAACTTTCTTCTGTTCGACCTCGCACTCTCTCGAATTCCATATCAACAAACAGGCGGCAATTTTAGTGCAAATTTTAGTAAAAAATTTAATATTTTGACAGGAATTTATGAAGGCGAAAACTAAACTGGGAAAAGACAGTAGCTTCAAAAATACATGGAAGGGAGCACATTTGGACATGCAACTTTGCGTTCACACAAGCATATTCTTGGAAAGCTTTGAGCCTCCAAATTATTAAAATGCACTCCGCCCAGTAACAAACCCACAATTCGAAAATACTTCGGAATGTGTCGCTTTTAGAGAGTAATGCGCAGACTGTTTCCGCAAATGTGACGCGAACTGAAAAACGAAACACGACAAGTGAACAACAAAAACGTCATTTCTCCACAACTGTATTATTTATAAACGTATAATTGGTAAAGAATAATGACAGAATGGACTTTTATAAAATTTCAGACACTTCAAACTAATTCAGAAGATACATTTGATTACAATAATTCAATTACTTACGAAATACAACCGCAAAAAGATAATAAACGTAATCGATGTTGTATGAACAAAAAGATGCTTGTAAATGCTGAAGGCATGGTCCGCACGCAAGTTCACTTTCCGTCAACAAAAGTAATAACCACAATTGCGGCATATTTGCAGCAACCAACAGTAGCTCCCTCTTAGCTGATATTCAGCTAAGCAGTAAGACTCTTTCTTACATACTTTTCAATATTAATCCAGGAAAAAAAACCATATAAAGTTTAACAGAATCTTTTGACTCTACACTTCTGTTAATTTTCTTCATAAAGGTTTATTATCGTGTAAAGAAAACCATCCTGATGCACAATTTATCTATAGCAGATTTCGGCAAACAACCTCTACATGTTTCGGGCGTATTTATAAACCATCGTCAGGTGGTACACGGTACGGATACAACAATTGGTACTTATTGTTGTTTTTAGTTGACTGTCCCAACCAGGACAACAGACAGTGAATTAACAAGCACAACACGTTCCAATTGTTGTATAAACACGGTGTACCTCCTGACGATGGACTATAAATACACCCGAAACATGTAGAGGTTAACTGACGAAATATACGGAGGATAAACAGTGCATTAAGCTGGTTTTCTTTACACGAATACATCGAGATACACGATCAACGAAACATAAAAAAGGTTTATAATTTTGTGTAGCAGAGGACTGACAAACAATGACAAATGTCTATTTGTGTCACTTTCCTTGCGCAGATGCATTATGGCCAAGTATTCCACAGAACATTTCAAATAACGGAATAACCTGCACTGCGTTCGTGAAGAATTGGTGCGTGACTCGGAGTTCTAGGATAATTTATCTAGGGGCATGTTCGGACTGAAATGGAAACAAAAGCGTAAGAATAGCGCACACTTATTTCGCAGCACGTTCCTTGCAGTTTATCATACCTCCCACGACTTGGAAGGTTATCTGATGAGGCCATAAATTAAATTGTTACGAAGCCGGTGACATTACACGGAAGCAGCGCTTCACCCAGAGATTAAAAGTTACGTATTTCTTTAAATATTTGCCGCATCGTTAGTGACTTAAAAAACAGGAGACGTTTAGAGGTTAACATTAAACGTATGACAAGAGTCGACAAATTTTTCCCGAAATCTACGAGCCAACTCAAAATTCTAGGCGACAGAAGGGCGAAAAGAAATTTATATTAAGTACCCACAAATATTATGTGCTACTTAGGAGGGAGTGGGTACGTCAAAGCACAACCGTTTTTGTATCCTACTTATTAGGCTGACGACATGCTTCGGCCACTGTGGGCCATCTTCAGGTCAAAAAAATGTATACTTACTTACTTACTTACTCCATGGTGCAGAGTCCTTCTTGAGAAGCTAACTGGTTTGCAGCTAGTCAAGAAATTCCCCGCATTTCACGGAGCCCGAAGGTTCATTACCGCACTCACAAGCG
>Ga0123352_10022718_pt1 | contig 10002 bp, 5 predicted proteins | sample TergutLab28metaG_FD_89700 | JGI IMG/M metagenome (GOLD analysis project Ga0123352, IMG submission 89700) | Labiotermes labralis P1 segment gut microbial communities from Petit-Saut dam, French Guiana - Lab288 P1 | ecosystem: Host-associated > Arthropoda: Insects > Digestive system > Gut ...
GTGTTAAGTGAGCATTTTAGGGGACTCGCTATTTTTGTGACAGTTGTTGTAGGTGACCATTGAAGTAAACTTGCTATGTTTTGTGACAGTTGTGTTAGGTGACCATTTAAGCGAACATGCTATATTTTGTGACAGATGTGATAGGTGACCATTTAAGTGAACTCGCTATGTTTTGTGACAGTTGTGGTAGTTGTCCATTTAAGCGAACTGGCTATGTTTTTTGACAGGTGTTAGGTGACCATTTAAGCGAACTTGCTATGTTTTGTGACTGTTGTGTTAAGTGACCATTTAAGGGGACTCGCTATTTTTGTGACAGTTGTTGTAGGTGACCATTGAAGTAAACTTGCTATGTTTTGTGACAGTTGTGTTAGGTGACCATTTAAGCGAACTCGCTATGTTTTGTGACAGTTGTTTTAGGTGACCATGTAATCAATTTTGCCGCCTTTTTTGACGGTTGTGTTATTTGACAATTTAAACGAACTCGCAATGTTTTGTGACAGAAGTTTTAGGTGATCATTTAAGCGAACTTGCTATGTTTTTGAGTGTTGTGGCAGGTGACCAGTTAAGCGAGCTCGCTATTTTTTGTGACAGTTGTTTTAGGTGACCATTTAAGCGATCTTACTATGTTTTGTGACAGTTGTTGTAGGTGACCATTTAAGCGAACGTGCTATGTTTTTTGACAGTTGTGATACGTGATCATTTAAACGAACTCGCTATTTTTTGACAGATGTTTTATGTGACCATTTAAACGAACTCTCTATGTTTTGTGACAGTTGTGTTAGGTGACCATTCAAGTGAACTTGCTATGTTTCGTGACAATTGTTTTAGGTGACCATTTAAGCGAAGTTGCTATGTTTTGTGACTGTTGTTGTAGGTGATCATTTAAGCGAACTTACTCTTTTTCACTTTTTGTTGGATTGTCAAAAATCAGTAGCGTCCCGTACAATTATTTGTGTTGATGTGCTGTCTTTTTACCACACGTTACCGAAATTCCGTCTTCTAATAATTTGGCCACTGAATGCTACGTGTTACTTTATGTGTAGTATGAACACCTAGTGGGTTATTCTTCAGAGCAGGCAAAACATTTTGTTTTGTGAACTAATAACAAAGACAATTTGAATCAATGCAACCATCCTTTGTTATAATAATACGTGCTATGTATATATAGAGTATCATTGATTCGCGTTCTTGCAACAATTATTGTAGTGGAAAGCATTGAATAATACATATTCCAAGAGAAAGAGAGAGAGAGAGAGAGTGTGTGTGTGTGTAGCCTTAGTTATACGGTATGCAATGCGCATGCGTCATATTGTCGTCTATGGCCTATCTGTCTCTACAATATTTTCCCACGTTATCTCTTAAAAGGCGCGATTTAAAAAAAAATATTTATATAAGATACAATGTTTGTTTTGGTTTCCTTACAACTTTTGCCTGGACCATTTCTCATTCCAAGAACTCGGGGAGATATGATCAAAAATGTTTGTTGGTCTTCATGTTAATTATCCGCTTTTCTTTTCAGGTTTGAATGAGAATTGAATTTTCTCGACAAATTCGAAAATATTTCAAATATAAAATTTCACTACAATCCATTCCGTGGAGCCGGTGCGAAATTTCACCATGCGGACGGGATGACAGACAGACAGACAGACAAGACGACGTTTATAGTCTTTTTCTTATTTTTCTAAAAGGCCTATAAAGATGAATGCTTTAATAAAGTATTCAAAGCCTATGGCTGCATTTCTTCTTATTTTTTGCGCTTTATGATCATCTTTAAGGATCGAAACATGTCGCATTTTGTAAGGGGAAATATTGTTTTTATAGTAGAAGATAGCTGCATTCAATAAAATTGTAGTTTGTATAGTAGAAGATAGCTGCATTCAATAAAATTGTAGTTTTTATAGTAGAAGATAGCTGCATTCAATAAAATTGTAGTGTTTACATAGCGCAACCATTAAACCTCTTATGTGACACCCGGTGTCAAGAAACAAACGCTAAATTACTCGTACTTTCATATACTCAAGCTCTAAACACAAAATAATGTGACGTCATATATATAATTTCTATTATTCACGGTCGTCACGCTGCAGGGTGGTGATGGGTAAATTCAAACACATGTATTTAGACATTAAATCTCATATGGTCTCCTAAAGGCAAAACACTGTCTCTCCTAGTCTCTTTATGCAGCTTACACAGTTTGAGTATAGATTTATAGCTATCACCAGCCAAGGGTAATCCCTAGAACAGTGGGGGGCCCGGGGCGAAAAGCCTCAGCGATCCCCTCCTTTTTAAAGTAAAAAAAATTAAATTCCCTTGGTTTTTGCGTTTAATATGAATGATGACACTAAATTATATATGTATTAACGAATGCATTTTTATGCCGTTACAAAGATATGATCCCACTTAAATATAATTTAAGATTTACTCAGCCATCGTGATTGTGCTGTTTACACAAAATCTACTTTTCCTTCTTTTCCTTGCTGCAAGCCCTGCCATGAAGTTAGCACAGCCGATTCTGGATGCTGCTAATTTCTCGGTGTTCAAAAGAGACATTTCGCTTAGCCATTCTTGAGCCTGCTTGTTTTCAAATAATCCTTAATAATTTTCGGTTTTGGAAAAATATTGGCCTTCCTATCGCTTCCTGAAATGGAATCATTCACATTATCCTATCAGCTGTTTCTGATAGGGAAGAGCGGTTAAATGTTTGTAGAAACTAAATGGCTTGAAGTGCTATCCCAGTATCATCCGTGATGACTTTCCTTGAAATAGGCTCATCTGATTTTCATTATGTCTCAGCCTTTCACTGAGAAGTTTCCAAACATTGGTAACTTCCTGTAGCAGTTTTCCTGTCATTTTTATTCCCAAAACCTAAGTAATCTTTCTTAGAGTAGCCTAAGGAATTTATTTGGACATACTGTACATTAGGCAGTTTTTAGGCATATAATTCTTCAGACAAATGTCGAGTTTCCTTACTTTTTCGGATAATCAGACATTACATTTGTAAGGTTTGTGTTTAAAATAAAAGTCAGCATTCTTGTAATGTAACAGATGCGGCCAAATGGCTTACTTACTTATCTCTTGCACTGTCAACACAACATGTTTCTGTCTGCCTGAGACGTAGCGCAGTCCATCAATTATTTGTTTTCCTCCACATACAAAACGCCTCTTAAAAATACAGATTTTTCTAATGAACATTCCAAAGCTTAAAAAATACCTTTTTATTCCTTTTTATGCCATTTTTAGCTTTTGATCCGTCCTTCGACTATTATCTATTTCTGGTAGCCATGGCTACGTTATTTTACAAAATGATAAATATTTCGATCTTTAAAAATAGTAGCTCCCTTTTAATATTGTAAAAGATGATCAAACTTAACCACGTGTCAATTCTGTGCTCCACACGAGCCAACTGCTCTTGTCACTGACAACACAGAAATCTGTGAACTTCTTGCTCTCGCCCAGTTGCAATTTACCCCTGACCATCCCGTGAACACTGAAAGGAATAGGAACCCACGGCTGCTGACAGTAGATTTAGCCTATTTTCCACACTTTCCATTAAAATGGCAGGTAATTTACTAAGTGAACCTGAAAGTCCAAACTGTATTCTGCTATGCACAGAAGTTTCGGAGCGCTTTGCAACAGAATATTATACATCTTGCGAAAGAATTTGTGATCTCGAGCCTGTTGATTTACATCGGTTTTATTTCTTAATTTCCGTTACGTATTTAAGTAGTGGTCAATTTCTACCTCTGAACATTTAAAGTGATGACGTAAACAAAATTTTTGTTCACCGTGTGTCAGTGTGCTGGACCTCCTCACAGCGCGGGTCGTGGTCTTCCGCCCCGCTCCCCCCCCCCCAAGGGTGCAAAGACACCAGGCATAGAAGATGAAAGGAAAAGCTGTGTTGACGTGAGGATTTTGTGTCACATATTACGGGAAATATACTTGCAAGGAGGTGACGATATCTCATGCTGAGGTACTAGCTCTGAAGTTACGCGACAGGGCTCAGGGTAGCCACGGAGAACTTCAGTGATGATAGCCAGCCCACGAACCGAGATTCGAACCTGAAACAACCTGAATACGAAGCAGGAGTCGTAACATTAAACTCTGTATCCGGTCTAAGTTCTCCTTTCTGTAGTAAGTCATATCTACAATTGTACACACAGGTACTTGCTGCTATACTTTCCTAGCCTGATTTTTTTCCTCGTGGCATCCAGTTGCATAGCGAATCGATACTGAGGCATGTACAGTACAAATAGCTGAGCCTGTCATAACCAGAGTTAATATATAGTATAGTCACAAAAAGCCTGGGAGCACCAAGATGTAGATACATTAATAAAATAAACCACCCCCCCCCCTCCATTCCTTTACTCTCTATATGGCATCGCGTCTTAGCGAAGCGGCAGGAGACGTGCTAATAACATTCTGACTTCACTGGCGTGCTACATAGTTAAGAGGGAGAGGGAGGAAACAAAAATAAAGGGGCAGGGAAGATATGAAATGAGAAAAGACATAGTCTTTTACGGCGTCATAGTCTGATATACGACCTGCAAAAGTTTGTAGGTATGTAAAGAACTACGCGAAGCTTCGTACTTGCAGGAACACGAAGATGTGGTACAGGCATGTTGCGTGCCACAAATCTCTTGGCCTTCCTTAAGTAGACAAAAATCGGTGGGCTATTTAAAAACCATGTATGAACATTATATATATATATATATAAAGCATAATTCTTAATAGTTGTTTCAAACAAGCAATTCGTAGTCCACGCATGCATTTGTATTTCTTGAGCTCGTCCGTACACACTTTGTCACAACGCTCGTTACACGTTTCCTGGCAGACGACTTGTTTCGTCATGCACCAACTTCAGTGTTAGTGGAATATTACAAGAACAACTAATCTGTCCAAATGGGACGAATTTGGGCGATGTGGGTTCCTCCCAGTTTATAGAAAATTTAATCTCATCATTATTGTTTTTTTCCCCCCCGCGTTTTCCGTTACTTTCTCTTGTCTTGGTATGTCTTTGTTGTTGTTTTTGTTTCTGTTGTTGCTGCCGTCTTATAGTCCTCCAGCCTTTGTAACTGGCCACCAGCCTCTTGAGTCACTACGTGTATAAAGAATAATAATAATTATAAATTTTACGACGCTCTCAGTAATCAGTAAGTCATAATGTATTGCGTTCAATAGTGTGGTGGCTGATAAAACAAGAACTGGAATGCTCTGAGACGAAAGCAATCATTTTCCATTGCAAGTAATATTCCGGTTGTAATGTAATAATTACTACAATTAGAAATATTCACCTATCCAGTTGTTCAAACATAAGTGATGAAATTAATTTTCAAGTCATCGCTTTGCCTACTACAATCTTCCAAACAAGATCTTTCCATATTGAACGCAAAATTATGCAGCAGTTCCGCAATGTGCTGTCTTGTATATGCAATGTATGTGTGAATTTCCATTTATTGTTAACGTGCTGACCAAAATTCTAATTAGGCTTTAACTAATTATGTAAAACCTAGTGGTTACACAACCTACCAGCAGGTTTATTAATGAAAACACTTACATTTTCACAAATATTTTATTTATGTTTTGCACATAGTTCTCACAACAAACAATTCTTGTTTTCCTGAACAAGCTCCACCATCTGGTCAAACTAATTTCCGTACATTAATTTCTATGAGAGGTAAGAACCTAATCGTTACATATACAAGGTTAATCTTATTCTTCAAGGGGCTAAATAACTAAACTGCAAACCATGTTGTGTGGAAAATTACTGTAAATACCCAGAACATACATTCGTGACATAAAATCACTTCCTTTCTCTAAATTAATGGCTGAACTTAATTCTCGTACTTTCTCATTTTTAATAGATATGCAGTATTAGTAGAGATCTCATGTATATTCCAGCATCCAATAAATTTTGGACATTCGTTTTACTGTAGTAACAAAACTAAATCTTCCAACCCCTACGTGTCATTCATCCCCTCCCAACAGCCGCTAATATCCTCGCAATAGTCATGTCAACTTCGACACTCACTGAATGTAAAAAATATGCCCTGGCAACTTCCTCCTTGTCAGTTCGGTCTTTGCACTAACTTGAAACTTCTCAAAGATAGGAGTACTAGTTTACTCTGGAATTTCCAGTTTTCGTGTTAACACGACTGTACCAAGCGCCTATGTTTTGTCCTTTATAGGATCCTGCATTGAACACGTTAATAAGCCTAATTTCAAGAAGACGTCCCCTTCTCGTCTTGCTGGACTTACAGGAGGCAAGGAAAAACTTGATAATGTTGGCGAAGGGAAGTAATCGCTGCCGTAATCGCATTAATGCGCTAATATGCAAGGAAGGTGGTGCCCTAAACACCCCTCTAAGTACATAGATGGGTCCTGGTAATAAAATAAGATAGCTGACGACCGCGTAAGGATTTAAGAACACACCCGCAACTGACTGTGGTACAGGGGGTTAAGGAAATTAGTTTGAAATCTTCATGTGATCATGTGGCTGCCATCTGCGTATTATAGAGGGGTGTTGGTGATATTAGTGTCACAATTGGATAATATTTAACGTGAGGCGTATGATATTAAATTTCAAATAAAATTAAGATATTATGACGAAAGGTGACGTGGAAGACGTCGAAACGCGTATGTCCAAACAGTAATACCAATATATATGGTAACGGTACCACAGTGTGGTTTACTGCACAGTCTGTAACACGACACTTCCTCTCGGACCGTGATTGACTAACTGAAACCTTCTACCTATACCACCCAATCAAATATGAACACATTCTTACCGTAATAATTTATATTTATGCACTTTTGAAGCTATTGGTTCATGTGATTGTAATTACACCTATGCGCTGGTTCTGATAAATTTGTAATTTAATTATATGCTTTTAAAATATCTAACCTCTATATTTTATATCCCTAAAGATGACCACATTGTTAGCCAAAATATGTAGGAGCTAATTATGTGTATAAAACGAATTTTATTTTGCTTCTGTACATTTTATGGTACCATTATTTTATATATTCGATTGATGCACGGATCATGGATCATGTCAGGACACTCAGTTCTGGCAGCTGGGCTACACAAAAGAGGGATTTACCAAATGCCACACAGAACACACTGCAATGTAAAATGTACAATTTTCAACTAAGCCACAGTTTGTCCCTACATAATAAAGTAACATATAGCTTCCTAATTCACAGTTTTAATCACTTGTACTGCTGGTATTTTCTTATAATAGAAGGCAATGAGATGCACTATTTCTCGACTTCATTTTGGTTTTTGTTTACCAAAATGAAGTTGAGAAACAGTGCATCTCTTTAGCTTCTGTTATAAGAATATATTAAGATGCACGGCTCTCTGAATGTCAAAGTGCTGATATTTTCGTTGTTATACCGTGCATGTTGTCAAGTCTCTCAAGTATTTTACCAACCACTGCACTTATATAAATTTATAAAATTTACACCTTAAAACATTAAAAACGCTCCGACATGTTTCGGTCCTAGGACCGTCATCAGGGAGCTATATCGTCCGTGCTAAAGTTACACTATTAAAAGTCATATTAATTTCACTATTCAAGTTAGTTTTATGGCAGCATGCCGTGTTGTGTTGTGTTGCGAAGAGTGCCCTGTTATGGATGTGCGTTCTGTGTTTCGTGGCGTGATACTGGTCAGTATCACGCCACGAAACACAGAACGCACATCCATAACAGTGCACTCTTGGCAGCACAACACAACACGGCATGCTGCCACAAAACTAACTTGAATAGTGAAATTAATATGACTTTTAATAGTGTAACTTTATCAAGGACGATATAGCTCCCTGATGATGGTCCTAGGACCGAAACATGTGGAGCGTCTTTAATGTTTTAATGTTTCAAGGTGTAAATTTTATAAATTTATATAAGTGCAGTGGTTGGTAAAATAGTTGAGTGCTGATATTTTGTTCCCATTTCGAGACCATGTAAGTACAAAAGAGCAAAGGGGCATGAATGAAACACACACTCGTTATCAATTTAGTTTCAACAACGTTTCTTCCTTCCTAACCTACTTTCCCTTCTAAAATGGAAACATGTAACTTAAAAAAAATATCATGCTCTTTGTGTATGACTGTGTCTATATGTATGCCCCACCCCCACCCCCCGCCCCTAACTTTCAATTTCTGAACAAGCAGGTTGATTTCCGTGAAACGTGGTATGGAAATTGTACCATTAGTCTTCATTGTCTGGCTCTCGAATTCCTGAACTCAGTAATAATAAAATGGCGAACGCTGAGACTCGTGAGACGGGAGCGACACTAGCGCTACTTGCTTTGGTGTCCTGAAATAACGTCTGGTAAGAGATCTATGAAGAATGTTAAACAGCAAAACTGCGTCCGAGTAGAAGTTTTCTTTAGCATTTGGTTTTACGGCGAAAAAAAATTAAACATTCTAGCCAGTCATGTTAAATGCAGCATAGCGATAAACCATTCAGAAGTCTACTACGAAATGTTGTTTGTTGAGTCAACAGTTGCAAATATGTTGACACTGCGAATAAAATTTAACGTAAACCAATAATATATGTACACATCCATAATAACTTATTCGCAGAAGGAAAATAGAACGAAAATTAATACTAATAAACAGGAGTGCACAAGTTTTCCAAAAATCTAGGAGACACCTTAAAAATTCTAGGCGCCCTAGGGGTGACATGAAGCAAGTTTCATACTGAGGATCAAAAAATATTAAGCGTCACTACACAAAATTTAGTCGCCCTGACGACTTCTCGCCCGAGTTGTGTGCATCCCTACGAATAAATACATGTGAACAGGAACAAACACTAGGCATATGGCCTTATAATCTCAGTAATTAACCAACTTAATGCACAAATTCTTGTTTTATAATAAGTTTATTATATGCCTCTACATGTTTCGAGCACTATGTGATCATCACCAGGAGGTCAAAATTGTATTATACAGCATCTGGTATCATCACACTGAAGCAAGTGAGTGGTCTAAAATTACTAAAATACAATTCTATAAATATGATCACATAGTAGTAAAATTTATGTATGAACTGTATAATTCATACATAAATGTTACCATATGGTGTATAATACAATTTTGACCTCCTGATGATGAGCACATAGTGCTCGAAACATGTAGAGGCATATAATAAACTTATTATAAAACAAGAATTTGTGCATTAAGTTGGTTAATTACTAAGAATATACTGAGATGCACTGTCAGCAAAACATCAAAATATGGCCTTATACGTGTATTTGGCTGTGAATTCGATGTTTCTCCTGTCTCCATTCACCCACTTCCTCCAACCCTGTACGTATTTGTAGAACCAGTTTTCCAAAGAATTATTCGTAGTTGAATTCAGTAAGTTGATTAAATGGGTGTCCTAAAATGTAGATATTATGCTCCCTGCGTCTATTTTGTTGCAGCCTTGTTGTACAGTACAGGTGTCCGCTCTGTTACACATACTTGGGCTGCTACTTTCCTTTGCAGTCGTCGCTCTTCTGTAAAACTGGATGTGAAATTCTGCCTAGCATGGAGTTCTTAATAATGATTTAAAGCTTACAAGAGGGGGTGCAAGATAACTCTGACCCTAACCTCCAACTGCCACGCGTAATTTAAAGATCTGAAGAAAACTTCTTTAGTGGCACCATACCCTGTGCTGCAAATTACTTGTAATGAAACCTGAATATACGAGGTCTGTGCCAGATTATTTAATTAGGTTCTCCGTAGAACACAAAGTAATTTGGTACTGAACTCACCACATTCGTTACAGGTACAGCTCCTATTTGTGTTTTCACGACACCGTGTTAGGGGCTGCAAATATCACCGGTTTAGGACTAGAATAACCTCTCTACAATTTTAGTACTCTTAAGGCAGCAAAGGACCGCCTCTGTGGTCTAGTGGTCAGAGTTTCTGGCTACAGATACAGAGGTCCCGGGTTCGATCCCCGGCGCTACCAGATTTTCTGAGTAGTAGTGGGTCTGGAACGGGGTCCACTCA
>Ga0123352_10022719_pt1 | contig 10002 bp, 4 predicted proteins | sample TergutLab28metaG_FD_89700 | JGI IMG/M metagenome (GOLD analysis project Ga0123352, IMG submission 89700) | Labiotermes labralis P1 segment gut microbial communities from Petit-Saut dam, French Guiana - Lab288 P1 | ecosystem: Host-associated > Arthropoda: Insects > Digestive system > Gut ...
AAGGTGTAGGGGTCCGTGAAGGGGGGAGGCATATTTTTTATTCCATTTTTTTCCGGTGTTTTCGTGAGGTTTTGTAGAAACGGTCACGTTTTGGGGGTTACGGGGGGGGGGGGTGATAGTATGTGTATGTAGGTCGGGCGGGGTTCTGTTTCCAAGCATTGTGTATTTCTAATCCGCGGATCATCTCCGAGAGGGCCCTGCTAGGTTGAAAGTGTCCTGTGGTGTCACTGAGGTGTAATACGCAGTTGAAATCACCCCAATACGGAGATCGGTAAGGCCGTCGTGAGACAAATATGGCAGCTCGGTGGTATATAATTGTTCTCTGTCTGCCCGCATTGCTGTTCCTGGCAGTGCGTATACGTTTATAAATCGTATTCCCTTGTAGTCTGCCGCTATCGCTCGTCCTGAGGGCAAAGTATTTATATTTGTGAGATGCAACGTGCTCTTTGCTAGAATGACCGTTCCGCGTATGGAAGCTCCGATGTTTAAATGTGCGTTATAACCACAACATTCATAACCTCCGTGCTCGTCACTTCTTGGGTAAAGATTATATCAAAGTAATGTCGTTGTATAAAGTCAGCCAGGATCCCCACTCTCTTCCGCGCAGTTATACCATTGATATTTAATGTGACAATTTTGATGGTAATCATTGGGACGGTCGGTCGAGTGGGGGGGGGGTTGTTGTGTTGGGGTGAAATGTCATGTCTTCCTGTCTTTGTGGACTGTCCGTCGCGTGCTGCTGCGAGAGCGTTCGTTCTGTGGTTTTCCTGTCTTCTCCATTTTCATTTTCTTGGGTCTTTTCGGACTGATTCTCATATCGTATTGAGCTCTTTCATTATCCTGCTGCGGTAACTCAGTGTCCATTCCTTCTATAGTCTTGTCTCCCTTGTCGCTGCATTTGCCCATGCTGTCTGTCTGTTGTTCTATGTGTTCGTGTTTATGTACTTTGCTCTGCTGACGAAGCTATCTATTCTCTCGTATAGTTGTTACATTGTGTACTGCGTCTTCCATTGTGGTATCGGTGACTTGTTCCATTTGATTTTGTTGCTGTTGTTGTTGATGTGCCGTCTCATTTGGTGCATCACTGTGTATCCGGTGTAGTTCTGGTTCTACGTTTGGTGGAGAGTCCGTGTCTTCTATGCAAGTGTACTCCTCATGACGTGGCACGTCAATGTTAGGGGGTGTATGATCCAGAGGGTTATCTGCATTATTGCTCAGTACGACATATTTTGCGTTCTTCGTCAGTGTGGGGGTGTCGATGTGTTGGGTGCTACGACAGATGCGTAAGTTTTGTTTTGTTGGTCGCGAGACACGGTCCCTCTGTCCCGACGCTTGGGGTACGTCGGATAAAGATGACCGATGTCTCCACATCCATAACATGTGGCTGGTTGTCCTTCATACGACAGTAGTGTCCTGTGCCCATCCACCGTTAGTTGTGAAGGAATGTGTTTAGTCAGTGTTATCGTGACTTGACGAACTCCATTCGGTACTTTATATATATATACATATACATATACGTCTTTGGCCACATTTCTTCTATTATAGCCAGTACTATTCCAAAGGGGGTGAGCGCGGTTCGTATGGCGTGTTCTTTTACTTCGGGCGGTAGGTTGGTGATACGGACGTTTTTAGTGCCCATCCCAGCTATTGCTATGTTGACTATTGATAGTACTCCGTTGTGATGTTTGTATTCGGCTTGTCCATTTGTTTCCCTATGTAGGGCTTGTACGTATGCGTTATCTATTAATTTTATGAATACTTGCCTCTTTATTCCGTCAATCTGAATCATGCTGTCAGTGTGTTCTGGAATCCGTAGGACTTTTTGAATCCACTCGTGGATGTCATATGCGGTGATACGCAGACTGGTTGGGTCGAATGTACAAACTATTCTATTGAGACGTTCGGCCATTGTGTGCTAACACTACCCTTCTGTTATCACTACTTAACTTACGTAGGCCACTCGACCTTACTCACTATACTGCCTTTCACTTTCGACTCAAAGGTTATTCACTCCGCGCACAACCTTACTGGTCAGAAGCTCTGAGCAGACTGAATCGAACCAGCGACCTTCCGATTTGTAGCACAGCACCCTAACCACTGTGCCACCGCGGTCCCCAAGATAGTGTGGTAGTCAGGATAAAGTAATGTGGCAGATCAAGATAAGACAGTGTGGTAGTCAGGATAAGATACATTGGCAGGTCAGGATAAATACAGGGCAGGTCAGGATAAGTTACAGTTGTAGTCGGGATAAGAAATGGGGAAGTGTCAAATAATATAAAGTGGCATGTTAGGATTAAACGCGATGGTATTCAGGATAAGATATACTGACATCGTTATAAATATGGTAATGTGCCTAATGATTCCGTCAAATGTGAATATGGTAATGTGCCTAATGATTCCGTCAAATGTGAATATTTTCTTGGTCAGTTAAGCGGCTATTAACATTTCAAGTACTTTACTGTATGGAGCGCAACATGAATGCACTGTAATAACTGTAACAGAAATGATAATAATTGTTTGTTCAATTTAGTTATAAATAATGGATGATGATCAGCAAAACTACGACAAAGTAAACTTAAGGAAGAACTAAAGCAAACACATGCAAAAATAGTTTTAATAGGCCTATTGGTATTTGGCCATTTGCTACGCGTCAAAGAGTACGTCCTCTTGTCTCGCTGGCTGTAACAAAACAAGCATTAATATACTCGTAAGAAAGGTAAGCTTCTTCTTCTCCATCATTGCCATTTACTCTACTTCTTATAATCCTCCTTTTTCCTCTCCACAAGAACAACATTCCTTTGCGTACTTTGCCCTTCAGCCTAGTCCTCCTCCATTCCTTCCAGCCTCTGGCTATTATATGCATATTATTCTTACTCACATTATCATAAGATTCTCTTCTACCTCACCAGCCTATTTTCCGTGGTCTTCCTTCTTTCATTAAACCTTCCTTCAGAACAGGCAATAAATTTTTGGCATTCTTGCGTTATTCCTTCTTGAAATATACCCATACACTCTTAATCTGAGTCATATAAATTTTGCAATATGTGGACCTTGTAATATTGCCCGTGTCCCCTTATTTTTTCTTTTACTCCAACTTTTTCTCCTTTTATGAGGCTATAGCTTTTTTGCCATTATTTGGAGTATATTAAGATTAGTCCCTTCTGGTTATCCATAAAAGACAGAAAATTATTGTGCATAATTATTGTGGATAATTATTGTGCATAATTATTGTGGATAATCGTAAAAAAATATTCCTCTTTCTTTATATCAGACAAATTTTTGTTAAAAGTTCGAAGTTACAGGTTGCAAAATTTTAACAATAAAATCCGGCTGAACAAATAACATGAATACTCTTTTGTTTCGTAGCGTAGGACATACTAATCACGGATCAGTAGCCATTTCTTCGCTACACGTAGTCAGGAAACCCGCAGATTTGCTGGCCTAGGAAATTAATTCGTGGCTTTCATTTTAGAAAAATTTGCTCAAATCGGATAATGTTAAAACGAAGAGAAATAGGTGCCAATAAGGATTAAAATATTGTAGGTTTATTGCGACGGTATTTCATACTTGGAAACAACCACTGTTTGGGCTTACCGGGCCAGTATTAGAACAGAGTGCCTATAGAAACCAACTGGGTAGCTACATGTCTTATTTATTTTGATATCTGAGGAAGAGGAGCGATCATGCCCCCGAAAGTTAGGGTCATTACGTTTGTTTAAACTGGAAGATGGAAAAGGCCCCAAAATGGACTAAGCAATAAACAAGTTCTTAAGGCAACAGAACTTCTTTGCTGAATTTGTCTGCGTTTTCCAGTAAAAAAAAACACGATTCTTTAAAACAGTTACGCTGCGAAAATTGATTTTGTTCGCAAGGGACAAACACGTGATTGCATTTTCTATTCGTTTGTAGCTGAAGAATATTGAGGCCCAAACAGCAATATTAGAAATAATTAAATAGCGGACCCGTCTGAATTAACGAATTGTTGTAGAGCGGAGCACTGCCTTTTCTCGTGATATCGAATCGACCACCACGCACAAGGATAATGGTACACGAGAATGAAGGTCCTACCATGCCAGATTACATTGTTACTGACAGTACACTGTTACTGACAGTACACTGTTACTGACAGTCGTATCGCAGTCAAATTCAACGCAACTAACCATCCAAAAGGATAAATGTTCCTTTTCAAAAAACGATTATAGAGAAATTTTATGCCTTTTAGGAAACTCTGAAACTTCATTACTGGATCCACAACAGCCTGAAAATCGAGCGTATCCTTAGGCCATTTAATCCAGCCCACACCTGCAAACTCTAATTGTCTCATAAAGCTTCTAATACTTTCCACGCATCGACACCTGCTTACGCTTAATGAATCTTGCAACGGCAGAGCTCAAAATTTATCATTCCTGGAAAGTCTAAAATGCTGAAAATTATTTTACTAGTAGCAAAAATGTAAGCTGATATTTTCCAGATTATTTCTTAAGAATTAACACTACAGGAAAAACGCCACTGATACTGAAAAGAAAGCTTCACTAAGATGCACTAGTAGGTGGCTGCTTCATCGATCTCATACATTCGACGCCTCGCCACGTGGTATTTCCAAACACACTCACACGTCCGCTCACCAACACACAGGCAGTAGATGTCAGACTGGCGTTTGGGGTGAGGGGAACAGTCTTTGGTTTCCACACGTAAGAGTGGAAGTAAAAGCGAAGTACACTTCGGAATCGTGTGTCAGCTTGTTTTTCACTTCATCAAGGCAAACAAATGGCGGATTAAAGTGTATGGGACACTGCAAAATGCCGTTCACTTTTCATACTCACAGCCTAAAAACTTGTTTTGGTTTTCTGAATAAGTATAGAAACGACCGAATTCACAAGCCGTTATTATTAGGAGCTTTCCCGAAATCAAATTAACGACTTACGTGGAGACTAGGTCCATGATTCGGTGACTAAAAATTTGAGGGTAATTCGTCAAAATAGTTTTTTAAGAAATTATTGCCTAAGGTTAATTTCGCGATTATCGCCTGACTGACTGTCTTACTTCCTCCGAGGGCGTGAATGAATTTCTACTCGTGTTTTTTTTTATATTTAGAGAATAATAGGGTGAAATTTGGCACAGTCGTTCTTCACACTGTGTTACTGAGCAACTGTGAGTTTCATGAAAATCGATGTAGTGGAAGCCATACTTTACTTAATGGTGTGTATATATGTATTTTATCTGAATTTTGTACGTTTTTACTCCAATTTGGATAAACTTCGGTACGAGAGATGATACATAAGTTTATCACGCCACTGTGAGTTGCATGAACATCCTTGCAGCGGAAGTCACACTTACCTTAGGGGGAAACTCTCGTCGAAAATACATAGAAGAATAATTCAGCATCGAAAATTTACTTCGACAAATACCGCAGAATTACGTTGTAAAGAGAAGATTATGTGTGCCCTCTAGAGCCGATTTCATAGGCGATTATGTCCGCAGGAGAGCAATAGACACTCTAGTACGGACCTTTAATGTCACTGATTCGTGGAGAGATGATAAGAAAACACACCGTGATGCATCTCGGGCAGACCATTCATATCAGAGCCATTTGCAAAGCATAAAAATGGCAAGAAATTCTTGCAGCTGTCTTCACAGACCATCTTGCCATTCCACTGTAGATGCATTCAGAATTCTCAATCACACTAGGGGGAACGGAATGTGGGAAATGAATACAGCACTCGCATATTCACAGCGTATAACCAACAGGATGCAAAGTTTATCAGACCAATACTGTTACCTGCTGCTAGCTTGGCCAGGCTAGCAGCAGGTAGCAGCCTGGCCAGGCTAGCAGCAGGTGGCAGTATTGGTCTGATAAACACCTGACGCTGTATGCACAGTTTTGAGCTCCTGACGATGGACGGAAAGACCGTCTGAAACATGTAGAGCGTCTTACAGAAATAAATAAATTGTGAATGAATGTTAAATTTAAAAGAATACAACACTGTTTTGGACCACGAAGGAATAACCCATTTCAAACAGGCATGGCAAAGCTGGAAGAAAACAGAAGGTCGTTACCAGAGATGATAGACCTGGTGTGTATGGTGTGCAGGAAGACAAATAGAGGGATTTTGAGCTCACGGGACCGTGCAACGCAATGCTATGTCAATAAGTGTCCAACAAGATGCAACTATACACAGTTTATTTTATCTGTAAACTGCTCTATATTTATCGGGTGGTTTCTCGGCCCATCATTTGCGTTCGTAAGCACATATGTGCGACACAGAAATTCACAGCAGTAGGCCTGACTGTCCGACACAGAAATTCACAGCAGTAGGCCTGACTGTCCGACATAGAAATTCACAGCAGTAGGCCTGACTGTCCGACACAGAAATTCACAGCAGTAGGCCTGACTGTCCGACACAGAAATTCACAGCAGTAGGCCTGACTGTCCGACACAGAAATTCACAGCAGTAGGCCTGACTCACTGAGTTTATTAACTGCTTTCGTAACCGAATCATTCTTAACAAGATTTCAGTTATGTTCCTTCAGCTTAGAACAAAGGTCGGATCTCTAGTTATATTAAATGAAGCTTAGGTTCTAATATCAAATTGCAGAGGAATTTTAGACTGATATTTATTGGACCGTGCATCATTGTGATAACTGAAGAATGAAAAACAAACTCGATGTCTTTTATTATTTTATTGTACTTTTTATAGGCTCAACATGTTTCGGGCATTACTACGCCCATCATCACTAGCTCGTGATAATGGGCATAGTAATGCCCGAAACATGTTGAGCCTATAAGAAGTACAATAAAATAATAAAGGGCATCTAGTTGGTTTTTCATTCTTCAGAATTTTAAACTATTTATTGAATGCGATCAAGTTTGAAGCAACTGTGAACTGTCTTAAGTTACTATCCTGGAATTTACCTCGCAGAAAATAAAAGAGTGCATGCTTTAGGATAGCCGTTGCCGTACCAAGAATGAACCTAGGACCCCCGTACTATAAATCAGGATCGCAAACTAATCAACAGCTAAGTCTGTGGAGGCGATATCTTTAAAAATGCCTGAATTTAATTCAGTGTTCAAAACTCGTAATTCGAAACCAGTTGATATGCACAATTATAAAATTTATTTTGATCCCAGAATATCTGACTGTTATCTGCAGTTTCACCTCACATTTTCCCGTTTTTGGAACCTCCATTGTTAACCAAATACGCTTCACATATATTACGTTAATGCGAAGTGTCATTTGTCTGCCACCAACAAGAGCAAAGTGGCAGTCTTGTGACCTGTTGTCATGACAGCGACACCGAAGTTGCATTCTGTCGCTGTGTATGGTAATAAGCATATTTTCAAAAATTAATATTCAACTTTTTCTACGTAGTATTTTATACTGCAAAATGACCATGTACTAGGCGTGCGAAATTTGTATTAGCTTTCTAATGATGGCGATGATTAATGAGCGAACAGAGCTATGCAATAACGTTTGTAAGAGTGGATCGTAAGCACCAACAAAGACTCCTTATGGATTAGCAGCAGCAGCAGGAACAGTAGTAGTTGTAGTAGTAGTAGTAGTAGTATCGGTGGGGACGTGAAGCGGACCCCTCACCGACACATGATGCCGATATTAATAATGAGTGTAGATACACTTCTGCTCCCTCCTTATGATACCATGGCGTGCACAGATTTGACTTAGTATTTTCTTACTAGCAATTACTGTGCAAGGCATGTGTCACTAAATTTTATAATCATAGGCTGACACGGTCCCCAGTCTAAAGATATAAATTTTAACATTTGGTGGAAAGTAGGCTTGGTAAATCGTTTCTGTAATTTTCTTTCTCTTTTCAGATCGATTTGATGCTTGGGAGGTTTGTAGCTACTGAATCATTCCTCCTGAGTCGTAGTGACGTCTGCTTCTTTTAGGATCTGCAGCGGAAATTCAGAATGCCAGTGGGAGGCAGAGTTGCAGGCAAAATTGGAATCATACAGTCAGTTCAGAACGGTAAGTTCTGTTCCACTACGAACTTTCAGAAAATTCCAGTCTTTACGACGGCCGTCAGTGAGCTTTGAGTATTAAAATGTAGAAGCAAACTGAGCATAACCGCCACAAGAAAACTTACCTGACGTAAAATATTAATCAAGAGCTGAGCTGTAAAACAGAGATAAATTACGCACCAAACTGATATAGATTAAAATAAAATTTTAACGGCTGGTTTTGTGTTTGAAAGAATATGGCACACTTACAAGGGTATGACACACTCGCAAGAATATGACACACTTGCAAAATCAAATCCTTACTAGCGACAAAAGTTGACTTTTTACATAGCGGGAAATAAATAAATCGGCTTTCAACAGCAGTTTTCATGAAATAAAATAAAAATAAGAAGAAACACTCCCGACAGTCGTAACAATAATGTGCACATCTGTCTAAAATATACATTATGCCAAAGGATAGTATAAGCCAAGTACCGTTTCGATCAACTATTTAGCGTGAAAATGATTAATATCAACTCATTTATAATTCCATGAGTGATGCATTTTATCTCAGAAATAAAATGTAAGGAAAGCATTTGTGTACCATTTGAAACCTGAAAGGCCAGATTGTCGGCCCAAGCAGTAGGAGGTAAGATCCGCTGTGCCACCGCCTGTAAGATGGCTTTGATTTCCGTCCTGTTCACTTGGCACCGTGATTGCTATGTTTGTGACAGTTGGAGCACGAAACTGACTGACCATTCTCTTCCATTTAGTTCTGAGACAGTATAATCAAAGCGCTACCTACTCAGCACATCTATACCTTCACAGTCTCAAAGTCAAAATGAATAGAATGTCACACTGGGGAAATAAGTGATGTTGTGCGGTATAACCTGTTTCAGCTGAAGAAACAAATCATGGAGAAGAAATGTCAGAGACATGTCTTGTACATAGAGGTAACGAGAAACATGTATAGAATATATTCCTTCCTAAACTTCAAAGGAAAAGACCAAAATAGACCTGGGTTGAGGTAGGAAGGTAATATTAAAAATTATCTAAAACAACCGAGATGTGGGATTGTGAGCTGAATTCATTGACCAGACAATAGATTCCACTGTTTGACTCTTATAAATAAAGAAACGAGCCCTCGGGTTTCGTACGAAAAATAAGCATTTACTTATATCATGTGAAGGACTGTCACTTTTTGAAAAATAATTCCAATCGATGTGTTATTTGGATTGCTGGGAAAGGTTACATGTGAGGGTGAGTGAAGGGAGTGGATTGTGAACCGTTTGCGTAATGCACACAGAAAGCAGAGGTAAGATCAGAGAAAAGTAAAGTGCAAGAAGCTCTGCTGTCATGTATGCAACTCTTCTGTCACACTTGTTTAGCCTCATAGCAGACGGCTTAATTTTATTCTTGTGTTTGTATTCATTACAAAGAAGCTATATTAGTCGCTACTAAGGGAACTAGTGTAGGTTGAGAAATGTATGTGTGTTTGCTTACGTGTCGTGAGCAGAATGCAGAGATATTCATTCATTCTCTTGTCTCTCTTGCGACATGTCTATAGCCTTTTCCAAAGCGAACTCTCCACGCAGTGCGATACAGAGCCTTCTCTTTAACTTTCCACTGTTCCCTCTTTTCCTTGAGGTCATCCAGTACCGTCTTCTTCTACTTCCTCATCTTCCCGTGACTGCTATCCTTCCTCCTGCCTTTTCCTCAGCAACGTGTTTCAGACTTCAGTTCTTACGCAAGATGTGACCAATTCATTTAGACCTTCTTTTTATCATTTGTAAGATATTTCTCTCCGTGTAGTGGGTCCCTGTCACCACGGCATGGCGCGTCCTCAGGTTGCGGATAGAGGAACGGCCTCCTTTATGGAGGGTAGCTGTGAATAAATTGAATAAGAAGTCGTGGACAGCCGACAAGGCGTGGTCCTCCAGCTTGGGGGTTGGGCGAGGTGCTAACAACCCCTCCCTGTAAAACATTCATGTTAAGAAATACTTGCAGGCATGATGCTTCCTCTGGAGATAAAGCAATCCGGA
>Ga0123352_10022721_pt1 | contig 10001 bp, 3 predicted proteins | sample TergutLab28metaG_FD_89700 | JGI IMG/M metagenome (GOLD analysis project Ga0123352, IMG submission 89700) | Labiotermes labralis P1 segment gut microbial communities from Petit-Saut dam, French Guiana - Lab288 P1 | ecosystem: Host-associated > Arthropoda: Insects > Digestive system > Gut ...
AGAAAGAATTAGAAATGTAACTATAAGACAACAAATTGGATTAGAGGAACCAATTATAAAAGAAATTGAACAGAACCAACTTACATGGTACGGCCATGTCCAAAGAATGGCAGAAGGAAGATTACCCACAATAGCATTGAAGTGGATGCCGAAACAAAAGAGAGCACGAGGAAGACCGAAGAAAAACTGGATGGAAGGTATTAGGAAGGCCATGAATGAAAGAAACCTAAATGAAGGCCAGTGGGAAGATAGGAAGCAGTGGAGTCTAGGTGTCGGACAACGTAGAACAACGTTTTGAAACCGACATACACACACACGGTGAAACTTCTTTGGTGGGAGGGGAAATCAGACTTGATGACTGACCTGTTGGAGCAGCCAACGTAGCCGACAGTTCATGATCGCTATGTCCACAAACTTGCCATTATGGGATCAGCGCTGTTTGAACAGGGGGAATGCTGCATTTCCATTTAGAAATATGAAAAAGTGTATGTTTATGACCGAATCATTGCCTGGATGACTTGTTGTCGAAATAGTACGTTATAAAAATTGGTAAGCAGTAAAAAGTTCTTGGCTCTGAATCGCCAGAGACCAGACAACTTCATACAATTAAGTATCCGTGTAACACTGGCAAAATTTCTCTCTCCGTTCAGAGGCAAATATACTACTCCCAGTATTAGGCCTGCAATTCGGATGGCAAATTTACTCTGCTTGGACTCCGAAGACCCTGAAATTGGGGACAACAAGCTCCTCCAAATCGTCTGCGGTAAATATTTACCAATATACACTTCTTCACAGTACTACAGACTTGGGTATGACGTGATATAGCATGATACGTCACAGTGATAACGAGAAACACACATTTTGAGCTTTATTTTTCGAGTAAGTCATGAAGTGGTTCATCACATAATCCATCGACCTTCGGAATTAACTTCTTCCCATTTGTGGCGGGAATTTTCCTTTTGGGTTGAATTTTAGGAAGGAAATACAAAATAAAATTGTCTGAAATGACCACAGCATACTTGCCGTTTTTTTACAGGTAATTTTAGGTCAGTGTTGGTTTTGGCCTACATTTTTTCCCCCCCGCAACAGAGAAACTTAAAGATGGTTTCCATTTAATTCACTTTCAGTTTCATGGAGCTTTTAAACATGACTGTGCTTGAAATTCTTTACATGTGATGTGGGCATGATTTTGAATATCGTCTGGCCTGAATGCTACTCACGTTACATTTCGTAAGTATGAACGTCTTTTCTCCGTCTGTGTGAATGTCATGACATTATTGTGTGTGTTGCGGCTTGCTGCTGGAAACAACCTTGGAGATAGGCATACATAGTACAGTCATAATTTAACAACGCCTGACACACACGATGCAAAAACAGTGTCACTTGGTAAATTCCACTTGAACAAAGAGCGTGTTTTCAAGTGAATATACTGATTTGTATTTTCGGTATCTAAATGAGTCTACAGTACATATAAATACTGTATAACTCTGTGTATCGACACAAGTTTTTGTACCAGGCAGTTATTGGACTGTACCTGTCTGTTTGGATATATCCCGAGATTCGTGGTAGCAAAAACACCGAAATCACGTCCCTCCCACCCTTAAGTCGTTGTTAAATCTAAGAATGAATATTTTCCAGTAGTTTTCTCTGCGTGTAGCGTTCATTTATGCATATATTTGCATATTTATTATCACTTTAGTTTTGACGAAGAGTTTTTTTAAGATTATATAAGTGGCTTAAATTAAGGAGACCGGAATTTTACACATATTGGTTTTAGGCGCGTTCGCAAAATTTCGGAAAACGATGTTAGCTTTGTCATGTCTCTCTGCGTGAAGAAACTGGGCTCCCACGGGACAGATTTTCATGAAATTTGGTATTTGAATGTTTTTCGGAAATCTGTCTAGAAAATACCACATCACGCAGTGACGGGCTTAATAGAGACATTTATCAGTATTTAATGTTGACTTAATGGTGACAGCCCAACGATATGAAATGTAATGTTCTTAAATGTTATGTGACGACACTGTCCTTTGCTAAGTTGTACAGCGTCGATGGCTTATGAACGAGCATGAAGCGTTGATGTACTGATGCTGACGGGGTAAAACCGACGCACTGAGAGAAACATATCGTGGTGTCACTTTTCGACCACACACCCAGCATGGAGTGGCCTAGGATTGAATCCGGGCCGGCACCTAACCGCTTGAGCCGTGGCACGGCCAGACTGTTACGCAAACATTTTGCCTTCGTGGATTTATTGGAAGAGCCCGAGGGTGATGGTTAATGTGATTCTTGATCACCAGCTGTAATTGGGTTTTACACTCTTTTTCGTGCCACGTGGCTTTCGTTTACCAGTCACTAATTTTTTTTTTTTTTGTATTTGCAATATCAGTATGACTGCCTCGTTTCGATCACGTTAGACTCTCTCAAAGTAAGAGTAAATTAAACTAAATGAAATTTAATTATTATTTTATTCCATTGCACACTGTGGAGTGATATGCGGGAGTGGAAGCATAACTCCACTCATTCTTAACCTCGGAAGGAAATGCGGGTGAGCGGTAAGCTTCACACCTCGGCCGATTTATCACCTTGGAACTATCCCTCGGTATCCATTTAGCAGAAGGCTGGGTGAGCCCCAGAGCCTGAGCGCTTTTGAGAAAAAAATGCCTTACCCCGCTCCGAATTGAACAAGTTTCTCGGAGTTCCAGCATGCATCTCAGTCACCCACCGTACTGACTGAGCTATCCTGACTTCCTGTTGGACTGTCAGCCTATCCTGAATTCTGCGGGTTTCCAATTATGAATTATGTTTGTATGTGCCCTTGTTAAAACAGTGAGACTACGAATTAGTTGGACAGGGTTCGATACATGGTAATGCCAGGAAATTTGCCTTTGTCGCCTCATGCAACCCATCTCGAAGGCTTACCATCTTCCTGTCTAATATATCAAGGGGACTTATTTTCTGGACGTAAAGCGGCTTGGGCATGAAGCTGTCCATTTCTCTCCGTGTAGCACAAATATTACTAAGGACGCATGTACTTTGCCTTGGGTGTTGTGGACATAGTATATTGGAACGAGGAAATTTAAATGTTCCTATTTTACCATGCAAATCTTGCTGTTTTATAAGAACAAACCAAACTGTAGATCGTACTAAATTGAAAAACTAAGCAAAAATAGGCTTTGGTTGTTACTTGACTTTTCTTTCGTTTAGTACTGCTGTCCAAACTACTGTGGTTATGAGTATCAAATGAATACGTGGCTGAATGACTTCCGACGAGTGTGGGATTTGGTTGTCGTTACGTGTGTTTAACTACAAGGACGTATTGTATCTGACAAAGCGTATTACTGCTTCGCCAGGCAGAACAGAGCTCGTCTCTGTTCCAGTGTGCGGTCACTCGGTGTCCACGCACCTTGGTTTAATTTATTACAGTTATATTCGGTTTTTACTCACAATATTTAAGGAGGGTGCTGAAAATAGTTTCCTTTATATAAAACAATACGTTCTTGCGAGTTTTGAGGTTTTTGCTGCGGTGTAGGTTTTTGAAGCGATGTGGCTGAAGATCCCTTTCTTCAGGGATATGACGCTGCATCAGTTGGTAACTGCAAACCCTACCCTTTGTTGCGAAGCAGTGTAGCGCCCTTATCTTCAAGGGTCGAATAAGAATCAAGTAAATTTCGCCGCCTGAAGACTAGGGCGCTACATTGCCTCGATATGTCTGGATCCAATTACTAAATGACACAGCATGATCTTAGAAGAATGGGATCTTCAAACTCGTTGTTTACTGCCAGACGAAATTTTATAGTATAAGCGAGCCGGCTGTAAGTGACTAGGGACAGCTGTCAGATGAAATAACGTCCCTATACTATCGCTAGAGGTGTCAGGAGAGACTGACGAAAACAGCGAGTCTCCATGTCCTCGGGGTACTCAGTTTGTGAAGGTGTTTTAAATCTGGATTTCTTCCGAGTGCTGTATAACTGCTAACCCACCCGATATTGCTGCTGTGCTGTGTCGTAAATTTGTGCAAATCATTTATTCAGTTGTTTGTAACAATTGTTGCCTGGCCCAGTTAGAACGAGGGCTACAAGAAAGGGTCTGTTATTCACGAGTTGAAACTTTCATAATACTAATTCCGCACCACACAGTGCTTGCTACCGTCACGTATTCCAGCGAATAAGATAAACCAAGTCATTCATAATGAAATACACACCCCAAAACAACAAAAGCAACCCAAAAGAAATAGAAATATAAATCTGACAAAACAAATAGACATAAACATAAATCTAAAATAAAAATTATATCATCGGCAACACAGGCCAATATTTTACTTAAACTATTTAGATAAAAAAGTACCAAACCCTTTTAAAACTAACGCCCCCCCCCCAAAAAAAAAACATCAACATCTACCTTCAAAATAATTAATTTCAACTGAAATCAGTGTAAGTATAACAATAAAAATTCACGAACATAGCCTAAAGAACACGAATAAAGACTAAAATAAATAGATCCATGCTGACCGTCATTGCGGACGATGGAAAGGAAATGGGATTCTGTATGCCCTGAAGATGGAGGCAGGAGAAAAGTAAAAGTAAAGGTACACTTTACCCTATAACCTGCCATGAAGGCACAGATGGAGAGTAGTGGTATGGATGTACTCCTTCTTTAACCTCGGCACTTGGTGGGGGTGGGTGGTTAACGCCACACCCCGACCGCTTTACCCCCGGGAATAGGCCTGGTACCCATTTATAGATTGCTGCGTGGGTCCCAAGGCCTGTCTGGACGAGTGCGGAAAATCTCGCCCTACGGAAATTCGATCCCCGAATTGAAGACACCAGTCCCCTTTGAAATGTCGGTACGGCAGCGTATCCAAGACTACTTAAATTTCATGAACTTCTCTGTAAAAGCCTCAAATCTTGCAGTGATACTGCATGTTTGTGTGAATTTGACATTTATGGTATCGAGCTTTTTCGTCCAGCAAATTCTTTTAAAATTTTAACTGTAGGTCAGACCTGAAAATTGTTTGGAGTGATGTATTCGTGAAAACCCAAGCGTATGTAATTTTTGTACGGAGAGTATTGGCCAAGTGGGCTGTATGCTTGGTAAACTATAATGTAACAGATACTCCGTAATTTTGTGTTTTAACTCTTATCATCATAGGGTAATTATTTTATGTGACGACTATTGGTTGCCACTTCCTGTCGGCTCGTATATCATATCCCGTTCAGCTGACCGCCCACACCACGGCACAGTAGTGGTGGGAATTGATGTGCGGTAGTTGACAGATTAAATTAGGCCCAGTGTTGTTTACAAGTCAAGAAATGCAAGTCTACGCGTAACGTAATGCTAATATGGCCACTTCCCTGCGCTTATGTTTCTCGAAACCCTGAAACTGTACTGAACATTTGTGTTTCATTTGTCTGTACGTTTATTGGAAACCCCTTCTGTTCCGTTAAGTATTAGCGATGTAAGCACAAGATGCACACAAAAAGCCGTGTTAGTCAACTTTGTAAGTGGCGGTAATGCTTGTTCGCTTTTAACACAAAATGTTGCGTATCGAACGAACGGAGCTTAGTAAAGCTGTTCAGTGTAGATTTTAAGGACAATTCATTTAGCGGTTACGTATGGACCTTCGAACAGACAAGATAAAGCGGGCTGATGGATATATTTTTGCAGCTGTTCGTTGCACACTCCCCATAAATGGCGGCTTTTTTTATTAATGAAGTAATGTTTGTAGCTGCACGATTGATTTTCAATTAATGGTATTTTTTTGGCCTCCTCATTCACGAGGTTTATAGATCACAAACAACGAAACACCACATTCGGTAGGACTCCTCTAGACGAGTGATTAGCTCGTCGCAGAGACCAGACCCCTAAAGGTACATTTATAGGGTCTAAGTACGTAGGGTTGCAGACGCGCGTAATAAAACCCTAATACAACTAATTGTATCCAGTTTAGTATTATCCTTCCATTACGTAAAGGAAAGGTAGAGCTCTCAGGATATCTAGACAGTCGGCACAAGAAGGTGGCATGGTTGTCAGCTGTCCTCATAGGCCACCTGTACTCCACAGGCTATATTCCTGGTACTCATTAAGTCAATGAAAAATCACAGTGACTTCATCGGGAATGGAACCCGCCATTTCCTGACTTGTAGCTCAGTGCCTCGAAGAACTGCGCCACGGCGTACCGTCATTATCCTGCCATTACGCTCACTGAATTGCACAGACAGTCGGCTGGATCGTAACTCACACCGACGACCCTACCTGCAGGTTTATTATGACGTGCCGGCAGGCATGCACGTTCAGATGTCTGTACTGTATCCAGTGTTAGACATGGCAGTAGCAGCGTCTTGCATCTGTTGATAGATGCGCTTGTTTCCGTATTCCGCAAACTCTCACTTCCAGTACAGTTTTGGCTGTAACGGTTAAGTGTTCGGAGTTCAGTCAAATATCCGGTAGATAAGGGGGTTGCCTTCTGTTTCAGTAGTTTGTCGTCCAACAAATGACTTAGCAAACTTTGCTACTGACTATAGTGGTAAATTGGATAGATTAGGTGAGATTGTAAGAGAACACATTACGAACGAATTTTCTTGCTCAGGAACACCAGTTCTGTTGTGAACGACTCTGGAATCTCGAAGATTTTAATTAATTCAAATAATCTGTGGGGTTCCGTCGATGGGTAAGTTTTCAGAGTACCGCGCGTTCTGTAGAAGTTTTGTCAGTGGTAATTTACACTTCTTGCCACCTTTCCATGTGATATAAAATCGCCACGCCCCCTCTGACCCGCATAAATGCTTTCTTCTGTGTCATAAATGGTTTTGTAAAAACGAGAGCATTTTTTTAAAACAAACACAATGTCCAGCTTTACATGTAATACGCTGTAGGCCTCCATTAGTGGTGAATACCGAAAAAAATCATTAAAGCTTGTATATCAACAGAAACATACTCACAAAATCATTTTGTACAGTGTACAAGGTGGGAAATACGACAGACTTCAGTGGTAGATTGTGATGATAGTACTGAAGACAAGAAGGATAATAGTAGGAATAATGATAATAATGAACAGAAAGCTGCTTTATTCACTTACTTATTCCTGATACAGATAACGGAATTCCCAGTTACTGTTTTGTACGAGCAGCGTCTGTTCACGGAATGATTACTGAATGAGTTCAGAAGGATGCGGAAGGTAGCGGTCGTGGCCTAATCTAAAATATTAGTCCTGCATTCAGGCTAGCCGTTATCCCGTCCGAGTTTTGAGACTTGGATCTCCTGAATACGAGGCATGATTTCGAAATATGGCTGCAGTGTTCCGTACGGGAAGTCAGCAGTATCTCAGTTTGCAGCTGGCAGCAAGGTGTTGAGTGAAAGGATCTGCGTAGATGTGGAGTCGCAATTGATTTTGGTATTAAATTCTTGTCCTCTCCAACCCCCTACCCCTCTTCCCACCCGAAACTCCATAATAGCACGCGAGTTACGGTTTGAGGACTAAACAAACTCAAGTATACATTTGTGCTAAATGAAACTCTTCGTGGGGAGGTTTAAACCTGGCATTCAACTTTGAGTTTCTGCTTTCGATGCGTTTGTGAATGTGTTTGATTGGGATTGACTGCTGGAAAAAGCGCTCGACATTGGTTTATTTGTCATTGCGATATAATGGGTAGCATGTTAGTCCTTCTACGTCGACTGTGCCGACGAAAGAAACTGCCGAGATGAGCCTTTTAGTCTATTTAAAGCAATAACTTCACTAGCCCGATAAACAGCCGTCAATTGCCTAAGGATTACTCTATTCCATGTGCTCAATTACTCAGTTCCTCTTCTGTAAATGGAATTAAAGAGACATGGCACGGCCAACACTTCCATAACGACAAAATTACAAGGCAGCCACAACAGCGGTATGTAGGAGGACGGGGTATGGCTTATATTATGTGGCAGGCCTACAGCCTGCGTCTGACGTAATGTGGTCTACAGAAGGCGTGGTGGCATAATGGTACCGTAAGATTTGGGTGCGGAGGCTAGGGCAATAGTAGTCCGAGCACATGAGGAATAAACCTACATGTCAGCCGTACTGAGATAATATCTGATACCGTGACTCTTAAATAAAATACGTAGTCACCGTCTTGACTCACACGTTAGACCTGTATACATATGTATATACATGCATAAAGCAGCAATTGTTATTGTGTGTTATAGTGTATCGGCGAAAGTGTGTGTATTCAATGTGTGAGAAATTTGTACTTATATTTTTTGACGGTGTTGAAAACACTGCCAAACAGACGTTTATTAAACACAGTGGAGTGTTATCATAATGGCCAGGACAGTAAATGTCCTTGGAACGTCCTCAAGTAGCGCGGCTGTAACTAAGTTGTCTAGTGAGTAAATCGCAACGTAAATAGCACGATATTTACAACACAAGTACTTGTATTATAACGCAAAAGAACAGAATGTTATTTGGAATAGAATAATAATTGGTACCTTGCCACGGGAACTGCATGAAACACAGCTTAATGTAATGTGTGTATAAAGCTGCAGGGAGATGGCGATAAATGCCTTTGGGGCGTAAGTTTTTTTTTATGATGCAACAGTCTTAGGGAGCCAAGGTCTCCTCATTGTCGATGATTCATGGTCACATTCAGTTACACACACCACACTCGGTAGGACTCCTCTGGACGAGTGATCGGCCCGACGCAGGGTCCTGTATCTGACAACACACAACATACACAAGAGACAGACATGCATGCCGTCGGCGGGATTGAAACCGACAATCCCAGCAAACGAGGGGCCGCAGACCCTGGGGCGTAAGTTAAGACGTCAAAAAATTTGTTGTAGGGCAACTATACTTGTAGCTTTCGTAGTTATAAAGAACATGGAACATGGCAAATTCCACATACTGTATACTCACCGTATTTATAAATTTCTTTCCTAAGCAGTTATTTTCCTTTACTCAGACAGGCAAGTGACTTGTTTTTTGCAACACGTCCTATAATATTTCATATTCGTGGTCGTAAAGGCGCTGAAATTTAAGTCGTATAATTATAATTCATACACATTAGCGTGTACGCCTTGTATATCTTCTATACTACTCGTACTTGCAGATGAGGTTCTAGTGTCGACGTATACAACGCAATGTAACTAAGATTATGTTGGTTCACCGACCTTAGAAGGTCAGCATTTGTTTATGTTCCACTAGTCTCTTCGTCGCAGCTTCTTCTGCGTAATTTTACGAGTACTTTTAGACTTCATCATCAGAAATAATATGTAACAATTCCACAAAATAAGTCGTAAAGTGCAACCTTAGTATTTACGTTACAAATTCAGTTTTTTATTGAGCATTATCTAGCTCCATATAGTTCAGATGTAATGTTTGACTTCTAATATACAGAATGATTTAATATAGATCCACTAGTCGAAATAGCAGTCGTTGCAAGCAGTAAGTTTTAAGTTCCCCTTGGAACAGGCCACGAAGGCCCAGAGGGGGAATAGAACTGTAGAACTACTCTTTCTTTAATCTCTGCGCTAGATTGGGGTGGGTGGGCAACGCCACGCCCCGGCCGCTTTACCCCCGGGAAAGACCCGGTACCCATTGGTTAGGAGGCTGTTGCAAGCAGTGGTTGTTTTAAAGAGACAGAAAAATGGGAATACGCATCGAGACCGAAGAACCTCAACGCGTTACGATGAGTAGTGTTCATTGCCAGGTCTCGTGTAACGTTGCCCCGAACAATGTTGTTGCACCGTAACAGAAGTTTGCGTTTTAGCGATTAGATTCGATCAACGTTGCTCTGACTGGAATCACGTTGTTTTTACTGGCAGCTTCCGGCTTCAATCACCAGAATCCGGGGTATTTTACAGGAGTGCTGATAAGTCCTTAGCCGGACTAGTTATGAAAAAAGCTTAGTTTTTTTTCGGAATGGGGTGAATTTCCTTCGGGCCCTTGCCTCCCAGGGGGGGGGGGGACGTGATGACAGCTCGCGTCTCGATGTTGTTGAAATCGCGCGCGTCCCTGTCATGCTTCC
>Ga0123352_10022722_pt1 | contig 10001 bp, 6 predicted proteins | sample TergutLab28metaG_FD_89700 | JGI IMG/M metagenome (GOLD analysis project Ga0123352, IMG submission 89700) | Labiotermes labralis P1 segment gut microbial communities from Petit-Saut dam, French Guiana - Lab288 P1 | ecosystem: Host-associated > Arthropoda: Insects > Digestive system > Gut ...
ATAACATAACATAACATAACATAACATAACATAACATAACATAACATAACATAACATAACATAACATAACATAACATAACATAACATAACATAACATAACATAACATAACATAACATAATATATTCTGTCTATACACAACTATGTATCAGTATAGTGATATTTACATAAAATGAGCACTCAGTGGGATGTCATTGAGTGCTAATTTTGTTATACCTTTAAAATGTTCTTTATTGGCCTGATGATGACCATCTTAGTTCGAAACATATTGCCATAATGTGATCTGAGTTTATATATAATAAATATCACTATACTGATAAGTAGTTGTGTATAGACGGAATGTATTATATTATATAATTTGTTTCTACACAACGGGATGGCCTCTGTCAAAAAAAAATAGTACGTGGCTTATAGTTACGAAGAAAACATTGATGAAAAGGAGAAACACTTTTTAGTAAAAACAGAGAAGATTACTCTCAATGACACGAAATTATTTCCCAGCGATAGTGACATTTTGTGCTTAGGATTCTGTACAGATACATAAAAAATAAATGTAAAAATAGCACGGTGTCTTGTTATGTAAAAAATTGTATAAATCAAAGACAGTAACTGACATCCTAAAGGCTCTGTAGCAAACAAGATGTTTATTGAGACATTGGCGCACTACCTTTGATACGAACTCAGTGTACATCAATTTCTTGTTTATTTATGCGACAGCATTTAGCACGGAACGTGCTGTCGGTCTACAAAACATGGTTGCTGCTATGTAAAGGATTTTTATCTGAAATGTTTACTTTCTTGGACTTAAACTTTAAAATTTCAACTTTGACAACAGGAAACTACAGAAACTACAGAAACATGACTCAAGGCTGACACAAACTCTTTGATTTAAAAAAAAATTGAGCTGCTAAACACAACGCACTCAATGGTGACTTGCCTTACTTGTTTACTTCATGAAGCAGAGTCCTTCTTGAGAAGCTAATCGGTTCTCAGCTAGTCAAGAAATTCCCCGCATTTTCTGAAATCCGAAAGTTCATTACCGCGTTTACAACAGCAAACCACCTGTCCCTATCCAGAGCTAGATCAATCCAATCCAGGCCCCCCACTTCCTGAATATCCAGCTTAATATTATCCTCCCATCTATGCCTGGTTCTGCCTACTGGCCTCTGTCCCTCAGGTTTCCTCACCAAGACCCTTTATACACCTCTCATATCCTCCATACGTGCTACACACTCCGCCCAGCTCAATCGATGAATTGCTGGAACATTATGTTTGCCTTAGGAAACAAGGCCCACTGCAATTATCTGTTGCATCGGGTCGGCATAGCTCATTCCGCGGAGTAAACATCCGATGAGACTGATGACCGGATAATCGTACTTCGATTGCCGGCGAAGGTAGATAATTTTCTCTCGCCAGAACGTAGACACTAACTACATGGGGTCCATCTAGCCTCCAATCAGAAAAGGTACCGGGGGCTTCTGGCCAGGGGTAAATCATCCGAGACGTGAAGCTGACCATTTGTTTGTATGTGTTGTATAACTAAAGAATGAGTCGATGCAGTGTTTCAGGCACGTAGTCTCCGGTCTCACACCGCGAGAGCCCGGGTTTAGTCCAAGGACAGCCCGTCCGGGATTTGTGGTGGGCAGTGGTAGTTGGGTATTTCCCCGAAAACGTCAGTTTTTTCCTTCCCAAGTCCTCATCCAACAAAGCTCCATATTACTTCGTCTGTCTGTCGCCGACACTGTGATCTTAGCAGTTGAGAGCATTGTTACATAACGCACTTAAAGTGAATGCATGTATTTACGTCTGCATTCCACATAAGCCTTTGTTGCGTGATGTGCATTCAATGAATGACATCAATCCTTTAAAGACGAAGCGCAGACGCTTTTATTTAAAGATCCAGGCCGTACCGCACAGTAAACACTTTTCATATCGGTTATGAAAAACACTGAGTTTGTTATAGAGGGCGAAGGCCCTGTTTGTTCTGAGATAAATACAAACACAGAATACGAAAAGTGACTATTAGACTCGTCATGTATGTCCGTCTATCCGCCCGTCCGCATAGAACCTCTCGGATTCCATTGGACGGATATTAATGAAATTTGATATTTGAGTATTTTTCGAAAATCTGTCCAGAAAATGCAAGTTCCATTAAAATCTGACACGAATAACGATTACTTTACTTGAAGACCGGCATAAATTTATGTCTTAGTCAATTTTTCTTAGAATGAGAAACTTTTCAGACAAAATTTGTAGATAAATATCAAAACACGCAATTTTATGCGCAATAATTTTTCCCGGAAAAGCGTGTCTTTAATTTGATAATGTGGAAAAATATTTTAGAGCCGGACAGGCTGCAGATGAAATACGATGCACTTGCATTGCTAGCTGGGTAACTAAGGCTATAAACACAAGCCCAGAATATATAGTAGGCTACTTATTGGTTTTTCAGGCCAACAGCAGTTACACGAACGCCCCTTAAAGGTACGTTACAGTGCATTGCCTCTCTTGTTGAATGTTAGACCTGTTGGTGCATCAAGTAACCAGTAGGCTTTAAAAGAGTAAAATCCAAACCCTGTGGTATAGACCTCCTTGAGAGGATAGGAATTTCTCAGCCTTTGATGAAAACCGAAGATCCATTACCTTCTTCACCAAAATATTCCTTGATTCCTGTGTTTAAGGAGCAGACCCTAGCATGAACGAAACGTCTTTAATTGTAGCCCCGCATCTATGCCGGCGTCTCTCTAAGCCCCACTTTCCCCTGCTGAGTGACCCATCCAAAGAACTTTGATTTTTCATTTTGGTGCACAGTTGGCCATGTTTGCTTACTGAATATTTACTGTTCATGAGTGACCATAGTTCTTTCACTCTTCCTGCGTGAAGTAAATGAATTATCACGCACATAGCTCTGACTTCTGAGAAAAGACAGACCAGGGGCCCTGTCAGAGGTGATGCTCTAACAACGTAACTGTCTCGACACCAAGACGGACTTTCAGACGTAACGTGAATCCAATCATTTTGAGTTTGAAAATGGAGATAACATGTTTCTCCAGAAAGTTAACAACACATCGCAATTCTACATGTTGCTAATCCCCAACCAGTTACATACAACATAACATCCAGCAACTTCGGATCTTTGCATTTTGGACCCTTCTCAGAGGCCATACTATTTAATCAACTTTTGTCACGCATTTTGTTATTGTTCACATCTGTGAACGTATTATAGAATGTAATTGCTATTGTTAGTGTATTTTTTATTTATTTCTTTGCAGAACTTATTATTTGTATATATCGGTTACACACAAACTCTAATCTTCACCCTTTGGAAATATTTTATATTTTTTTATTTAAAAGCGTTATGTCCCTATGTAGGCATATCTACCTGTCAAATTCCAAACTTATAGAAGTAATAAATAAACAAATAAATATTAAGTACGCACGCTTTTATTTTCCTTAAATATGCACCACGTAAGTGGCATGGAGAAATAAAGCAGATTAATATCGAATACTCTTGTCGATTATCGGTGATTGCAACAAAGGCAACGCTAGTAACCCGCCACAAACCCTCAGAAGGTTTTCATGAAAAGTGCCAGTTATTTTGGTCCGATGAAAATAAAAATCACTTTATATTTCGGCATAATTTAGCAACTTCCCCAATACAAAATCACAAAGATCTATCCAGCGAGTCCCTATCATTCAGTGAGGAAGGACGGACGGACGTACTTGCACCTAGTAGTTATTATTAGAACTTTTACGGAAGGGCCTAAAAGCAGCATCAAAACGAACTACTCTGCTACCTCCTCATCTTCCCCAAGCTTGTCACCTGTGTGAAATATCCGATTATCCGTCTTCCTGATTTGATCCCCCTGTTTCAAACTAATGCAGTTGCTCCCCTGCCTCAGGTACAGAATTTCCCCTCAGCGCCCTATTCTGATACCCCTTAATTTTCGTTAAATAAATAGTTCTATAGTGCCATTGTTGTTTGAAAATTTCTTGATAAACTCGCGGTGGCGAGGAGTGGATATTTTGTGAAAGACCTCTCATAAAAGCTTAGAACGTATAACAACGCAGGCCAGACATATTTCAGAGAAATTTGTAACGTAAATCAATCCTTTTCGATCGTCCTTCTGCTCAGAGCATAACATTACGAAATGACAAAAGGCGACACAAATACTACACTTTATCTTCTATTGTTGTTATTGTGTGTCTCTGTCACTTGAAGTAGAACAGAATTCAGGTTCTTACATTAAACTTCACCCTTTCTTCTCGTGTGCGAAATTATTTCCCATCATGGCGCTTTATACTACAAAAGATTTCACAGGATGATGAAAGTGACTATCGGGTAGAAACACAGTGCTGAGCTTTCGCTTCGAAAGAAAACCTTGTTTCGTTTCCTTGCTAGTGAATGCCAGCCCATTTTGAGCAGTGCTGTGTGATTAATTGTTAATGGATGTTTGAAAATGAAGAGCTAGTAAACCTAGCAGACATTTAACTCATTGAAAGCTGATTTTTATCTAAGCAATAAGTATAATAAGAAAATAATGGTTCCTTACTGCACAAAATCACAAGAAAAACATACAAAACGTCTGTAGCATATGGAATAATTTATTAAATTTATATCTGGTTGTACACATACGTACCACACAGCTTTAAACAGTCATCCTTTTTCTGTATCGAAATGACATTATCAGATCATACGTTTCCGATAACTAAATATATTTTGGATCACGCAGTGTACTTCCTGATATCATGCATATTTATTGAATCGAGGTTACTAGTCGCTTTCTTAACATGGTTATGTAAACTTCTCAACACCGGACGTGTACCTGAGCTTGTAGAATTGTATCACTGTCCATATTTCATTTTTAAACCTGTACAGTAGGCATACACAGCAATAATACAAAACAAATGGGTTCTGTGTTATATGTGTGTATGTTATGTTTTTCTCACTCCGTTTCCAACGAAACGGAGTTTTCGAGTACTTACAGGGGTGGCAAACACGCCATGTGAAGGATGACTATATAATTCAATTCACTGTTTTAAGGCATACACGAGGAAAGGAAATGGGGGTACGAACGGGATAAAGGGTAAAGTAGGTCAATGATGAAGATAGAAAACAAATCAGATCCCATAATTCTCACGTCATTCCATTGGACCCACAGATGAGGTCATGGAAGTAATGCAAGTGGTTGTCGATAAAGGAATCTTTATGAATGTCCTGGAAACATGTTGTATGTGTATAGAGAAACCCACTTTAATAATCAACTAAGTGATAAATCTACACTTGGTCATAACAAAATTTTTGAGGCTATAATTCATAAATAATAGCCAGATAACGTTTTATATATATTCCTTTTTTACTCCTAAACGGCTCACATTCAGTAGTGGTTTGAATACGTAATGATAAACAGCCAGTTTAGTAAACGTAATTTTTTGCATTTTTATGGCTTAAGTACGTCAGTTACATTCCCTTCAACTTGGGTATTATGTTGATAGATTCATTACTAATTCTTGTTAAAATCATCTTTAATTTCATTCAATGAATACTGGATAAACTCACGAATTTAAAAAAGGAAATTAGTACTTCTGACTACTGTGTTACAGTAAACCGGTTTAAAAAGAAATACCGCATAATTCTACAGCGACAGAGATTCAGGAAGTCATTGCACTCTCAATGACAACACAGGGTGATTCAAGAGAATAAAACTGGTTACAATAAAAGATAGAAATTGTCCAATATGATTTGTATCATGACAATTAAATTTTATTAATTAGTTAGTTATATAAAAATGAATCCCGCGTTTAAATTAACTGTAGTTTTAAAGTTAATACGAGATACTTGTTTACACACACACACACACACACACACACACATATATATATATATATATATATATATATATATGGACCGGGTAGTGTAGTCGGTATAGCGACTGGATCCGGGGGACGGTCCGGGGATCGAATCCCGGTGGTGACGAGATTTTCCGCACCTGTCCAGACCGGCCCTGGGACCCATCCAGCCTCCTGTACAATGGGTACCGGGTCTTTCCCGGGGGTAAAGAGCGGCCGGGGCGTGGCGCTGACCACTCACCCCCTTCTAGTGCCATGGTCAAGAAAGAGTAGAGCTATACCTTTACTCCCCTATGGACCTTACGGCCTGTACAGAGCCTCAGTGCCTGTACAAAGGTGCCTTTTACCTTTAATATATATAAACCACGCGTTGACTACGCTCGATAGACAGTTACGTACAGTATTCCCACAACTCATGTTGACACAGAGACACTGCAACATTTTAACCATCTCATTGATGTACATTTTGTTATCCCACTTTTGGTGTAATAACGTAATTTTCAGCTTTTATTTCACTTGTAAAGGCTAGGCACCTACCTCAGTTCTTGCTTTATAATACAGCAGCAACACCCGATGATGGATGTAATTACCGGCCGAAACATGTCAGGAATAATTATCCCTCGTTTTTCAGCAGGCCTTTCTCGTAAAAAAACCCACGTTTAACGGACAACGTTAAGAATAATCTGGCAGCTCACTCGGAATAACAGAAACTGATCAAAAGAGATTAAGTGTAATTTAGTGATGAAGACATATGTGGAAATATGGGCATAGAAAGTGAATCAGAATATGTCATCTGCTCTGCTGTTAGTCTCAATTTCTCTGATCTTTGAGACATTAAATGAAGATATTCTTAGTGTTTTAACAACCATACTATTTTAATATTCAGCGAATGTTTACTAAAATTAATCTCGCAAAGTTTCGTGTTATTGTGTGCCGTCTAAAAAAGGTTTAAAGTTACAATTCGCAGAATTATAGATTTCCACGTTGTTTTGTCTAGGTGCGAGACCTGGTCTGTTACAGTAAGTCTGTAACTCATAATGAGGGTGTTCAAGAATAGGACGCAGAAGAGAAATTTGGATCGAAGTCGGAGGAAGTAACAGAAGAATGAGGGTGACTGTGTGGTTTGGATTTCGACTTTTTGCACTGCTTGCCAGACACGTGCGTGGCCACCCCTGCTACATAATGTGAGCTGTTGAAAGCGTCGTTATTCTTAAAGAAATAAACAAACACCACGGAGAAACCGGATGTTCCAAATCTATTTTTTCAATTAGAGGACGCAATATCATACAACCTTCAGGTAAAAAACTTAGTCCAAACTACGCGAAGGGCTCTGGGTGATGTGACGGCGCATCGGTCAGTCATAATCCAAAATCGCGACAGCGCGGCAGAATACTCGGTATGTTCCTTGGTTCGCGGGGTCAAAATTGGTGATAAACGATGCAGAGGAATTTCTGTAGTGTGTGGGGTACGAATCCATCTTCGAAACCAACTATCGGAGAGTGAATGAGCAAGTTCCTTACGACAGGCAGTTTGTTACAGAGGAAAGTCCCCAGAATTCCTTCTGTCTGGATCATGTACGGGAAGCCTACCTATGCGGCTCTCATGAAGTCCATCCATCAATCTCCACGTGAGTTGGGGCAACACAACTAGAATAACAGCGACGCACTGGGTTCTGCATAACCATTCACAGCTTCAGTGTACAGTGTGAAAATTGTGTGGCAGTACAGGACGACTGGCCAAAACGTTTAGGATTTGCTGCTTTCTGAAGTATATTAGTGAACACCAATCTTTCTTTTTGCAGATACTCTGTTGGGACGAAAGAACTTTCGGCGTCAGAACGTTGCGTTCCGGGTTTGCCTGCTTTCTTTCCCGTAATATTCATTGTTCTACCCTTACCGAAATTAATTCATTAAGATAAACATTACTTCCAATATTTTTCTGTCCGTGTCGCAACAGCCTTTGTCGAGCCTAGGTCGCCTCATTGTGAAGTTTCTAGTTCACACACACAAACACACACACACGCACACACACACACTCACACACACACACACACACACACACCACACACACACACACCCACACACACACAAACACAAACGCACACCTGGTAGGACTCCTCTGAGCGAATGATCAGCTTCTAGCAGAGGTCGCTACACAATACAAAACACAAGAGACGGACATCAGTGTACGCATCAGGATTCGAACCCGCGACGCCAGAAATCAGATGGCTACACCTCTACGTCTTAAAATACACGGCCACCGGGATAAGCCTTATCTCTGTTAAAGTGAGTGAATTTAAAGGCCCATAATATATCTATACAAGTGATCTTTTTGCATGCAGTGTATTCACGTAATCTTCAGAATCAGGTATTCAGACTCGTACGCATGGTCATGGAATTTTTTGGGGTATTCTTAGGAGAACAGTGGGTCAGCATACACGCTGATGTTGGCCACCAGTAGGACTATTTGAACTAAACTTGGAATTAAACCTTTGTATACCATGTACACAAATCTGACGTTTCAGAATCTTGATTGTGTTGTCTGACACGGAAGAGAAATTGACTCATGTTTACTTTCAGTATTGAAATTAGGACTTGCAGGTCTTTTAGGCAAAAGTACATATACATTTCAGCTGACATTCTCGGCACAATTAAGCTCTTTGTCAGCTGTAAGGTAATTCCTTTCCAATACATCTGAATAATGCCTGCTGTTTTGTGGAGGCAGTTTTTTGCTCTACTGTGGTACTATTAGTTATTGCTACTTCTAAATTGCGGTCCTGTTTAAATAAACTCTCTTTCTCTCTCTCTCTCTCTCTTTCTTTTTCTAAGTTACAAGAACTAATGAAACATACACTACGCCACAAATCCATGCACTTTAAAGTCCTCATAAGCTGTGCTGTAAATTCAAACACAGGATTATATCATTTGTACAAGGAAAGTAAAGGAAATGCTCAAGTTCTCTGTACGATGTTGTCTTACCTCGCAAGTCCATAAGTGTAGACACTTCCATAAAACTTTAGCCTCTAAACTGACGTACTTATAAATAGGTCTATACAACGCTGAGGTGGATTTGATTTAAATTATGAACAACTGTTTTCTTCAGAGAATGGATAGTGCTGAGATTAGAGAAGCGTGTGGGAGCTATACAGAACACCTGTTAATGTAATTAGCAAATCCGTATTACAATTCAAAGCAGCGAAGCTACTGAGGTACTAAGAATTTACAAGAGAAAGTTGTAGAAGAAGAGGCAAATGGAGAAGGTAGAGATAGGGAATTTTGAATGAGATTATGTTCCTAGTGGATTGGAATTGGTAATAAGGCTATTATATAAAGTAGCTACGGGAGAGGGGTGTTTACGGGAAGCAAGACTGTAGAACAATTAACGCTGTATATCAAACAATATTGGGGTGATTATGGCACAAAACCAAACGACGGACTCCATAGAAAACGGGGATATAAATGTGATTTTAAAATAAATGGTAATTTATTACATTTTTTAAGTGAAATTTTATATTTGAGAAACTATAATATCTACGTAATTCGTCCTACGGCAACATATTTATGTAACACTGACGATTTCATTTAACACATGGAGTCACTGCAGTAGGTCTACTGGTTTTCAGTAATTTTAATTCGTACCAAATAACTCGTAATACTGGGAGGAAGCATACATACACTAAAGGAAAATGCAGAAGCTTTAGTCGCTGCTACTAGGGAGATTAGACTGGAAGTAAGTGCTGATAAAACTAAGTACACGGTCATGTCTCGAGATCAGAATACAGGACTAAATCACAGTGTGAGGATTGATAATAGTACCTTCGAGAGGGTGGAAGAGTTTAAATATTTGGGAAAAACTTTAACACATCAAAATTCTATTCCGGAAGAAATTAAGAGCAGATTGAAGTCAGGAAGTGCTTGCTATCATTCGGTGCAGAATATTTTGTCTTCCAGGTTGCTATCCACAAATTTAAAGATTAAGATATATAGAACTATAATTTTGCCGGTTGTTTTATATGGGTGTGAAACTTGGTCGCTTACATTGTGGGAGGAAAGAAAGCTGAGGGTGTTTGAGAATATGGTGTTGAGGAGAATATTTGGACCTAGGAGTGACGAGGTAACGGGGGAATGGAGGAGACTGCATAACGAGGAGCTAA
>Ga0123352_10022725_pt1 | contig 10000 bp, 4 predicted proteins | sample TergutLab28metaG_FD_89700 | JGI IMG/M metagenome (GOLD analysis project Ga0123352, IMG submission 89700) | Labiotermes labralis P1 segment gut microbial communities from Petit-Saut dam, French Guiana - Lab288 P1 | ecosystem: Host-associated > Arthropoda: Insects > Digestive system > Gut ...
AAATTTTTTTTTTTTTTGATTTTCTTTTGTTTTGTTAAAAAATTTGAAAATGTTTGAAGGTTGAAAATGAAATTTTTTTGATTAAATTTTTTTTTTTTGCTGCCTTTTTGCCGCCCCGGGGGGGGGGGGGGGATGAAGACGTCACCATTTTTCCCGTCCCCAGCCAGCTACGCTTCTGATAGCCATATTAGTTTCTATATGATTAAGTTTATAATTAAATTTCCGTTTCCACCACCTGCTTGTGTCTGTCGCGGTATCGAACGGTAGTATTTCCCGGGTGGATAGCCGCTGGCTTCTCACGGCAGGCGTCCGGGTAGGATCCCGGCTCAGTTTATGTGGGATTTATGGTGGACAAATTGTAGTTGAAACATATATTTCTCCAAATACTTCAGTTTTCGCGTGTCATTATCACACTACCGTGCTCCACACTCATTTAATTCAACTACCACCGACGTTATATAATCGTGGCAGTTGACAGCGTCGTTAAATAAAACGCTTCTCATTTCCGTCCGTCTTCTTAATAGCACGGCAGAGCTTCCGTAATTACAACAAATAGGCTGGAAATCCTGGGCGAAGGCTTACGTGCTGCTGCTTCATAAAGAAAAGATAACTTAGCAATGAGAGTTTGTTTTCGCCAGATGGCGTTCTTCAGAAATGAATTATTTGTGCCTCTTAATGGCTTGACATTTTAAGAATTTAAACTTATTTGGGACGCGAATGTAGCGCTGTAGCTGTCGAAGTGGTTCCCCTGCACGCCATAAAGTCATAAGGAGAACAGTGGTTTAGCGCCACCTCGGTATTAGATGGAGTTTGTTGGTCAGCGACGCACAACGGCCGCTTTACCCCCAGGTATGAACCACCTATTCCAATTGTATGGGTAGGGGGGGGGGTGCGTCCCAGAGCCGGTCGGGCTTTTCGGGAAAGAGAAAAATCTCTCTTGCTACTGCCGCGAACTTCACCACGATTCGTCAGTCGTCCGTCCCGTAGTCTACTCAGTACACTGTGCCGGTGTTACGTGTTCTGGGTATTGCTGGGTTTATTTAACAAGGCTTTTGCAACTAATGTAAGGTCTATAGTAGACTTCAGCACCTCCCAGACTTCCTTGAAGACAGTGGCGTACCGGGGGGGGAGGGGGTTGGGGGTTTCAACACCCCCCCCCCGAAATTCCGAAGGCTTTCCAAAATCTTGCCAAACCCAACCCGATTGTGAAAACTGTTAAAAACTGCTGAATTTAGGACACCAACACCCCAAGATGTTCGGGAAAAAAGGCAGTAAAATTCTAAAACTACCGCCGGTTCGCAGTTGTTTTACATTAGCAATGACAAATTGGTTGTCATCATAAATAGTCTCAAAGTACCGAAAATTAAGAAAATTTTACTATATGAAATGAAATTTCTTGTACCAAATTACAGCTGCCTCCAGAACCCGTGACTAGGGGGGAGTGGGCTACCGCCTCCAGATCCCCTTTCTCTCTGTCCTCAACCGAATTTGTTGAACCCCCCCGAACAAAATTCCTTGGCATGCCACTGCCTTGAGATGGTGTCTGTTTGGGCTTCAGGTGTAGAGACAGCACTCATAAGGGACCTGGAAATCAGAGCCGCCGAGAGCAGGTTCGGGCCCCTAGCAGTGGCGGGCCGGCAAATGGGAAATCAAGGAAACGTAACAGACAGCATTGTACGCAAGATGGCCGCTGGCCGTAAAGTGCCATCGACACAGTAGATCACTATCTAACTGCATCTGATAATACCGAGAAAGCAAAAACATTTGCAACACTTTCGGGCCTTCCGGACGTCGGTTCCCGGTAGTTAGTGCCGGCTGCCGTGTCCCCTCCGTCGACACTGCTGAAAATGAATTGATCTGTAGCAAAGTACCTGAAATGCAATTTAGTTCTCTTGGGGCAAAAATTGATAGTGTAATAATGTAGTAGAAATACTCATGTTAAGGCAGGTTCCCAAAACTGCGAAAAGCGACCATTAACTTCGTCATGCCTGCCCGTCTCTCAGTCTGTCCGCATGGAACAACTCCGCTCCAACTCGACGGATTTTCGTGAAATTTGATTGTGAAAATTTTCAAAAACCCGTCGAGACATTTCAGTTTTCGTTAAAATCACACAAGAATAACGGGTACTTGACATGAAGACCAACTCGACGGATTTTCATGAAATTTGGTTGTGAAGAATTTCAAAAACCCGTCGAGACATTTCAGTCTTCGTTAAAATCACACAAGAATAACTGGTACTTGACATGAAGACCAACGCGACGGATTTTTATTAAATTTGGTTGTGAAGATTTTTCAAAAGCCCGTCGAGACATTTCAGTTTTCGTTAAAATCACACAAGAATAACGGGTACTTGACACGAAGACCAACTCGATGGATTTTCATGAAATTTTGTTGTGAAGATTTTTAAAAAACCCGTCGAAACATGTCAATTTTCGTTAAAATCACACAAGAATAGCGGGTACTTGACATGAAGACCAACTCGACGGATTTTCGTGAAATTTGGTTGTGAAGAGTTTTAAAAAACCCGTCGACACATTTAAGTTTTCGTTAAAATAACACAAGAATGACGGGTACTTGACATGAAGACCAAATCGACGGATTTTCATGAAATTTGGCTGTGAGGATTTTTCAAAAAACCCGCCGAGACATGTCAGTTTTCGTTAAAATCACACAAGAATAACGGGTGCTTGATACGAAGACCAACTCGACTGATTTTAATGAAATTTGGTTGTGAGGATTTTTCAAAAACCCTTCGAGACATTTCAGTTTTCTTTAAAATCACACAAGAATAACGGGCACTTTACATGAAGACCAACTCGACGGATTTTCATGAAGTTTGGTTGTGAAGATTTTTCAAAAACCCGTCGAGATATTTCATTTTTCGTTAAAAGAAAAGACCAATATACATTTGTGTTTACATCTCGCTCAGTTCATTTTACAATGAAAAATGTTTCAGACTGAAGTTCAGAGAAAATTGAAACGCACATTCTGTGTTCATTAACTTTTTTTTTTCCGAAAATCCTGCCGTTTGTGAGGTAATATGGAAAAAAGATTGTAGAGCCAGACGGGCCACAGATACAACATAGTACGGGACATGCGCATTGCGTGCTGGATACCTAAAGCTACAAACGCATACTCAAAATATATAATGCGTATTTATTTTCCATTGCAACAATGGTTGCACGAACGCGCTTCCGTATTACGTTATACGTATATTGCCTGTATTGTTTTCATTTATTCCTTGCGGTTTGCCGAGTGTCAGTCCGAACTTCCAGGTGCATTCCTCCTATATTTCCTGCCAACACCCTGTTTATCTTCGCTTGACATTTCAGTCTGACGCGTTTGATTACGCAATGATCTGCTTCCGGGTAAGAAACAAAATTGCTTGTGAATGCGATCAGGGAAAAATTTGCTGCCGTCGAATTTACGTCACGGAATCCCAGGGTACCACAAAATACGGTTCGAGAGACGTTGGGCTAGCGCATGGAATGAGGCAAAGATGGTGGCGAGGGGGCGGGAATTTCGAATGGGGGCTTACTTTAGTGTTCGGTCATGACGTTTGGGTACAGATGGGGAGGAAATCGGCTTAATCGTAGTTACAGTATCAGGTGACATGACAAATTCGGAGTTTACCCTGTGCACGAACTCTTGTAGATAAGTCTCGGCGAGTTATTCTGGCAAATTCGCAATTGAAGGTTGCTAGACATAACACCTGATCACTTCGCCACGTCTGGCCGTGCATCTATCAAACGGATAACATTCCGGGCACTGCTGATGTGGTGTTCATGGATTTTGATAGTTGCAGAATTTTACTAACATGTATTGACAATATTCCAGTCTAAGAATGAAATCGGACATATGTAGGGGACATTTTACATTAAAGTCCACTGGCTTTTCTGTGCGTTTGTGGCGTGATTGTTGGAGTATTTGTCGGAGCCAGATATTTGCAGACAATGCTGAACACAAGTTTTATGTTCGGTATACTTTCATTTTCGTTTTCTAAAGTGACTACACAAAAGAGATCTTAATATTGTGTAGCTTGTAGTAGCAAAACTGAATGAATGTGCTGGTTACATTATTTAATATTCGTGTTTTCACATTTCTTGAAGTTGCGTGCTAGCGTTCAGTTGATATAGCGTTTCGAACCATTTCATATTAGATTTTAAAGACGTATTCTTTTCCTAGAGTACAGTAGTATAAACAACTAGATGCAACAATAACAATTTATTAGTAATTTCAATCAGCTCAACACGTTTCGGGCGATAATTTCGCCCATCCTCAGCTGCACCAGACTGTGTTTACTGCTTGTATAATGCACCGACGATGCTGCCTGCAGGCAACTTCTTCGGTGCATTATACCACAAGCTGTAAACACAGTCTGGTGCTCCTGAGGATGGGAGAAATTATCGCCAGAAACATGTTGAGCTGATTGAAATTACTAATAAATTGTTATTGTTGCATCTAGTTGGTTGTTTATACCATTGTACCAGAGATGCACAAACATCAAATTTCCTTAGTGTGTTTTCTGCATACTTGGCTTTAAACATGGAGAGACGGAACATGTTTTGTCTACCGATTTCCAGCACTAAACGAATCTAGACCCCAGTGGTTGGTTGTTTCTGACGAAGAGACTGGTGAGAATTTGACGTATTGGTAACATAACTCTACTTATGGCTTCAATCATTGCATCCGCGCAATCGGCAATATTCTGCGACTGTGGTATAGTGAATGAGGTTCGATTACCGGAAGGAGCAGGAATGCTCGTCTGCGGCGAAATATAAAGGAAAAGGTAAAAGTAGAGGTAAAGTTGACCGCTCATTCGTATCCCCGGCGCTAGAAATATTTGCAGTGTCCGGGTTGTGAAGCTGGCCACTCGCATCAGTCCTGTGCCAACTTGATTAGAGCATGTGATGCTTTTTATTATGCGCTCCTTAAAACAGAGGTGCATAAACTGTCCAAAAATCTAGGAGCCATCTCAAAATTCTGGGCGCCAGGAAGTGACGTGATAGACGATCCGTACCGAGGATCCACAAATTAAGGCGCCATTGTACAAAATTTAGTCGCCACGGCAATCTGGCGCCTGAACTTTTTGTGTCTGTGCCTAACAGATATTCAAGGTGTGGTGCATAGTAGATGGAACTTACCTGTACTCATAAATGAAATAAAAAAATTTAAATTTACGATTTGTTCAACTTCACAGTGGGTGACCTTTTTTTGACATGTTTAGTGTTTTAGACCACTTAGTTGTCAACGAAATTCCCTGCTTTTATGAGCCCCGATTCCCATTATCATATCCACAAAAAAAAAAAAGATATTGGACAATTTTCAGAGCCTGTTGAGCCCAACCTATCCACTCGTTCTTTCTGTCTGAGGCCTAAGCCTGTTAATCCTGCTGTGTACTTGTAAATCTGATATGGCTGGTAACCAATTATAATATCTCAAGTTTTTCCAACAAATAGTGTGTATAAATTCCTTTGCTGTCTTATGCGTGCCACAAGTCCAGTCAGTGTCTTCTTCCTTGTTGCATCACGCTTACAATAGGTGACGAGCAGGCCTACAGGTTGTAATGTGACTGAAGTTTAGTCAACGAAATGGTTCATATATCAACAAGAGGTTAACCAACCTAACGACTTGAAACCTGATATGATGGAAAGGGGGTGGGGAGGGGGTAGGGGTAGACGCCATTAGCACTTGCAGCATGGTGTCTTGAACTGGTCATGCAGGTTCCAACTCATCTCTTTTACATATTCTTTATCTGTGTGCAATGCTCCTTTTATGTCTGCTGTACCTGTGGATTACAACTCGCAGACCATGGACCAACAACGGGTAGCAACCAATCGTTTCCCATTACTTACTGACCTGTGATATATTTAATGACACTGTTGGTCTGTCGGACTTGAAGAAGGAAGTGGTCGTGGCCTAATTTGAGCTACTATCTAGCGATTTCCTTGCAGGGACTTAGGAAAACCAGTAAACGGTTATAGTTTGTGTTTCAGCAGAGGCACGAACCCCGCTTCTCATGTATACAAGCCACAAACTCCATCGCGTTAGCCGTTTTGCATGATGAACAACAAATTCATATTTAGGATGTATACATTTCACGTCAGAAGTAACTGCCTTTATCACTATAGGCCTGCGAATATTATGCCCGCTGTAGTACATGACCCTTATTTTATCTGACAACTGCAGTTTGCAAATTAGCTGCTCCGCCGCGTGTGTGGCCGTCGCAGAGTTGGCCGAGTTAATACGATAAACGAGCATGGGGTCATTATTTTATCTGGCAACCGATCGTTTCCAGATAAAATAACGACCCTGTGCCCTGTCTATTCAGTTAGGTAACGGCATGTTTGGTACAGGTGTACACGAGGTCTCGGGAGTTGGCTCTTCGCCTTCCGCCATGTAATTGGCTGTAATTATAGCTACTGACAATTCTTTTATTATGTCTGCTTTTTTATTCGGTGTTGGCACGCTTGTAACTGAATTTGCATCCTCCTGTATAAATGAATTAACCACTGCTACAGACTGTTAAAGGAGCTGTCGCTTATTCTAGGCGTAATCCGTTAAAGTATTTTAAAGTGGGCCACGGCGTCTTCGTTCCGGATATTTTGCAGTCACTCTGTCCCCTGAACGAGCTTCCTGTATTTACGTCGGAATCATTATACAAATACCGGCACAAGAGCGAGAAGTAGTCCGCGACCGTGCTGCGCTCTACAGCGCACCTTGTCGAATGGTACTTGTGTGTCTTGAAGATAAATGTTAATATTTCCATTCAGTTTGCTGCTGATGTCGAAGTGTTCTCCTGGGGCCGTATTAAATAAAGCAGGAAACCAAATGGACTGCTGACATGCTAGACCGATATACTCACCGTTTGGAAAACATGCTGCGCATTGCCGCAAACGCTGATTTTATACATCAATGGAAACTTTGTATTCTGCTCGCTATAAGTAATGCCATTCTCTCTGATTTCAACTGTCTCCTTTGTGTAATTTATCACGACTGACTTGTCAGTCTGATGTAAGAAATGTTTTCCGAGATAAGGAGCAGGATTTCACAACCAGTAGATTAGTGGTTTTTATGTGTAGTTTTGGGGGATGGTGGGGTTGTTTTGATAGTTTTGATAGCAGATGTGAGGAACTTCGTTGGAGTTTACGTAGCGCAGATAACGGGCATCATCAGTCATTGTAAGTTTGCTGATAGAAAGGTTTGCGTGCCGTCTTTACTTTCGTGGTGGCCAATTTTTGACCTGCTTTCTACCCTAAAATGGAGAAAAGATTAGGCTCATAAGATCATAATGTCCGCTTGCACACCAGGTCTTAATTTTTTATCCATTTTACTGATAGTCACTTAGCTTGGTGTGAATATTATGCCATTGTAGGACGTTCTGACTACTTTGTTTGTGTAACGACCTGGCGTTAGTAGTAAGAAAGTAGGAATATGAGGGACGCGCGAAATTGTGAGACGGGGCGACACTAGCGCCATTTACGTCATAATACCGAAATTAGGTAGGCCTATTGTAATATACTTACTTACTCCATGATGCAGAGCACTTCTTGAGAAGCGAACTGGTTTGCAGCTAGTCAAAAAATTCCCCGCATTTCACGGAACCCGAAGGTTCATTACCGCACTCACAAGAGTCCGCCACCTATCCCTATCCTGGGCCAGCCCAATCCAGTCCATATACCCACATCCCACCTCCTGGAGATCCATCCTAATATTATACACCCATCTACGCCTAGGTATCCCCAGTGGTCTCTTTCCCTCCGGTTTCCTCACCAAGACCCTATACACCCCCTTCTCCTCACCCATACGTGTCACATGCCCAGCCCATCTCATTCTTCTCGATTTTGTCACCCGCACATATTGGGTGAGGAGTACAAATCATTTAGCTCCTCGTTATGCAATCTCCTCCATTCCCCGGTTACCTCGTCCCTCCTAGGTCCAAATATTCTCCTCAACACGTATTGTAATATATATTTTATATATAATATATTGTAATATATCTTTGAAAAACGTGCATCACTTTGGTAAATATGAACGAACAGCATGGTGGTCGTGCGAACATATTATGTAGCTTTCGGTTTGATGGATATACCAAGTGGCCCACTGGAGCTAGGAGTTAGACATACGAAATGTGCGGTGCAGACAGCCGACGAACAGTTTTCATGAAATGTTGTTTATGACTAAACCGTCATGGAAACAGGCAAATGGGGAGATCAATGTGTAGATGGGGTTAAATTACAACAGATCCAAGATACAGTACCGACTATTAATAACGTGTCATAAAGAAAGTCATAAACCAAGGACCATTTGGAAAGTGCGATGTTGCACGAGAATGAGTAAATATGAATTTTGTTCTTGTCAGAACTGAATGCCTCCGTCATTCGAATAATGCTGCCCTCCCATTTCGACAGTTCCAACAAACCAGAACGTCACGTACAGACGTCCAGAATTGTAGAAGGAACCGCATATCGGTATATTACACATCTGCGGAAATGCTTCTTAACACATTTTGACTTATATAAAGTTCATACACCGACAAATGCACTCTTTATTAAACTGGATAAGGTTCTAAAACTTACATTAAAAACCACTTCGAATTGCTCCTACATGTTTCGGTCTTGAGCACGACCATCATCAGGGAGCCTTCATTAGAGCCTAGCTAAAGTTATATTAGATTAAAATTCGGTGAAAAAACTACGTCGTTATATGTTATGTGGTGGTGTGGCAACATGTCATATGTATGGTGTGTGTACTGTTGGTTGCAATGCAACGTACACACACCATACCTTGTCATGCTGCCACAGCACCACATAAAATATAACGACGTAGTTTTTTTTCACCGAATTTTAATCTAACTTTAGCTAGGCTCTAATGAAGGCTTCCTGATGATGGTCGTGTTCAAGACCGAAACATGTAGGAGCAAGTCGAAATGATTTTTAATGTAAGTTTTAGAACCTTATCCAGTTTAACCTTTTGGCGCCTGAATTATTTTTTAATTTTAGCAGACCTTGTATATAAAATGTGAATAATACAGGAACTAAATATGTTAGAATTATGAAACAAACTGCATTTTGAAGAGAAAAAAACGGAGAGTACATACCATGTTTAAAATATTCATAACCTATATTTGTTGAATAAATATATAAAATGCAACTTTAGAGGTTAGCGGTGCGGTACGACCACTATAGTTGACATTAGGCGTCTAAAGGTTAATAAATAGTGCATTTGTCGGTGTATGAACTTTATAGACATCAAAATGCACGGTACAACGATTAAAAAAAATGTTGACTTATTTTGATATTGTGCATTCTGTGCAATGTAGTATTCGCCGTATAATTAAAAACCAACAGTCTATGATGCATTGTGCGCCACGTGTTTGGAGGGTTGCTAGCCACGTAACAAACATACGACGTTTTTTATTTTTATGTTCGTATGGCGCATATTGAATAATAAATTGTTTATTATATACCAACATGTGCACAAATAAGTACTGTACATTTGTATTAAATTACTCCGACATGTTTCGGTGTTAATACACCATCTTCAGGAAGTTTACAAGTCGTGTTAGCTAAAGCCTTGAATCATTAAATGACAAAATACAATGTAGTAATGTGCTGTTGTGATAAAATCTTGGCATGTAATTACATACGCGGCCACATTTACCAAGATTTTATCGTAACACATTACTACATTGTATTTTGTCATTTAATGATTCATGACTTTAGCTAACGCGATTTCTAAACTCCTTGAAGATGGTGTATTAACACCGAAACATGTCGGAGTAATTTAATATAAATTTACAGTACTTATTTGTGCATATGTTGGTACATAGTAAATTAATGTTTATTGACATACGTATTAAGCTGATATATTCTGCGTTCTTTAAAATAACCAACACGATGTCACTTGTAGACTATCCTTTATTTTCATGGGTAGTCGTCATTCACTCTCTACATGTTTCGAGCTTTCTAGAAGCTCATCATCAGGAGATCATTCTTCC
>Ga0123352_10022726_pt1 | contig 10000 bp, 8 predicted proteins | sample TergutLab28metaG_FD_89700 | JGI IMG/M metagenome (GOLD analysis project Ga0123352, IMG submission 89700) | Labiotermes labralis P1 segment gut microbial communities from Petit-Saut dam, French Guiana - Lab288 P1 | ecosystem: Host-associated > Arthropoda: Insects > Digestive system > Gut ...
GGTTTAGATTCACAACACTAATGAACACTAACGACACATCGAATCGCCAGTCCATTAATGAAACACACTACACACATGAGAACACTACGAGTACCAAACATAAAAGATCACAGCTAGTAACATTAACAGAAACACGTTACCATCGACAACAAAGCGACAAAGAACTTCAAACCGAACACACACCACTAAGAAACATAAATTTACACTAACGCTAACCCCTCCATCTTTACAGAACGAAACGACCAATGTGGTGGTCAACATCATAGTGGCGAGCTCCTGATGATGGGCATAGTAAAGTCCGAAGCATGTTGAGCCTATAAGAAGTACAATAAAATAATAAGTGTCATCTAGTTGGTTTTTTATTCTTCAGTTAACGCATTCATAATATTTAATGTTTCATCATTTATAAATTCCGTCTGATCCCCTAATATGTTATCGGCAACACTTACAAATACTTAGAAACTGCGTAAGGACTTATCCATCATTAAGATCTGTTAAGCCAAATTGTACGTCTAAAGAAGGCAATGAACAGACGAACATTCTTTCAAGTGAGCCATCCGCGTTGTGCTGCATACAATCATAAAAATAGGTAGAGTAAATTCAAACACAACTTGTGGATATTTTATTGCTAAGGAGCTTTATTCACATAGCGTATGTTAGGAACAACCACATGTTTCGGCCTTTTTCCAGACCTTCATCAGGTTGATCATATATCCTATTCGAGGCAACTATACAATACGAAGTATTAAGTCTTTTTTAAATCCCATTACAGGCCTGAACCGGCCCAAAGGTTTCCAGGAAGTTAATATTCCCAGATTTCGTGACAACGGCACAGGATGGTAGTAGGTTGTCAGCCTTACGCTCCGGCCACCTTTACTCCCAGGAAATTCTCCTGGTACTTATTTCTGTTAGAGGTTGAGTCGACCCCAGGGCAATAGTGCGATCGGAAGAATTTTATGCCAATGAAAAATCCACTGATACAAGCTGGTATCGAACCAGCGACCTTCCGATTAGTAGCACAGCACCTTAACCACTGTGGTACCGCGGTCCCCGTAGTATCTAATAATATAATAATTTATATTCAAAAGAACATGAAATTTTATCGATGAAAACGAGATCTTGTTAGCTACTAAAAATTTAATACTGCACATTGTATAGCTGCCTCGAATAGGATATATGATCAAGCTGATTATGGCGTGAAAAAAGGCCGAAACATGTAGTTGTTCCCAAGATAAGCTATGTGAATAAAGCTCCTTAGAAATAAAACATCCAAAAGTTGTGTTTGAATTTACCTAGCTTTATGCGACGAACTTTCTTTTGTTTCAGTTTAACACCGGGCAATTTGCGTGAAGTCCTACAAATGTTTTATTTTTCCAGCGACGTAAATTTGCCATAAAAGCATGCTTGTTCATCGCTCTGTATTTTGATACAGCTGACGGTGACATTTAGCTCACACGATCCAGAGAATGCATTGTTGTGTTTCCATTGCAACAGTCATTAAGTAAACAACGCGCCATAATGTTACGTCACACGTATCTAGCCTAGCTTGTACACTCTTATTTAATAACAACATACTATAAAAGACACTAGTGTAGAGATTTTTACAGCTTTTCTTCCTGTTTTGCATATTTCATTGTCCTGAGCTATATCTCATGCCAAATATGTCTTAGTTTGGGACATGTTGTTGCCGAACGTATTCACAGTACACAGTCGGACAATTTTTTCTCTTTGTTTCGTTGAATGCTCAGTATGTTGGGATGTGTTTGAAAAAAATGTTGATTTTATTTAAATGTTTACTTTATGCCAAGCAACATTTGTTACGACTTTTTAATTTTATGTTTCCGATTTAAGTTCCATGTAAAATAGAGATTTCCAAAAGCAGGTTTGCGATCTACATTGGATTGCGAGATCTTTCTGATGGTCCAGATATTCCCAGAACATTCATGCACAAGTGATGGCTTGACTGTGATGTTGAGTAGGTTGTGGTAGGTACTATTTTTGTCCAAGGCTGAAGTGATTTACAAATCTGGGTCGTGGAAATATTTTGAGAACCTCTTGTTTCAATAATACGTTGTAATTGAGCGGTCTGGATCGCAATTAAATCGTCCAACATATTTTGATATAGACACCCCAGTACAAAACCCATAGAAAACTGTCGTGTATATTCGGAATGAATGAGGGGCAGTTAAAACACATGGACTGGTTCACCGACAGATTGATTAACTGAGCTGCAGACAGATTGATCAAATGATCTACCGACCGACTGGTTAAATGTTCTACTGACCGACCATCTACGAGCCAACCATTAATCAATCTATCCATCCATTAATACAGCTATGTGAAAAGCTATTATTTCCATAACTAGTGAAGAAATTTTGCGAAATTTATGGAACCTGAATTTCAGTATGATGTTCGAAGACCTTGCCACTTATACACATCTTGAGTCAGATTAATGTCTTTGTAAAGGTTTTCTGTAAGTCTGGTGCACTGTGTGAAATGTCGTAAACCTCTCCCATCACAGACCTGGACAGGCTCTTAAGGCTGCAGGAGGTTGAGGCTCCCAGAATTTCTAGCCAATCGGCACACGAAGATGGCAAGTTGTGAGCTGTAAGCCCCTGCCGCCTTTACCACCCAGGACATATCCCTGGATTTCACTTCGTTAAAGACTGAGTCTAATCCAGGACCATAGGGCGGCCGAAAGGATTAGGTCAGTCAGCAGATCCCAACGACGATATTTCGGAACAAGTTGATTTGTAAGGTAAGGAGCTGTCAGCCTTTCGTCCGGTTACCAAACTGGAGGTCCAAATGTTGTCGGCTGTCCACGAGTTCTAATTCAATATATTCGCAGTTCCCCTCCACATCTTCGGGCCGTTTCCTCCATCCACAACCCGCGGGCGCGCCATGCCGTGGTGACAGGTACCCACGTAACATGGGGAGAGAAGGAACATTTTCATTAAACTTTCCATGGAAAGCGTAGAAAGAAGAGATGTTAGAACATATGTTTTAGTCACCCTAGCTAATATTAATTTTCAAATAATTGTTTATTTCCTTCGTAATAGGAACTAATGTGACTGTTCATTGCTTGACAGAATTAAGATCTTTCTCTCAATGAGCCTAACCTGAATGAAGCAGTTAGTTGTGGAATAACGTGCGATCCTTATCCGATATTAATTTCTCCATAATAGGCGGACAGAGCTTCTACTTCTCCGAAATTTGCGGTAGCGTGTCTTGTTTCTTTGTGCAAATGTCACGCTCACCGTGGGCGCTCGTCTCAGGTGGAAGCAGCCGGCCACTTTTCCAGGAAGAGCCTGATTCTTTCCATTGGGAAATAACTTGACAGCCAGAAGCCTGTCAAATCTCACCTGTCAAGGGGTAGACTTTCTCCATGACACTTGTTGGGCGATTCTGATGGAATGGAAGGCAGAATAAAGACAGAAAACGACAGACAATGTACGGTTACGTTACATTGAGGCGCGATAGCGTAACCATTGTTTCTTTGGAAAAACAGCAAGTTTTAAAAATTATGAATGTATGTCTATTCTTGCCTTAGTCATCCAATATGCACATCGTACGAGCGTTATTTCATAAATAATGTACACTATTTTTTATTTAGACGTATATTTTATTTTAGGAAGTATCTCTTTACAGTCTTTATTTGTAGTCCCCCTGCTTCTCAATGACCGCGTCCCAACGTTTCGGAAGATTTACTATTCCATTTAGGGTACCACTTTTTTTTCAGTCCTCGGATGGCTCGGGTAACCACTGCAGAAACCCCTTCCAGGGAGGGAAAACAGTGTCCATTCATGGGCTATTTTAACTTGTGGAATTAGTCGAAGTCTGGTGGACTCACGTCTGGACTGTATGAAGCGTGAGGTAACACTTCCCACTCGTATGTACTTAACAAATCGGTCACAACCTTCTCCAGTTGCGGGCGTGAATTGTTGTGAAAAATGTGTGGCCCATCGCCGAGCAAGTCAAGTCGGTTTTTGTGCATTTTTCTGCGCAATTTTTGCATCCAGTCACGACAATACGCTGCTGTCACACTTATTCCACATGTAACTCTATCTGTCATGATGATTCCTCGGTGATCATAAGCAAAGATCATCGTTTGCTTGACCTTTAATTGTGCTTGTCGAAATTTTTTGAGTCGCGGGGAGGTTGGACTTCTCCACTCGTTTGACTGCGATTTCAACTACCGTTCAAAGTCTCTTAAGCCAAATTTCGTCAATAGCGACAATTCGATTCAGGAATGCTTCACCTTCAACGCTAAATCTTTTTTCAGTAATGAGCACACGTGTTGCTTCCTCAAGTCTGTAACTGGCATCATTTTCACTGAAATTGCGTCATCCACTCCGCTGTTTTGCCACCTTATGCGTTATTTATGAAATGACCCATGAATCTGTTCTGAGATGTGTGATATTTTCATCTGTGGCCTGTGTGGATCTACCATATTTTTTTCACATTATCTCATAAAGGCAAGATTTTGGGGGGAAAAAATGAATGAACATAGAATGTGTGTTTGGAATGTCTCGACATCGTTTTTCTGAAACATTTCTCATTATATGAAGAATTCAGCGAGATATTTATTTTATGAAATCAAAATTTTGCACGTATAAAATATAAGTAATGATACAATATTTTCTCGTACGTGCTTCGGCGCGTTTGACCCCATCTTCAGCGAGATGACACCAATATTTAAAACCTGGCACATTTTTAGTTGTAAAATACCTTATGTCATAGTAATGTGGCAGCCGTGTTAGAATGTAAAATAGGTAAAGCACTCCCATTACAGGCCTGGAGTGGCCAAGAGGGTTCTCAGGAAATTAAGGTTCCCAGATATCATGACAACGGTAAAGGATGGTGGTAAGGTTGTCAGCCTTACGCACCGGCCGCCTTTACCCCCAGGAAATACTCCTGGTACTCATTTCTGTTAGATGCTGCGTCGACCCCAGGGTCATATTGCGATCGGAAGGATTTTATGTCTATAAAAAATTCCAATGACACCAGCTGGGATCGAACCAGCGAGTTAGGATGTAAAATACAGCAAGATATTATGTATGTAGTTAAAAATCTTACTACGTATACAAACTTATGTTTTCGAAAGTGTCTTACCCCGCTGAGTCAAACCGCATTGGCCAGTGTTTACTGTATTTGCTTTAAGTGGAATTACACAAAAATATACACTTCAGCAGCTACTGAAATGGCATCGTTCCTTTGGGGGGGGGAGTCGCATCCCCTGCGAAGTCCCATTAAAACAGCTGCCTCCGTCAATCCTTCTATGTGCACGAAGAAGTGGAGAAACACTGAAGATTGATATGGCAAAATTTCACCAAAAGAATGTCGAGGCAGTTCAACCCCTATTGAGGCCAGATAACCGTAACGAACACGTTATTTCTGCATCTATTAACTTTAATCAAATCTTATCGCACCGGGAAGATTTGATTGAATTCAATCGCCGTGAAAACTTGAAGACACTCACTCGCTCCCCTGTTCTGCTCATGCGCATTTAATACCACCATTTGGACCTACGAGCAGGTTAGAGAAAATGAGACGATCTATCATTGGAATTCTGTGTCCCAGAAGAGGACTGGGGTGGTAATAGATTTTCCGCTTATAAAAGGAATTGCGCTTTCATTGTAACGCTTTTGCTAGGATACAAGGCAATCATAAAGTATGTGGAGAACCAGATCCATTGAGCACAGAATGTGCCATAATCATTAGGCTATGCGCGTTATCCCTAACTTGTTAGTTTATTCATTTTTATCAAATGAAATGTAAATAAATCCCATTACAGACCTGGATAGGCTCTGAGGATTCGAGGACGTTGATACTCCCAGATTTCAAGACAGTCGGCACATGAAGGTGGTAAGGTTGTCAGCCTTACGCACCGGCCGTCTATACTCCCAGGAAATATGTCTTGTACACATTTCCGTTAGAGACTGAGTCAACCCCAGGGCCATAGTGCGGCCGGAAGGATTATGTCAAAGAAAAATTCCAATGACATCATCGGGAATCGAACCCACGGCCTTCCGACTTGTAGCGCAGTGCCTCAACCAACTGCGCCACCGCGTGCCCCCATTTTTATCAAATGGTGGATTGTTGTTGGGTTTGCGTACGAATTAAACAATTAATTTGGCCTTTCAGCGTCAGAAACAATGGAATTAATTGTGGGGTTGCTGGATATTTACATGTTGCAAATATTAGTTCAGTTGAGATGAGTGGCATTTAAGGTCAGTACGGAAGACATCTACTCTTGTCATATTTGTCACAGCGCGGTGTGGAACAATGGTGTTACGAACAATGCCAGCACAAAGCGAGAAACAAAGACTCTTTACTGCGAATAGCGTGTGGTTTTCGAAGTGTTCTGTCGGCCAAGTTGCACACAGAAATCATGACCAACCTATGGAGGTCTCACGTGACCGCGTGCTGGATTTTCAATGATGACTGTTCCCAGTACTGAGACAGGGCCACAGTTAAATCAGTTTAGGTGATATGACACTGTGAGTAGTTGGGCCGTTGGTAAGTTTAACAGTTTTGTCTGCAGCAGAATGTGACCAGACGGCTGAACTGACTAATTATGGCTCAATAGACGTCGTTCCTTCATACAGAGCCAGTTTGAGGCGTTTATTTTACAGTATTGGGAATTGTTCTCTTTAATTTTACTAGAATAGCTAAGGGCTGAAATGGTAAAACTTTTGAAATAATAACATTCAGTTTCATGAATCTGTATGTTACGTAGTCGAGTGCACCTGCAACTCGTTCCACATCTCTGTATTCTGTCCTTGGTCGGCAGACATTTTGTGTAATTTATATATGTGCCTTGAGTAGATTATTTTTTCTTAGTAATTAACCAACTTGATGCAAAAAATTTTGTTTTACAATAAGTTTATTTCATGCCTCTACATGTTTCGAGCACATGTGCTCGAAACATGTAGAGGCATGAAATAAACTTATTATAAAACTAAATTCTGTGGATCAAGTTGGCTAATTACTAAGAAAAAATATACTGAAATACACGGTCAGCAAAACATCAAAATTTGAGTAGAGTAGTGACTAGGCTACGGACTGGACGGTCCGGGGTTCAAATTTTGACAGGTACAAGAATTTTTTCTTCCCAAACACGTTCACTTCCCTTCTGGGGCCCACCTAGCCTCTTATTCTGTGGCTACCGAGCTATTTTCCGTGGTAAAACGGCAGGGGCACAAAGTTAACCTCTCACCTCCATTTAGAGCTGAGGTAAAGAATGAGTGGAGCTATACTTCTAGGCCCCCTATATGCCTTCATGGCATGGACAAGAAAACTTATCTTTTAATCGACTTTTACTGTCTTCCAACCATCTCCTGTATATCTTTTAACTTACTGATTTTTCTAACTTCTAAAACTTCTCTTCGGATATCTCATTTTCCCTGTGCGTGTATATTGCCTGGTCGGTACAGTGACTAGCTAGGGGCGCGACGATTCGGGGTACGAATCCCGACAGAGGCCAGGGATTTTCACTTCTCCAGTACGAATCTCACTGACCCTGGAATCCACCCAGCCTTCTCGGTAATGGGTATGGTGACTACTTTCGCGTGGGTAGAGGGGGCTGGGGAGTGAATTTGACCGCTCACACCATCTAGTGCCGACGTTAAGAAAGAGTGGACCTATACCTCTGTTCCCACCCTTATTTCCTTTCAGTGGTAGAATCCCGGCAGGGGAAAGCGATTTGCCTCCACTCGAAGACGGGAAGATCGGCCCTGGGCTCCACACAAATTCGTGTTCATTGGGAGCTCTTTGCCCGGAGGTAAGCGACCAGCATGTGAAACTGACCACTCACCTCCGTCTGATGTCGATTTGAAGGATGTGTCGAGCTGTACGTATTCAAACCCTCCGTTTGCCCGTATAAAGTGCAGACACACTACTTCAATCTGCATGCAGAAGCCGGCTCCGACCTGTCAAATTCACACGCATTTAACTGGCTGTAATTTGCGCTCCGCCGCCTCATCGCTATTTCCTGCATGTAGCGTTTATAACTCGGCCTTAGTTTCAGTCTCAGGTTAGGAAATTATACGTACCTTACAACGTAATTTGTCTCCGTCTAGAGGATCTGTCATTCTGTGAAATTTTATGTCCTTACTGCGACCACTACAGACGTTAGTATTTTCTGGGAAGCGACAGAAGTGCGCTTTTGCCAATGTAGGAGAAACGTTAGTATCTTTATACAAAATGCAGTGCATCAATCGCAGAACACAACGATTTTTGTTTCAGTTCTCTTGTATTTCTGTATTATTTCTTACCATTATAAATACTGTGGATTTCAATGGGAAATTTCGATAATTCCCCACTCTAGATGTGATTTGTACAGATAGCTGTTCACGGGGTCAGTTCGACTTCGTCATCACTGTAAAGGAACGTACCACGAAGTTATGATTTCAAAGAATATTCACGCCATGAATATGAAAAGTATTTGAGAGATAGATTGAAGATTTTTATGCTACTCATACCGTGCATCCGGGATAGCTAGTTGGTACAGTGACTCACTACGGCATGGACGGTCCGGTGATCGAATCCTGGTGGGGGTTAGATATGCACCCCCGTCCAGACCGGCCCTGGGGCCCACCCAGCCTCCTATATGAGGGGTAACGGGGCTCTTTCCTGGGGGTTAATTGCCCGTGGCGTGACGTTGGCCATCCACCCACAATGTAGGGCTGAGTTTAAAGAAAATATACAGCAATATCTCTACTCTCTATCTGGTCCTTCATGGCCAGTTATAGGGTGAAATTTACCAGACCGTGCATATTGTTACAGTCAATATGTCGACCGAAAAATACACTTAATAAAATGTAATTCGTGATAAGTATCAAACTGCTACATGTTCCGGCAACGGGTTGCCATACTTAGAGAGTTTTCTAGAACAAAGGAATACAAATCCAACACGTTAAACTGGGTTCTGCGTTGCCCTCACTGGAATGATTAAGATATTAACATTCTGAAATACATAAAGTTGATGAGCATTAACTACATAAATTTAAAGCTTTCTGGGGGCGATGCAGAACCTAGTTAAACGTGATGGTCTGGTTTTCCTTTGTTTCACAAGACTCGCAAAAACATGTAGGAGTTTGATACTGGCCATGAATTGTATTTTTTGGGAGACGTACGAGTTGTATCCCGCAGTCAAGAAAGCTTATCAGTTGCGTCCCCAGGGGTCTGCTTCATGTGTGTCATACAGAGACACGAAAAAACCCCCCGCACAAACCGGAAAGCGGACCTCCAGCGCAGCGTGGGATACAACACACACACAAACACACATAAACAAACACACACACAAACACACACATAAACACACACACATACATAAACACACAAACACACACACAAACACACACATAAACACACACACATACATAAACACACAAACACACACACACACATACACATACATACACACACATACACACACATACACACACACATTCATACACACACACATACACACACACATACACATCAATACACACACACAAACACACACACACACACAAACACACACATACACACACAAACACACATACACACACATATACACAAACACAAACACACACACATAAACACGCACATACACACACACAAACACATACACACACACAAACACACACACACACACACACCACACACACCACACACACAAACTCACACACACATATACACAAACACACACACATACACACATAAATAAACACACACACACATACACCCACACACACACACACACACACACACACACAGACACCACACACACAAACACACACACACATACAAACACACACACACACCACACAAAAAAAACACACACACAAACACACACACATATATACACAAAGACACACACACACACAAACACACACACACATAAACACACACATACACACACATACACACACACATACACACACACAAACACACACACACAAACACAAACAAACACACACACAAACAAACACACACACACAAACACACACAC
>Ga0123352_10022727_pt1 | contig 10000 bp, 6 predicted proteins | sample TergutLab28metaG_FD_89700 | JGI IMG/M metagenome (GOLD analysis project Ga0123352, IMG submission 89700) | Labiotermes labralis P1 segment gut microbial communities from Petit-Saut dam, French Guiana - Lab288 P1 | ecosystem: Host-associated > Arthropoda: Insects > Digestive system > Gut ...
CCCCAGCCAAACCACAACGTAACACCAACACGCATCGAACCAGAGCAAAACAACCCATGAAATAACTCAACAAATAAGTCACAAGCTCCTGAGGATGGATGTATTAACATCCGAAACATGTTGAGCATTAAATAATGAAATAAAAAAGCAAGTGACATCAAGTTGATCTCTGTTTATTCAAACATAAGCTGCTGTTTTGTGACCACATGGAGAGTTAGAGACATTCTTTATAAGGATGAGTAGTTGCACATATAAAATCTAGCAGTTTGTTGTGTTCTTATACTCTTGTAAAACCACCCTGATAATGGTCGCAAAACCTCTCGAAACGTGTTCGCAATTAGTAATATGCGGTAAAACGTATACATGTGCATTTGTAGGTTGTATTACTTAAGTTTAAATGTTCCTTGTAATGCACACACGTGGAATATATTAAGCAGAATGAAACGTGTGCGAACAGTCGTAACGTAATATCCCTTGCAATTGCTCGGGGTTACTGAGAAAAACACGAAAAGTTTTAGTTAACATCGGTTTTGTCTTAGCCCGGATGTCAATCCGGGACTTCCCAAACACGAACCACCAGTACTACTCACTCTACCGTATCTCTGGCTGCTAAACAGGAGGGCACGTTGTGTTCCCTGTTTCAAGGAATTATACCATCAACCAAAATAATACCCCACCCCTGATTTAGCTAAAAGTACGTTCTTCAACGTGAGACTACTTTCTGATTGAATTTCTGTTTGCTATGTCGTTGCTTTTATGATTGTGGGAATGTGGGTTAAATCACATGCAATACTTTTAGGTCTTGGTGAAACAGATGATAAAGCAGACATGTCTTCTTAGTAGTCTTGAGAAATTTTTCTCCAATTCATGAAAACATTATTTCATGCAAGACTAGGAATCCAGACACAGTTGCCCTCAGTTATTACATTTTTACACTCAAAAAGAAATCAAAGACAGAAATGTGTGGCTTTTGAAAATCCAATTCCTCTTTTTTATCTGAAAATTCATTCGATTTCTGAAGTGAAAGGTTCTGTTATTATAAGGCTCAAAGCCCGTGTTATTCTAAGATTCAGAAGCCTTCTAATATAAGATAAACCACCTTCACTCTTTCTTCTTATCACTGTAAAGTACGTAGAAATCGCATTTACTGGGCAGATAAAGCAGCTTTTCACGTAAGTAACAATTCAAAACGCTTTAGACTTTGATACACAAGTGACTTCCGTGTCAAATGTAAAGCCTGTGACTTTTTGAAGGTGGATAAATAAGAAAGAAGGTGCTTGTTTTTCTTAGAAATTACGGAAGTTTCTTTATCACTTACCGGAAAATAGTTTGCCGCAAATATAATGGGTGTTAAGTCCCAAATTAATTTTTTTGGCATTATTTTATTTTTATAATCTCTTGCGTTCTATAATTACGACCAATCATGAAATAGGCGGAAATATTTACTTACACAAGCGTTGTACATAGTGCGTTCTACAATTACGACTAATCGTGAAATAAACGGAAATATTTACTTACACAAGCATGGTACATAGTGCGTTCTACAATTACGACCAATCATGAAATAAACGGAAATATTTACTTAAACAAGCGTGGTACATAGTATGTTAAATGTAATACAACCAAATATTTAGAATTTTACATATGCCCTAATTTATTTAAGGTACTCTAGTACATTTCAAACATAAATATTGTTATATGAACTTCTTGGGAATGGTGATCTGATAGCGTACACTTAAGACTATTCGTACGTGAAAGACTGGCCGTAGTACCTGATACTTCCTGCGTTGGACCGAGTGTACAATGAATAATATAAATGTTGTTGCGTCCCGTGTGGGAAGGCTCGGTCAGATAAGAAACAACACCAGCATAAAAGTCTAAAGTAAATCATGATTCTAGTCGTAAGTATGGGATTTGAAGGGGCAAAGTTATGTCTGGCACCAGGTGCAAGGAAAGCGGTCGCAGCGTTGGTATTCGATTGTGTATGGCAGTAGCAAACGGCCGACGTTGCAACTGTGCCACAGTACGGTAACTTCTGTTAGCTATATGAGTATGAAATAGCTTTATGTTGAGAACAGTATAGCATTTGTTTCACCTAAAAAAACAGACATCTGCAGAAGAACGTCTGTGGAGTAGCGTGTTAGTTCAAGAATTCTAATTTTTTTTTAAAGCCGGACTTCTTGCGGTAGCACTGGCGATGTCAGGGCTCTGGTAGTGGGGCATCCGTCTCCGAGGGATCTCTGTGAGGGGAACCTGGGTGGAGGGCTTCTTTACTAGGACCCGGAAGGATATGCTAGGTAAGGCTCTGGAAATTGGCGTCTTTTACCATAGGGTCCCCGCTTTTGGAGAACATAGAGATATGCTCCTTTCCTAGGGCCTTTGAGAGAGGGATAGTTTTCTTTATTTAGGGAAAATTTTTATGAGGAATTTGAGAGATGCATAAAAAAGGCCCTGTAAAACGGGCAGCTCTCTCCCTAGGGGCCCTATTGGGGAACCTGGAGGGGGTTTGTTTACTGGGACGTTTGAGAGAAAAAGAAAATTCATATCTGGGTTCCTTTTCTTGGACTCAGAAGACATTAAAAGTTACGTCTGGGGGCCTTCTGGAACTTTAGCAAGGAACAGAGATTCCCTGAGTTGATATCAGATTATGGGGCACAAAGGTCCCGTTTGTAAGGCCTAGGTGCATCGGGACCATAGGGGCTCGAACCCATTTGTTAATCTAATCTAACTGGCGACGTCGCTGTTGCATAGCGAAGATATCGCCGCCAGCTTAGCAGTGCTCATTCCGGCGATAAAATTATACTGACGGTTCTTGGACTCCTTGATGCTGGAAGATGGGACCGATAAGTTGTCCCGAGATGTCGGAACAGAATTGCCACTCCGCGTCGCGGAATTTCCCAGAAGAGCGCAGATATCTTCTCCATCGCAGTGGAAGCCTAAGATCACTCACTATACAGGTTTGGTGTACATCGCTTTCAGTTCCTTCTATATAAGATCGTTGAAACATTGTCCTCGTAAGAAGAGTCTGATTTGTTGTACATATCTGTGGCTGTCTTCTGTTAACCTTTTGGCACCGGAATTATTTTTTTAATTTTAGCACACCCTGTATATAAAATGTGAATAATACAGGAACCAAATACGTTAGAATTGTGAAACAAACTGCATTTTGAAGAGAAAAAACGGAGAGTATATACCATGTTTAAAATATTCAATACCTGCATTTGTTGAATAAATATATAAAATGCTAGAGGTTAGCGGTGCGGTATGACCACTATAGGAGTCCTTAGACGTCAAAGGGTTAATATGAGAATTCGTACGGCCTATGGTACTGTACGTTTCCCTTATCGCTGTCTTCGTCACCGTGGGTGTCAAGGGATGTCTCGGCGGTTTGAAGCTTTCTGTGTGCTAAAGCCACCGTGCTGGTTGCGGGTATAGAAAGAACACCCTGTATTAAGACGTCTGCTAATGAATAATCTGGTACAGATTTCGACAATACTTATGTGTCTAGCTCAGTGTGAGGTTAGGCTCAAATGGGCTATGGCATTATTCTGTCAAATTCTTTTCTAACTTTTAATTTTTGCCATTGCAAGCTATAACATTTGTAGTCTGAAAATCGCCATTAAATAAACCAAGACCAATCACTGACGAAGATAGAGGAGGCGAAACTCTAATCGGATCGCAATGTAAAAAGTAAAAATTGATATTCTTTCTTCCCAACCGGAGAGTTCTGGCAAAGTTGGTGAAGTCACGGATAAACTTCATCTTTAACGCTCCTGTCAACCTGAAGGAAGTTAAATTGACAGTATAAAATATGGAAATGTACGGGCTTCTCTCTTCCTCACAATGATGAAATTCCCCCTCCCCCCGCCCGTCTCTCTCCTCCTCTTACCCTACCATCATGAGAAACTCTGTTTCTGAACTCAGCCTCTTCCCCCTTTCTGAATTCGCACACTTGAAGCGCATCCCGACATGTCATTTGTTAAAGTAGTTTCGCGGTCGCGCCGCAAGCACAGCAGCGCTTCTTGTTGAGGAGTCCTTACTTCATTACTCATGAAGGCATTGGCTAACAGAATGCCAATAGTTGAGCCACTGAACTTAAAAGAATGGTTGGAATCTCCGTTCCTGAAATTGTGGTCTCTGATAGGAATTTCGTGAAGTCTGTGTTGTGATGCAGCTCCTCTGCTCTGTAGTAGCGAAGACGCCGTGTATATTCATTGGGTCACAAGAATTCGATATTCGGGCCAGGTTCTGAAATAACGACTTAAAAAAAAAAGTAAAATGTCAAGTTGACTCTAGAAAAGACCGTGAAGGCTCAGAGGTTAGTTAGGGGTTTACCTCTACTCTTTCTTTAATCTCGCTGATAGATGAGGTGGGTGGTCAACACGACACCCCGGCCGCTTTACCCCCCTTTCCCTGCGGAAAGAAACTCGGTGCCCGTTGTACAGGAGGCTGATTGGACTCCAGGGCCGGTATGGACCGGTGCGAAAAATCGCGCGCCCTACTGGGATGCGATACCCGGACCGTCCAGCCCCTAGCTGTTCGCTATACCAACTGAGCTATCCCGGCCTATGACACCTGAACTTAACTTACACAAAGCAGGAGAGTCTGAATTCAACGTAGACGTTTATATTCAGAAGAAAATAAATATATATTGTTTTCAGACACGGAGGAAATTGTCCACCATATGTGGTCAATATAATATACAGGGACTTTTGGCAATGTATCGTCTTCTTTCACTCATCTGTGTTTAAATAAGATTTTTGCCAGTGCCCACTAACAGTTTCAGCCGTCTGTACGGAAACCAGAACACCTTGAGTAATACAGCCGTGTGACACCCTTCCGTATAAAATATGCTGTGCCTGTTAAGGTAAAGTAAAGGTAAAGATCGCCCTAGAACAGTCCACGAAAACCCAGAGTGGGAGTAGATGTATAGCTCTACTCTTTCCTTAACCTCGGCGCTAGATGAGGTGGGTGGGTGGTCAACGCCACTCCCCAGCCGTTTTACCCACGGGAAAGACCCGGTACCCATTTTATAGGAGACTGGGTGAGCCCCCAAGGCCGGTCTGGGCGGGTGCGAAAAATCTCGCCCTCATCGGGACTCAAACCCCGGACCGTCCAGCCCGTAGCGAGTCGCTATACCGACTGAGCTATCCCAGTCCACACTCTGCCTGTTACTCCAGTGAATAAGATGTCGTCATTCCTCAACTCTGACACCAAAAACGAGACAAAACAACAGCAGTCAGTTTCCTGAATATTAGATTAGCGCTATTGTTTATTTTTCTGAGAAGGCTGGTCTCGAATCTTGGCTGAGAGTTTATCTGTCATCACAGAAGTGCCTTGTGCAGTTCCCTGGTCGCTGTAGTCCAATCGTGAGGTACCAGATTACTTTTGACTTTATCACACTTGCTTCCTTCCACTAAACATCCAACTTGCCCTGATCATGCACATTAATCCTGCCTTCGAAAGTTTATAACCTCTGAAATCACAAAGACATCTTGAAATAAACTAAGATTCAGTTTATGGAGACCTGAAGCATAACCTCCGTCTAAACCCTTTGAACATTAAACATATATATAGGTTACTTCAATTATTAACCAACAATTGCACTTACATAATTTCACATAAAAACACTTAAACACTTAGATCATCATCAAGAAGCTATGTTTCTCCTTGCTAAAGTTATATTATAACATTCACAATTTAATTCGTTTCTGAATGTTATAATATAACTTTAGCAAGGAGAAATATAGATCCCTGATGATGATCTAAAAAAAAAGATTGAAACACGTCGGAGTGATTTTAATTGTTTTTACGTGTTTTTATGTGATTATGTAAGTGCAATTGTTGGTTAATAATTGAAGTGATTCTACGAAATGCACGGCGCAACAATAAGGTTTATATATAGGTTAATTAGTACAATAAAACAACGGTGCACCAATCCCGCTCGCCAGGACGCACTGGCGACTGAACTGTGTACGATGGCGCCTGTATTTGTGGGTCCACACTATGGAATTTGATTCATTTCACCTTTCTGAGAACTAGAATTTTAATATGTCTTAGAGTTTGGGGTGTGCAGAGACAACTCAGTCGGTATAGCGACTGACTACGGGCTGGACTGTGCGCAGATCATATCCCGGTCGGGGGAGCTTTTTTCCGCACCCGTCCAGACCGGCCTGGAGCCCATCCAGCCTCCTATACAATGGTTACCAGGCCTTTCCCGGGGATAAATCGGCCGGGGCGTGGCGTTGGCCGCCCCCATCAAGAACTGAGGTTAAGGAAAGAGTAGAGCTATACCTGTACTTCCCCTCTGGGTCTTTGTGGCCTGTTCTAAGGTGGACTTAGAGTTTTGGAAAATCTGGACATCTTTTCAATGGGCAGTATGTAACTTGAAGATTATTATCTTGCGGGATATGACAGTATGTATTCTGGCACATGGCCGTCAAATTTTCTGAGAAAGTTTCGAGTCAGAATAGTTGCAATTTGGTAACCAGACCATACAGTGTCACATTCAAGAACAATTTAGAATTTACAGTCACCTCAGTGAGAGCGTGGATTTTCAAAATAAGAAACAAAATTAAACGATGCGGCGTAGGTCTTAGAGGGTTTTCCTCAGTACGTCCAAGCAACCCTGACATAGCACTAAACAATATATGGTGGCTAATTTTTCAATAATCTTTAAATGGCCCTTTCTTTTATTCCACCTTTCTGCATTTCCTTGGAAAATACCGTGAAGATGTAGGGATGTTTTTTTCTCAGAAACACTTATGACGTACTTAGTACAGTTAAACCTAATGTCATAAATCACAAGACCAAAACATGAATCATTATGTCTCACTTTCCACACAAATAAAAATCGACTAAAATATGCTGCAGGTGAGAGACAGCCCCAAGCGACATGTTTCGACTCAAGTGGAATAGCGTCAAGGAATCGCACAAAGTAGAGTCCACTTGAAATGTGATGGCACACGGTGACGCATGGGAGGGGAATTGAAGGGGAAACAGGCGAATGGAGTGGGTAGCCAGTACCCTTCACACTACCTCAGAACATGGTGTATCCAGCATTACTACCGCTGATGCGCTCACCTCGGCTGCCAGTAGTCGACTGAACTGACGCCCCCGCCGATTTAAATGGACTCGTCCGTTTCGCCGAAATACGAAATCTGGTTTCTGCGCGTGTGCCATCACATTTCAACTGGCGTCTAACAGTCATTAAAATAACAAATAAAAAAGTACACACAAGGAACAATAAAAATTTGACATTATATTCAGAAACGAAATAATCTGATGCGAATATAAAACATGCCAAATTGATATAAAATTTATGTTTTAACATTTTTTAAGTTTCTGAAAAACTTTAAATATTGAAAAATAATATTTTCAATAAAACGCAATCAATACTCTTTCTCTTTGTTTTTCATTCGCCCATTAAATTATTGATCACATTTTTTGAACCTATGTCATCTCTTTTCATAGGTACGTCTAATCTCATCAAAATTCCCGGAAGTGAGTATTGAACAGACGCAACATACATTATTATCCCTCCGCCATTACGGCCATAAATAATTCCCACACGTCACAGGAAATTTCTACATTTCTTTTAATCCTGTAAATTCATTCGTCTAACTGGACAGATATTTCAGTAAGGGCAGGCATATGTAATCCCTGCAATTTTTCACACTTTTTGCTGCGCATACATCCGGTCTGCTTCTAACATTAAAGTGCTCTAACCTTTGCAGTTCTCCCCAATTCTTTTTTTTATAAAATGTTCAATTTAGGGAATAATGTCAAAATTTAAAAGTGTAGGCTACATCCCATTTTAAAACAGATTTACCCCATTATGTAATATAAGAATTAAAGTTAATTTCAGCCGACATATTGTATTATTAATACCATTACTCGCCTTTATCGGAAGCCCGCCATGTTTGGCTAATGACACCTACAGATAAGTATTGCGTATTCTGATTAGTATATTATTATTGTTTGTGGGTCGGGTAGCTCACTCGGTATAGCGACTGACTAAGGGCTCGACGGTCCGGGATCGAATCCAGGTGGGGACGAGATTTTCCTCCCGTTCAGACCAGCCCTGAGGCCCACCCAGCCTCCTGTACAATGGGTACCGGTTCTTTCCCGGCGGTAAAGTGCGGCCGGGGCGTGCTGCTGACCACAGTAGAGCTATACCTCTACCCACCCTCTGGGCCACACCGGGCCTGTAACGGGATCACTTTATCTTTACCTTTTATTAATATTATTTTTGTTATTCAATTAAGACATTAGTTTTTAATAAATAATGCTTTAATTAAGAAATATTGTATCATGTTTCCGCCAAAAAATTTTTGTGTGGCAGTGAAAAGACAGCCGGATCTTTGTTAGTATTTGCACTGTGGGCAGCATTCGACAAGCTAAGTTACTTCAGTTACTGCTGCTGTGTGGTGTTTGTGTAGCCAGACAACCAGGTGGAAAAATGTATACATAAGGACGTAAACTGAGGGTGCTTGAAAACCAAGTAAGCTCACTAAACGAGTAATTCCTGTAAGAATTCCAAGTCTTCAGGGCTGTAATTTTAATATTACCGTCAGCTGAAATGTGACGCAATGTATTTTGGTACGTATGTACCAACGTTTCGGAGGAAGCTGCTGCTTCTTTTTGCCGAGAAAATAATCAAGGTAAAAGCAATCCCATTACAGACCTGGACAGGCCCTGAGGGTTCCAGGAGGTTGAGGCTCCCAGATTTCAAGACAATCGGCACATGAAGGTTGTAAGGTTGTCAGCCGTACGCACCGGCCGCCTTTACCCCCAGGAAATACTCCTGGTACTCATTTCTGTTAGAGGCTGAGTCGACCCCAGGACCATAGTGCGGCCGGAAGGATTACGTTAATAAAAATTTCCAATGACACCAATGGGAATCGAACCCGCGACCTTCCGGCTTGTAGCGCAGTGCCTCAACCAACTGCGCCACCGCGTGTCTTAATAATCAATACGTAAATACGTAAAAGATAGATGTGAAGAGGATTTATGAATATATAATAAATTTTTATATGCTGTATGATTGATATTACGATATAGTTAAACCTTTGGGTTCGATTAGTGGTACATCTAATACTAATGACAATTTCAAATGCAGTTTTTGTAGGATTAAATTTTTCTGCATTCGTCCGCTTGGAATGAAATTGTGCGCCCTGAGGTATCACGTGACACAGGAATGTTCTGTCCATTATCTGAAATACAAATCTTATGTCTACAAATATATTTGCTCATAATCATAAAGGTAACGGAGAATGGAGCCCTGTCACGAGATTTGTGAGAAGTATTTGCGTAACTTATATTTTACCGGTGCCCCAAAAGGCACTTACACCTGAGCTTCTATTCTGAATGTCGGCACCACGTTTGTGCCTTAATATCTCCGCCGTTTTCCGTCTTAAGGCTACATTACTAGAAGTAATTGAACGCAATTTTTACAAACCAGAATCAGCGCGAAATGTTTCAAACATTTCGATTACTTATTTCATTTACGAGTCTAAATAAGTAGCAAATAATTGTCTTTTATTATATATATTACATCTTTCTTTATTTTTTGCTGCATATTGAAACTACACTCTCATGTGTGAGACATGCAGCCTCCATATACAGAAACATTATTGAAAAATGAATTGGAAATAAGTAATATAGAAGAAATTGTAATGACATCATTTCAGGTACCTACGAGGCAAAGGCACTAAGGAAAATATTTGAACCTAATAGGGAGAAAGTGACAGGACTTTTTTTCCCCCTGTGGCGCTGCGGTCCAACGCGAGCCATGGCCTCCTCATTCTTGAGGTTTCTTGATCACACACAACGATACATCACAGTCGGTAGGACTCCTCTGGACGAGTGATCAGTTCGTCGCAGAGACCTCTATCTGACAACACACAACACTCAACACAGACAGACATCCATGCCCCCGGTGGGATTCGAACCCACGATCTCAGCAGGCGAGCGGCCGCAGACCTACGCCTTAGACCGC
>Ga0123352_10022728_pt1 | contig 10000 bp, 9 predicted proteins | sample TergutLab28metaG_FD_89700 | JGI IMG/M metagenome (GOLD analysis project Ga0123352, IMG submission 89700) | Labiotermes labralis P1 segment gut microbial communities from Petit-Saut dam, French Guiana - Lab288 P1 | ecosystem: Host-associated > Arthropoda: Insects > Digestive system > Gut ...
AAATATGACTATAGCAAGCACCCGGAAGCAAAATCGCCATTCTTAAGGGACTGCACCGTTCAAGAACATATACCAGAGCATAAAAAAGTTTCTGAAAGCGGAACGGTTCCACGACCAAGGCGCATTCATACGCCAGAGGCAAGTGCAGAATCAGCGACCGATGATTTTAATGATGAAGCAGGTGTGATGCCTGGGCCTGGGGATAGACCTGTGGTAAGGGCCACTCCAATATCAGTAGCTATGCCGGTAGATACATCTGCTTCGAGGTCTGAACCGGTTGTAAGCCGGGAGAGGCAAGGACGAGTTAGCACAAAAGCACCGGATATGGTACGCGATGCTGCTCGTCCAAGCAGGAGACCACAACCACCCCCCTCTAATCACGGAGCCGTAACCGGCGAAATTACAACTCCAGAACAAATCAATCCTGCCCCGTCCCCAGTTGAGACTGGAGGAAGCGGGGAGAATGGGGGTGATATGAGAGCTGGGAGTGTTATAGAGGACAGGGGTATATGTCCCGTTGGTGATGGTAGAGATGGGATACCGCAACCTATGCCGCACTACGGAAGCATAGATACCGGAATAATAGATTGTGACCCAGATGTGGATGGATTTCTTTCGTGACATCTACACACAGACAAAGGGTCTTTATCGAGATAAAGTTTTTTATTAGTTATTAACGAGAGGATGATAAAAATGTGGAAAAACCCCTCTACCCTTGGGTTTGCGAAGAGCGTTGGACTATCAAACGCCAAAGGTACAATTCTTGGGAAGTGTAGAGAGATGTTTGTAGTAACCGTCCCAGAGACAGATCCGGCAATGGGTCTACGCTTAGTGTTATATGGTAACGAGGAATCCAGGGAAATGCGCAGTTATAAAGAAACCACGATCCGTCAAGCCATGCGACGTAGAGAGTCAATAATTGTATCAGACGCATATGGCTATCTACATGAACGACTTGCTACAACCTTACGAGCGAACGGCTACAAGGTTTCAATATACGATCATAACAACCCAGATAAAAAATCCTTGGTGGACATACTGGACCAAGCAAGCGAGATATCTAATCATAAAAGCATATGGTTCATACTTAACACCCCACGAAAACAACCAGGGAAACAACAAACAATCAATATTGAAAATATCAGTAAGCCGCGCCGCTTAACAGGCACCGCCAAAAACAGGTGGTGTTTTTTTATTGGGCGGATTTTTCGCATTGCTAACGGCACCAACGCAAATAGACCAGAAGATAGTTATAGGAGACGCAACATCCCTATAACCGTCATTCTGCGTGTTACCGATGTAATAAATGTTCCGAAAACCGATATAGATGGGGCCCTAACACAAGCCATTGGTATAAAGCTACATTTGTTGGCTCCAAATATCTTGCCGGATGAAACTGAATATCCGATCAAGGAAAAAGCACTGTTGGATAGTTGCGATATCCACGTAGCTCAAATGGAATGTGTATCCAAACCGACAAAGGACTACCTTACTAAGCTCTTTGGAAGCAAAAAACTGCCGGAAACAGGCACTATAGCCCGTGCTGTCAATACCAAAGGCGACTGGAAATGCTGCAAAATGGAGAAATTTCAGTCGCCTTTTTACGAGCAATACATCGAAATTTAGAGACATTCCGCTTTGCGAGCAAATTAGTGTTTGCAAATGTGATGTATATAAAAAATCATGGAGGTGGCAAAATGCCAAGACCGAAGAAAAAAGAAGAGATGCCTTTGGAAGACCCCGCTATGGAAACAACCGAAGGTGTCAGTGATGTCGCTAACAAGGTCGAAGATGAGACATCAAGCGAAGAATCCACGGAGTTACCCAAAGTATTGAGTGATACCTTGGACGACGTGCAAACATCTGACCTGGTTGCCGACGACGACGCAGTAGTAAGCCCCCTGGATGTTGACCAGGATGTAGAGATTCAAACCGACGAAAACAACTTAGACGATTTCGACGGTGAAGAGGATGTAGGTAGTGTAGGAACTGACAACCCAGAGCCATCAGAAGCACAGGGGCCTATTTTAAAGGACGAAGATTTTGATGAGTCTAACGATGTAACAACTTCAGAGCCTACGCCGCAACAGCAACGAACACGTACCCCAAGCGGACCAAGAGGAGGCATTGTTACTCATGAAGCCGGTGGCACGATAAAACAATCGCGAGAAGAAGCAACGGCTAAACATGACCTTAAAGGCTCCAGCCTACATGGCACGACACTGAAAGGGGAGCTAATCGGTATTGACATGCTTGGTAAGCAAACTGTGTGTGTCGTCGATTACAAGGGTATGCGCGTAAACATCTTGCCAAAAGATATGGGAATCAACACGCCACGCCGTTCCGGTGAGGATGACGATTACTATAATACCCGTGTCAACAGGCTTTTGGGCCGCATGATAGGTGCGGTGATTGATTTTGCAGTGTTATCAGCGAAACCGGTCGATGATGAAGAGATGGAAAAACGATTGGGGTGCAACATCCTCTACATGGGCAACCGCAGTCGAGCCATGGTGCGTAAGCGCCGCAGGTTTTACGTTAATGAAACCGCTGATGGCTTGCCGCTGGTACGCCCAGGTGTAAAAGCCGAAGCGCGAATAATTGCTGTCTCTGAAGGCTCTATGTATGTTGATGTACTGGGAGTTGAGGTGCCGATTAGGAGTGCTGGGGGAGTATTCTGGGGCAGTAACCCCGTAGACTTACGTAATAAGTATTTTGTTGGTGATACCCTGGCTGTCATGGTGCATGACGTTATGTTTTATGACGAAGGCGACACTAAAAAGGCGGTAAGTCTTAAACATAATCAATCCGATTATATGGCAAAGTGTGCCGATAATATAGGCCGCTTGCGCATTAGGGCAGACATCAAATCTTTAACCCGTGATTTGCACATGGAAAAGATTGAGATGATGAGCCCGAACACTCGCTACATGGGAACAATTGCCCACATCACTCAAGATACAAACGTAATATTCGTAACCCTTAAAAATGGTGTAGAGGCAATTGCGCATGAGTGCAATGACCCCCGTGAGCCACAGGTAGGTGACAAGGTTGATTATTTCGTTCGCAGGGTTGAGCTTCCCAATCCCGACAGGGAAAGGGGTTCCGTTCTCGGAGGAATAGCTAAGATTATAAAGCAGCAAGCGCAAGCATGGTAATTTACTCGTTCCACACAACAGCCGGGGGCCGCTAACTTTGCCTCCGGCTGTTTTCATTCTTCCCGCTAAACACAATGGAAGTAATAATGCCACTATGCTAATAAAAAGCAGTGATTACTCAACTAAAATAGAAAGCGAGGCGAATCAATTGATTAAACAATCAATAAATGCAAGTATTTCTGAGACACAGAGAAAAACAAAATATGTAGTAAATGGTGTTGTACTCATCATCCTGGCAGCCGTATTAATTATCTTAACTGCGTGTGGGTCTGATATCCCGATAGAAGGAACGCGATTACCGTATTCTAGGGAAGTATTTAGCTTAGAAGTCGAGTATAACATGACCGTTCTAGTCGTATTCGATGAAGAAATGCCGGAAGTTGAATTTGTCAAGCCAGACGGGACGGTATTGGTAACGGAGAGCTTGCGCCAAAGGCCAGGAGGCAACTTCATACAGTTTTTCTTTCCACAAGCTGCACCCGGAACCTGGACTATGAATTATGATGCTTTAACAAACACAGAAATTACTACGCCATACTCTGTGTATATGGAGCAAATATTCATCTATGGTTTTGAGGTTATTGAGCGCAGCAGGGAGCAGATATCATTGGCATTCGGCATTTCGGCGGATGAAGACTGGTTGGTGTACTATGAAATTTATGTAGAATTTACAGCACCGGACAACTCCACCACTGATGAAGTGTTGCTCGCATCCGGCACGGACATGCTTAATCAAATAATAGAAAGGCAGTTGGATATAACTGAGCTTGATGGACGCGGCGGCTTCCTAATTCGGTTATTTGTAACAAAGCAGCACGGGCAAGCAGCTATACATGACACCGCCTGGCTGGATCTGCGACATTAATAGAGATTCCTGGTGAGCCCCACCCCCTATCGCTACCTTAAAAGAGCGATATACGGTGGGGTTTTTACTATTGAGCCGGAGATGCGCGAAAGGAGAGATTAGATGAACATTTTCGCATATGTAATATTAGCGTTTTTAATAGTTTTAAACACCTATGATGTCATCGCAAAGGTTGAAGGGGGTACCGATGAAGCGGCAAAAAACATAACAATGACCGGAGCCTATACAACATTTTTGCTTTTGGTGTCTTTGGTCTGCCTAATCTGGCTAGATAGAATGCATTTGATGGGAGGCAGCTCTGTGACTGAGAACATTATTTTTTTAACATCAGCGGTATTAATAATCAGTGCGTATAGAGCATGTAGCACAACAAACAATCTTGCGCCAAGGGTTGCAGCCGCAACATTTTATCCAGTATTGATAAGTTCATATGTGGTCTTTGCCATTTGGTTTCCATCAGAGCTATTTGATGGAAGTTATGGGGCTGTCATATGTGTCGGGTTAATGATTGTATGCATCTGCGGTTTATCATATTTGGCAATCTTCCGTATGAAAAACAAAGAGCACAAAACGATAGCACTGTGGGCTACCCTGTTTTTCTTGATCGTATTAGCACTGATTGCGCTGGGGGTCGAAAGGGCGGCACAGTCTTATCCCATCGCCGATGTGGTAAACCACATGGAAGGATTGATTTCATGAATAAACCAGATACACCATTAAAAACACTTCATGCAGCGGACTCAAAGCTATCAAGCATTTTAATAACTATGTTCTTTGCCCTTTGCGGTGCAGTAGGGCTATGGGAATTAATTGTGGGTTGGAGCTATATGGATGGACTTGAGAGGCTACTTGGAGTTTTCATTGTAATAACTTCATTTACAGTGGTCGCTCTTACCGCAATCGGTTATGTAAAGAAAATAAAAACCGCAAAACAAGCCGCTGAACAAATATCTCAAGTAAAAACACCAGTCCATTGATATGGGGAACGGAGAGATAAAATGAAAAGATTGAAATTACTGTGCCTTGCGCTTTTGCCGATTATTGTCCTTTTTATATTCGGCGCATGTTCTCGAAGAGGAGATAACCAAGGGGAACCAGCTCAGGTTGACCCTGGCTTCGATTTAGAAGTGCGTGAGCAGATAGAAGAACAGCCCCTGAATCCATCCGATTTGCTTGCAGTCCATTTTATAGATGTAGGCCAGGGTGATGCGATACTTCTGATCCAAGGTGACTATGCGATGTTGGTTGATAGTGGGCCACCAGAGATGGGGACTACTGTGTTCACCTATATTAGAGACTTAGGAATAACGCGATTGACGTATGTGGTGAACACACACCCCTTTGCAGACCATGTAGGAGGATTGGCAGATGTGGTAAGGCGTATGGATGTTGATTACGCACTTATCCCAATGCTTCACCATAGCACCCCGGACAACTATGCATTCTTAGACACCCTATATGAAGTCGGTCAAGTAATAGTGCCTATTGCTGACGTAGAAGGCTTGAACGCATTCATGTTGGGCGATGCCAAAATTGAAATACTGTCCCCGCTTGCTACAGACTCTTGGGAGCGGCAGATAGCTAATGTCTCTATTGTTATGCGTGTGGTATTTGGTGATACATCGTTTCTACTCATGGGCGATGCTATGCGGGAGATTGAGTATAGGTTACTCGACAGCCCGATAAATCTATTGTCTGATGTTCTCAAGGTTGGCCGCCATGGATCCGCAACATCCACTACATCTGCGTTCTTGGAAGCAGTAAGCCCTTCAATCGCAATTATTTCAGTGGGCCAAGAGGAAGGTTGGTTATCAAATGAGGTGCTTGGTAGACTTGACGGCATACACACTTTTAGAACTGATATCCATGGCAATATCGTCATTACAAGCGACGGTACTCGGTTGAATGTTGTGGTGGATAGTAGTGGCGGTGGTTAGCATATGAATCACGCGCTACAAAGGAGATCGCAACGAAAACGTAAAACAACAGTAAAGCGGAAAGGACGGCAAAGAGGCAAGCCGCATTCAAAACCCATAATCTGCCCATACTGCGGCGGCCAAGCACTCCTGCGACCGGCAAAGGAGATAAAGCGACAACCTGTTTACGAATATCTCTGGGTATGTGTACGATACCCAGAATGCGACTCCTTTGTTTCCGCACATGATGGCAACAAGCGTCCCATGGGCACTCTTGCTAACAGGAGCTTACGACGAAAAAGACATGAGGCTCATAAGCACTTCGATATGCTTTGGCAAATAGGCATCTTCCATAATAGGAGAGATGCCTATTTTTGGTTGCGGGATGTAATAGGGATACCTTACGGATTTTTACACATCGGCAAAATGGACGACGGCTTCTGCGACAAGGTTATCCTGGAGTCACAAAAAGTGATGCATAACTACTCAGAACAAAAATGTAACGACAACCGAATATGACGAGAGGAGGCTGGTGCTATGAATGATTCCACGAACGAATCAAGTAAGAGGGACGAAACCGAGAGCAGCCCATATCAAGATACAAGTGCTGGCTTAGAACAAACATCAGTGCAGGATACCTCCCCCGTGCCACCCCCAGTTTTCAAGAGGGTGATTCTGCTTTGGGCAAGCGGGGTCGGGGTACTGATTTTAGGTATGGCCCTTAGCATAGGCATGAGAGATCCTATTCAGATGGCATTATCTGCGGTACTGGGCGTATGGCTTATTTCTTATGGAGTGCTTCTATGGCGACGTGTAACCGGCAGATCCAAAAGTGGTGGCTTATATGTCTATAGAGGCATTTGTGTTGAACATGTACCCAAGATTCGCGGTCACTATATTGAAAACTCTTTTTACAACACCGAAGGCGGTATAAACGGCACCGAATGGAAGATTGTCATGCCGCGAAAGGTGCAGTTTAAGATTGGTCATGAGTATATTTGCTATTTTGACAAAAATATCATGGCCCAGCAGGGTACTGAGCTTTGGACTGATAAACCCACGGAAGGGTTTTTAGCCAAAGAGGACTTGGGCATCTACACCGACACTACAAAGTTAAAAGAAGATTTGGCGGTGCCGCAAGACACTGTATCCATTTAGAGGTATCAACAATGGCTGCGGTCATTGAAAAAATAAACCAAGGAGGAACATAACTATGTCATTACAGCAAACAAGTCAAATGAGCCTTGATGTACTGAGAGCTTCTGGCCACAAGAGGAGAGGAAGGCGGTGGTGTTTTAAAACGGGAACGGCAATGTTGCTGGCATTAATCATGCTTGTTTCATTGCAGACGACGGTTTTCGCAAGTGACCCATTAGTGGTGGATACATCGTTACGAACCACTCAGAACACCAATAACGATGATGCCACACATATTATCATTGTGCATGAAGAACCCGAATGGCCATGGCTCCCTATCAGTGTAACCAATGAAACGATGAACGGTTTTAATGCCGTGCGGAGAGTATATGCCTTGCCCCCCGATGTAAACCCTGCGGTGATATCCCAGCAAAGTTTTGATATGTTGGGACAAACATTTAACTTCGCCCATATCGTTCAGGAGGCATCCGAGCAGCAGGAATCTCAAGAAGTACGAGAAACTGTCAGAATTGAAACTGCAACAAGTAACCTAAACGAAATACTGCCACACCTGGAGCAGCAACTTCATTTTGAGCGAGACGGCTTTTCGGGCATTCTTTCGTTGGATTTAAGCTCGGTAGTTAGCGAGGTAGCAGGAACAACAAGGACAACCTCCACAGCTACAAGGCGGCGAACATTCCCTGGTCTTGCCGAACCGGACAATGCAGTAATTCCGCTAACAATCTCTGATGGAGGAATCACGTTCCATTTGGCTAGTGTGAACTGGATTGCTGGTAATTCATCACAGGCCGTTGATGGTCATGCAATCCCGTCAACATTTACTGCTGATGCAACATTTACTGCACAGGTAACAAACACTCGTATCACCGGATACATCACAACAGCCGATTATGTAGGCGTTGTTACAAGGTCTATGCCGGGGATGATAATTTATACTGCTGTGTTTTATGGCGAGCCAGTCATAGAAATTATTTTGAGTGGACCCAGACACCAATCCTTCCCTGGGCTCTCTGAGCCAAATGATGATCATATACCAGATACAATTATCGAAAGTGGAAATTCATATAGACTGTCTAATGTGGAGTGGATAAGGTCTTCTTCACGTTCCCCTGATGGACAGTCCATGATTTATACCTATACAGCAAATGCGACCTTCATACCCGCAGGTATGGTATCACAGCCGGATGAGGCGACCCAAATACCTGTAACACCGCATCCTCAAACTGATGGGAACCAAACACAGGCAAGAGCACCCATGGAGCCAAGAGAACCAAGGGAGTCAAGCGGTACAGGGATTACGGTGTTAATCGTTATTCTGGTATTGCTTGCAATAGCTGGAGCCGGTGTCGGTGCATATTTCTTTGCCAAAGACCGGTTCGGAGGAAATGTCACCGTTTACAGTCTTCATAGCCCAAGCGAAGTTGTTAAAGCAGGTAAGGTAAAGGTTAATTTCCAAGATGATGAACCTGTTATTACGATAGATGGACCCGCCACAAAAACCCCTGCAAGAACCGGAAGATATATTATCGCGATTGCAGGAAAGGCACTTGCACTAGCGGCAGGTAAAACCGTAATGGTCGTAAAAGGTGCTCTGGAGGCTCGACATGAAATACCGGCATCAGTGGCTCAAGAAAGGCAATATGACTTTACCGTTGACTTTTCTGATGAAGATATGGATGACGGCAGCTCTGGCAGCGGGCATGAAGCCTTGCTGTAATAACACCATAAATACCATGTTCACAATGAACAAATAAGGGCTACCAGGCCCTTTTGTTATTATATTCTGTTTGGAGGAATGAAAATGAAGCAAAGAATGAAAAGACTGATGCTTTTGGTATCAGCAATGGTAATGGCAATGATGCTATTTACTCCTGTGGCTGCACATGCGAGCAGCTCACTAAACAACCCTCCCGGTTGGGAAAACATGACGGATGCACAGCGATGGGAGTGGTTACTCGACTGGGCCGCCCAAACCAATCCTAACTGGCATAACATGACCGAAGCACAACGCAGGGACTGGGTGCTTAACTCTGTATCCCAATTCGTGCCTAACTGGTCAAACATGTCGGAAACACAGCAATGGAACTGGTTGCATAACTTTGCCTATCAAGCTCCGGTGTATTCATTTGAAACCACCTGGCCCGTAGGTCATTGGGGCAGACCCACCACATCCAATGTAGCTCCTCAAGTTACGCAAAACGTGCGCAGGGACAGACATGCAGCGGTTGCTCCGCCACCGCACGGCACACAATCCGGTTTCTTCAGCGGTGAGTTTGCCACAGATCGCCTTAATCCATTTGCGCCTATGGTGAGAAATAACCCCGCTGCGGCTTATTATGTGGCTGCTAATCCAATGGTCTTCGCACTTCAGCCAGGCGACCACGGTGTTAATGTAATTCCTACGGCATCCCAGGGTAATGGACTTATGCCGTCAACGAGCCTAGCACCCGGTAGCGGCGCAAGTGGGACAAGCTCGCCACCCCATGGCAACCCACCCGCAGGCACAGGTACAGGAGGCAACACAAATGCACCGCACAATCAGCCAGGGCTGACCGTAACTCATACCCCAATGAATCCCAGCCCAGGCGCAGGAAGCCAGGGCAACAATGTTGAACAGGGAACCCCACACGGGCGAGTTACACAGGTTAATCCCTTTGCCGATGGTACAATAGCCCGGATCAGATTCCCAAGTTTAAATAACCGTGTTGCATCAGTAAGATCGGGTATTGATATGCGTACCCTGGACAACTATGTTGGTCATATGCCGGGTACGAGTATGTGGGACGGAAATATCGGGCTCGCATCGCATAACCGAGGCCCCGGCAGCTTCTTTGCCGGCATCTTGAATATGAGTCCTGGGGCTGTAATTATCATGGAAACAACCTTTGGTGCAAGCACTTATG
>Ga0123352_10022730_pt1 | contig 10000 bp, 6 predicted proteins | sample TergutLab28metaG_FD_89700 | JGI IMG/M metagenome (GOLD analysis project Ga0123352, IMG submission 89700) | Labiotermes labralis P1 segment gut microbial communities from Petit-Saut dam, French Guiana - Lab288 P1 | ecosystem: Host-associated > Arthropoda: Insects > Digestive system > Gut ...
ATCCTTCACACTACCTCGGAACATGGTGTATCCAGCATTACTACCGCTGATGCGCACACCTCGGCTGCCAGTAGTCGACTGAACTGACGCCCCCGCCGATTTAAATGGACTCCTCCGTTTCGCCGAAAGACGAAATCTGATTTCTGTGCGTGTGCCATCACATTTCAACTGACATCTACAACTCGGCACCCACTGGACGGATTTTCATGAAATTTAATATTTGATTGTTTTTCCTTGAATCTGTTGAAAAGCGGAATTTTCATCAAAATCTAACAAGAATAAAGGTACTTTACATGGAAAATTATGCAAATTTATTGTAGCATCTCGCTGAATTATTCTTAGAATAAGAGAAGTTTCAAATAAAATTTGTAGAGAAAATCAAAACACGTATTTTTATGTTCTATAAATTTTTTCTCGAAAATCCTTCCATTTATGAGATAATGTGGAAAAATACGGTGCAGCCATACAGGCCACAGATGACAATATCATACGGCGCATGCGCTTTGGGTGCTAGATAACTAAGGCTACAGACACGCACTCGGAATATGTAATGCTTATTGCTTTTGTACGGCAACCATGATTGCACGAACGCACCTCAGTGTTAGGTTTATACGTACGTAGCCTGTCCTGCCAAATGTTAATTAATTAATTAATTCGTTATACATTTTTTCTTTCGTTATTGATTTAGTTGTCTTAGGATTTTCTTAATTTTTATTGTTACACCGTACATGTTTTTGAGTTACTCAATTATCACACCAACCAATGCACACATTTACAATTTATAAAATTTACACATTAAAACCGCTCCGACATGTTTCGGTCCTAAGACCATCATCAGGGAGCTATATCTTCCTTGCTAAATTCACACTAGAAATAGTCACAGATTAATTTCGCTGTGCAAGTTGGGTGTTGTGGCAGCATGCTGTGTTGTGTAATGTTATGTTGTGAAGAGTGCCCTGCTGTGGATGTGCATTCTGTGCTTCGTTGCGTGATATGTAGTATGACGCAACGAAGCACAGAATGCACATCCACAGCAGGGTACTCTTCGCAACATAACATTACACAACACAGCATGCTGCCACAACACCCAACTTGTACAAAGAAATTAATCTGTGACTATTTCTAGTTTGAATTTAGCAAGGAATATATAGCTCCCCGTTGATGGTCTTAGGACCGAAACATGTTGGAGCGGTTTTAATGTTTTAATGTGTAAATTTTATAAATTTTGTATATGTGCAGTGGTTGGTATAATAATTGAATGTCTTGGGATTGTTTAACGACCCTTGTAGTAACTCAGTTTAGTCGACGTAACACAGACTGCCAGAAGTAAAAAATGACTAATCAATTGGATAGTTTTGTGCAGAAATTAGTTACGGCAGAATTTTAAGTATTAATATTGCACTTTCCCGAACGTGATGAAGAAAAGCACAGTAAAGTTCTCCCAGAAAAAAATGGCTTCTTGACTGAGACTTGAGACATAAATAACATTCTTTAAGTATTCCACTGGATCAGGAAATTTGGGGGTGGGGGTTTTGTTGCACCGAGAGAAACATTAAGAGGTGCAATTTAGCAAATTTATTGTGCTTGTAACATAAATTTTTAACGAGTACCCTAGTAGATATACGGCGTTAGAATTTCATTGGCTGCCGGGACAGTTCGGTCGGGCTGTATGATTGAAGAAACTTCATTCGATTTCAGGTAAAGTTAAAGGATTTCTCTCCCCTCCAAAAACGCCCACCAAGTCTCCTATTCATTGGATAAATTAGTGAAGCAGATTGTGGAATGAAACAAATGCTTTCTGCTTGCCACTTCACATGAAGAGAAAACCCTGCCAGCAATGCTAATTTCCTCACCGACCAGCAACTGACGCATGAACAGTACCTCCTCTCTCTTGTTTGTCTCCACGGCTTGCGTAGGCACGTCTGAATTACCTTAGGGATCAGAGCCGCTGGTCTCTGTTCCACGATTCATTAGCATGAGTCGATTCGCATTTTAAAACAGATACTTCGAGATAAGTGCGGCCGACTGTACCTCCGAAATTGAATACTTAGGGAAATGGAATGTTTGCATGAGGCGTAACATAGCAATTCGACATTGGATTTGTCTTCAAAGTGACAAACATCACCTTCAGAATCTGAGACACGCCTGAACTGTGTTCGGGAAATACCCGATTAGAATATATGTGGGAGTGGAAGGTTCTCGCAACGGTTTTTCCTTCCGCCTGACGAAATTTCCAAATGAATTATAAAAAATTAAATGATCTTATTTGTTCATTTTACATTCTATGAACCGTGCATCGTGATACACATACGTGAGAAAGACTAACAAGATGCACCCTTTTTAATAATATATTTCACTTAAATTATCCGTGACTTGTTTCGAACGTGTAATTGTACATCATCAGGAGTATCTGTACAAGCAGCTTACAGCATTTTACCTTGCATCTTATCAGGAGTCTAGTCACTGACACGATAGATTGATATCAAGTACCAATCGTATCATGTCAGCGACTAGGTTCTTCTTAAGATGCAGGTGAAATACTGTAAGCTGCCTGTACAGACCTCCTGATGATGTACAATTACATGTTCGAAACAAGTCAAGGATAATTTAAGTGAAATATATTATTAAAAAGCGTGGATCTTGTTAGTCTTTCTCACGTATGACTTTATTTGTATGCACGTTTATATGTCTGTATATCGCCATAAACAATTTAGATCGGACAGTCTCTTATATTAAACAACAAATTCACACAATAAAATATAAATTATACACGCACGTCATTATTACAAATTCCTTCATGTTGCGACACAGATGAATAAACGTGCAGGAATATCCTAAGGATTGGGTATGATTTATATCTTATTGTGTGCATTTGAAGGTGAATGTATCTGGTTACAAGATTCATGCAGCAAATGTATAGTGTCAAATTGAGATAGGAATTTTTAATTAAACAGAATTTGATGTAGCCTATAGGAAAAATATAAAGACGTAATAATAAATATTCGCCTAAATATCTACGTACATTGTTGAACAAAGAGAGTCCAACTTGATGTCACTTGCTTTATTATTTCGTTATTTATTGCTCAACATGTTTCGGATGTTAATACATCCACCCTCAGGAGCTTGCGACTTATTTGTTGAGTTATTTCATGGGTTGTATTGCTCTGGTACGATGTGTGTTGGTGTTACGTTGTGGTTTGGCTGGGGTGGTGTGGTATCCGGATACCACTCCAACCCAATCACACCGAAACTCCAACACACAGCGAACCGCGAACAAAACGACCGATGTGGTAATTCAACAGCACAGTTGCAAACTCCTGATGATGGATATATTAATGTCCGAAACATTTTGAGCACATAAGAAGTGAAATAAAATAGCAAGTGACATCATGTTGGTCTTTTATTCTTCAACAGTAGTAGTAGTAGTAGTAGTAGTAGTAGTAGTAGTAATACTAATAATAATAATAATGTAGAACCATCCCTGTACCGCCTATTTAGGCCCTGAGGGTTCCAGGAGTTTGATGCTCCTAGATTTCAAAACAATCGGCACATGAGGGTTGCAAGGTTGTCAGCCGTACACTCCGGCCGCTTTTAACCCCCAGGAAATATTCCTGGCGTTCATTTCTGTTGGAGGCTGAGTCAACCCCAGGTTCATAGGCCGGAAGGATTACGCCAATGGAAAATTCCAGCTTCACCATCGGGAATCAAACCCACGACCTTCCGGCTCGTAGCGCAGTGCCTCAACCAACTGCGCCACCGCGTAACCATAATAATAATTATTATTCAAATCTCGTATATTAAACTGCTAGCTTGACAACACAGAGGCCAAATCCAGAAATAGCACCAACTGGTAACAATACTAACACTATGCCGTCGATGGTAATGTCCGATGGCTCAGGCAGTTAGTTATCCGCGCCTAGCCACGAAAGAGCTGGCTCAAACACAGTCCAGTCCATGTAGGAATTGCGGTGTCGCTGGTAAAAGGTTTTCTCTGAGTACTACAATTTTCCCCTGTCAGCATCACTCCACCAGTAGGCCAGCCTAACATCCATTCATCCGCTTGTCACCGACGACAGCGTAATCTTAGTCACGACGGCCCTCTAAATATTGCGTTAGGTGAAAGAAATGCAAAGCCTTTCGATTTGGGATTAAAATTCTCATAATAAAGAGCTCCCACGCGGCATACTCGAATGTAGTATTGAAGTGTGTACACCGCAGTACAACAATAACACTTGTGCTTTTGTTTAGGTTGTAGTTACATACTCGTCCACGTACGTGCTGGTGGCGCTGAGTATCGACCGATACGACGCAATCACTCACCCCATGAACTTCTCGGGGAGTTGTAAGTAAGCGCTGTATTGCTCAACGATAGTGGCTTTAACAATGATTTCAGACTAATAAATTTTCATAGGTGTAAAATTTGTTACTACCTTCACAATTTACAATCTTTGTAAAAATTTGTGCTTAAATAAAAATCTTTCAGTGATGATACGCCACTGCAAATCTGAATAGTTTTTACGCCACTGGACATCTGAATTGTTGTTACGTCCCAGGTCAGCTGGATTGTTTTTTCGCCACTGGCCTTTTGGATTGTTGTTACGCCATTGGACATCTATATTGTTGTTACGCAACTGGGCATTTATATTGTTGTTACGCCACTGAACATCTATAGTGTTGTTACGCCACTGGACATCTATATTGTTGTTACGCCACTGGACATTTATATTGTTGTTACGCCACTGGATATCTATATTTTTTTACGCCACTGAGCGTCTATATTGTTGTCACGACACTGGCCAACTGGATTTTTACGCTACTGGCCGTGTAGATTGTTACGCCACTGGACATCTATATCGTTGTTACGCAACTGGGCATTTATATTGTTGTTACGCAACTGGACATCTATACTGTTGTTACGCCACTGGATATTTATATTTTTGTTACGCCGCTGGATATCTATATTGTTTTTACGCCACTGAGCGGCTATATTGTTGTCACACCACTGGCCAACTGGATTTTTACGCCCCTGGCCAACTGGATTTTTACGCCCCTGGCCAACTGGATTTTTACGCTACTGGCCGTGTAGATTGTTACGCTACTGGACATCTATATTGTTGTTACGCCACTGGACATTTATATTGTTGTTACGCAACTGGACATCTATATTGTTGTTACGCCACTGGACATCTATATTTTTGTTACGCCACTGGACATGTATATGGTTGTTACGGCACTGGATATCTTTATTGTTTTTACGCCACTGAGCATCTATATTTTGTCACGACACTTTTCAACTGGATTTTTACGCCACTGACCGTGTTGATTGTTGTTGCCCCATTGGACATCTATAGTGTTGTTACGCCACTGGGTATCTATATTATCGTCACGCCACTGGACATCTGATTATTTGTTTTACTTGTTACAATCAAGTTCTACAGGGTGAGCATAAAGTCTTTCCCTGATTACAAACATTTATTACAAGAAAACTACTGTATGTGGAATACAAAATTTTTTTTAATGCAACTCAAGAAGTTTTTTTACAACACATTAGTACACCTCAACATGTGCTCCTTCTGTTGCACGGAGAACGTCTAATCGATAATCAGTTTCTCTCCACGTGTTCTCCAACATGTCTTCAGTTACTGCAGCAAAAGCATGTTATTCTTGCCTTCAAATTTGTAATATCTGGAACTGGCGTCGAAAACACTTTGTCCTTAACATACCCCCTTAAAAAGAAGTCAAGGGGGGGGGGTGATATCCGGCGATCGTAGTGGTCAGGGTGTCGGACCATCTCTCCCAATCCACCTGTTTGGAAATGTTGCATCCAAAAACCAAATGTTACAAGTGTAACAATAAAAACATGACATAGAATTTTAAAAACTAACTTAAGTAAAGTTAAAAAAAAATATTTTTGTATTCCACATAGTTTTCTTGTAATAAATATTTGTAATCGGGGAAAGACTTTATACTCACACTGTACATTCATGTACTTAAAAACACATAAGATCCAGACGTCGTTGCAATTAACTGTCAGAGTTATTCAAAGACGAACATTTATTGTTAATTATCAACTACAGTATGCTTATCATCATCTTGGGAAGAGAGGCTTAGTGTAACAGAAAACATATTTACCTTTTAGGGAGACGGGCGAGGGTACTGGTCCTGGCAGCCTGGTTGCTCAGCGTTCTGTTCTCTACACCCATCTTCTTTCTGTATGAAGAGAGACTGGTGCAAGGTAAGTCAGATCCGAATAACTCAGATTTTTCTGAAGATCTGTCAGCGACAAGCTTGACTTTCCTTCCGTGACACTTCTGTCATAATGCCCTCTGCATCAAACCAACTCAGGTCAATTGCCGGCCACGTTTAAGGTGTAAAGGCTAACATGAGATTAAAACAAAAAAATTACACAGTGCGATCCATTTTTTAAAATAATAGAACTAGAGCGATATTTGGCCAACCCACTAATTAATTACTGCCAACCAACATCCGTTCACACACCAAGTTTCGTTTGTTTATCTTTGACAGCGTATGAGTGATAACTTGTCTTGTAAAGTCAGTTTTCTTTATACGTCATGGACAGCGGATAAAATTGTGTTTCATAGCCGGTCTATCTGCGACAGAAACACTAGTACTGGTGCAAAATGCTTATGGGAATGAGTCTCTGAACCGATCAAACGTTTTTAGGAGGTTTTCTCGATTACGAAAAGGAAGGGAGTCGGTAGGAGATGGCAAGAGAGGTGGCCGCCCAAAATCGACTCGAACTGAAGTCAACAATGCTGCTGTTGCTGATTTGGTAAAAAAAAATGACCGTCGAATCGCGTCAAGAATGATAGCGGAATCTTTGAACATCCCCAAGACTGTAATTCTTCAGATTATGAAGGAGGATTTGAGAAAGAGAAAGTTGTGTCTACGTCTTGTTCCACACTCCTTGACACCGGAGCAAGGGAAGATCGAGTTACATCCTGCCAGGTCATTATTGCGATGACCGATGCAGAAAACAATTTTTTTTAACAAAATTGTTAAGGGAGATGAAACTTGGTGTTGTGCCTGTGGCCCCGAAACCAAGCGACAGAGTTCTGAATGGGTTGGTGAGACATCCCCTCGGCCGAAGAAACGGAAATTATAATGGTCCCGCATCAAGAAAATATTGATAATTTTTTCGACTCTCAAGGCGCAGTGCAAAATTTTATAAAGTAGTACTGGATCGACTCCTGAAACTCATTCAACAGGTTCGTCCAGCTGCGTCCTGTTTTCGAGACTTTTTGTTGTTGTTGCACTATAATGCGCCCGCCCACGACGCTGTAAGTTTTTGCCAATTTTTTATCCAAAAAGAATGTTACAACCCTTTATCACCCCACCCCCCGTACTCTCCATATTTATCTCCGCCAGACTATATTCTGTTCCGCAAGTAGAAAATGAAGTTAAAAGAACTCAACTTTGCGGATGTTGCTGAGATTCAAGAAGCCGTAGCTGATGAATTACAGAAGGTCCAAAAAGAGGAATTTTCGGCAGCTTTTCAAATTTGCGGATGTTGCTGAGATCCAAGAGGCCGTAACTGATGAATTACAGAAGGTCCAAAAAGAGGAATTTTCGGCAGCTTTTCAACTTTGCGGATGTTGCTGAGATCCAAGAAGCCGTAACTGATGAATTACAGAAGGTCCAAAAAGAGGAATTTTTCGGCAGCTTTTCATAAAATGTACGACCGCACAAAATCCTGTATATGTGCCAATGGAGCTTATTTTGAATTTAAAAAAATGTGTCTTCCTCTTGTGTTTTCGGTTTTCAGATAAAACCAGTCCTAAACCTCCTGGCCCGCACTACGCAGGCAAGGGAGAAACCGACCCACCAGCTTAGTAAATTAGGCGTTTGAAGAGAACTGAAATTATCATAACAAAACACGTAGATTGTGCATTTATGTATTGCAGCTTTTGTATTCCCTCAGTAATGGGCCTGTAGCATGTATTGTGAAAGAATCTAATACTTTTTTTTGTCTCTTTCACGATACCACCTAGTCTTTGGAGACTAACTATGTATTTTATTCTCTCCTAAACTGCTACGTTGTCTCTTTGCTGCAGGCGTTGCCCAACGGTTCAGCCTGCTTTATTCTGGCTCCTCATCATTCTTGAGGTTTTTTCTAGATCACACACAAAGACGCATCACAATCGGTAGGACTCCTCTGGACGAGTGATCAGTTCGTCGCAGAGACCTCTACCTGACAACACACAACACTCACAACAGACAAACATCCATGCCCCCGGTGGGATTCGAACCCACAATCTCAGCAGACGGGCGGCCGCAGACCTACGTCTTAGACCGCGCGGCCACTGGGACCGGCACTAATAAAATTGAAGAGATTTTATGTTGAGCAAAATTGCAAGCGAACGGACGTGCAAACAGTCGGTTGGCAGTGAAGGAGAGTATTTTATTTGACGCATTTTTACATGTCTAATATTGTACAGAGTGTCGCAGAAGTCACTTGACGCTAGAGGCAACGTAAGTGTCAAAACGGCCTAAGCGCCACTCTGTATAATGTCGGTGGTAGATAAATAAACAGGTATGGAGCGATATTGGAATAATAGTAACAACGAAAAACTGAAGTACTCGAAGAAATGCCTGTTCGATTGGCACTTTATCTACCACATATCCCATAGGACCTAGTGAACCTGTAATAAGCCCGGATATGCTCAGTGATATGCCGCAACAAAAGGCCTGATCCATGGTATGGCGGCTGGAATATAACGAATATGCAGTTCTGTTTGGCCGGAAATTCAGTGTTTTCACTTGAAGACGGGGTGATTTCCTGCACTTGAAATTTGGCCTCATTTCCCAAATGTTGTATCCTCTTCTGAGATTATGGTAATCCGCTGTCAGTGTCTACACGTATGTGTTAAATACTGGGAAACACGGGCTTCTTTCACGTATAGCACAACGAAACGAAGTGGAGTAATCACAGTGTGGAGTACTAGGCACAACGAGCACTTTGCGGTCGTAACAAGATTGATTATTACTAACCATTAGGCACCTTCTTAACTGTGTTCATCCCGTCACCAGAACGTTTGGTTCATAAAGATGGCTCTGTATATGAGCCGAAACATGTAGCTAGAAATACAACTCATGCTTCTAATAAACTTTGAGTTGCGTATGACTACACAATTTTATAATCTTTTTCTACATATATTGGTGTATAAAGACTTTTGAGGACAACATTTTAACTTCGACTTTAGGATAGAAAATAGAGCGCGCATGGTCCTTCGAAACTCCGGTACGTAGCACTTTACAAGGCGTCATAACCCAGAAGTCCATTATCGTATTATTCACCGCAGTGATAACAAACAAATCTCATTTCAATTGTAGCCATCACGATGTGTTTATACTTATTTATTTTAAATACATTCCAGCCAAAACACAACTATATTCTATCAATTATACATGTAGCGACATGTTTCGGCTCCGAAGAGTCATCATCAGGCTATTCGCTGTACCATATCTGAGGTATATAAACTAACAGTGCACTTTTGGAATCCCAAAAGTTTACAAAGGTTATAGTAATATTACCGATCTAATAGTGATCACTTTTGTACAAAGGTTATAGTGATACTGCCGATCTAATAGTGATCAAAGGTTACAGTAAATGTTATAGTAATATTACCGATCTAATAGTGATCACCTTTGTACTATACTATAGTAATATATAGTAGTATTATCGATCTAATAGTGATCAAAGGTTACAGTAAAGGTTATAGTAATATTATCGATCTAATAGTGAACAAAGATTATAGTAAAGTTTATAGTAATATTATCGATCTAATAGTGATCACCTTTGTACAAAAGTTATAGTAACATATAGTAATATTACCGATATAATAGCGATCAAAGGTTATAGTAATATTACCGATCTAATAGTGATCAAAGTTTATAGTAATATTACCGATCTAATAGTGATCACCTTTGTACAAAATTATAGTAACATATAGTAATATTACCGATCTAATAGTGATCA
>Ga0123352_10022731_pt1 | contig 10000 bp, 6 predicted proteins | sample TergutLab28metaG_FD_89700 | JGI IMG/M metagenome (GOLD analysis project Ga0123352, IMG submission 89700) | Labiotermes labralis P1 segment gut microbial communities from Petit-Saut dam, French Guiana - Lab288 P1 | ecosystem: Host-associated > Arthropoda: Insects > Digestive system > Gut ...
TAGGTTGAATTTTTAAAAAACTTTTTTTTTTTAAAAAAAAACCTTGTGGGGAATTTAGTACCCCCCCCCCCTGCTTTTGATATGTGTGTACACAAGTGCAGACCTCAGAGAAGTCCTTAACAAATTTTGAGTCCCTCCTGTGGGTTGAGTTTGGCCAGCCCTGACCTTAAGCATGCTGTCCCACATTAGTCACTCTAAGGAGAACACTGGGCACATAAACCTGACAGAGTAACGCCTACTACTTACATGAAATGTTACGTGACTTTCTGTAACTAGTTACATCATCATGGAATTCATCCCTGTATCATATGGTTCCAATAAAATGGAGTGATTGCTCATGCGATGAGAATATGAGTGAATGTGGTGTGAGAAACCTGTCTATAACATGTTATTTTGCAGAATGATAAAGTCCAGTGGTCTGCTTGTTCAGCAGATTCATCTGCAGGTGGGGTACCTTGTTAGTAAGTTAATAATTCCATTAGGCCTGGAATAATAAATGACCTCAAGCAAAGCAACCTCAGTGCTTGAGAAATGGCAGAGGGTGTTTCAATGGTATGCTTTTTAAAAAATTTAAAAAAATATAATTTCCACTTGTAGAAGGTACAACAATCCCTGTATGGTTCTGGACAGGCTCTGAGGGTTCCAGAAGGTTGAGGCTTCCAAATTTCAAGACATTCAGCACATGAAGGTGGTAAGGTTGTAAACTGTACACACTGGCCTCCTTTACCCCCTAGGAAGTATTTGTGGTACTCATTTCTGTTAGAGGCTGAGGGGACCTCAGGGCCATACTGCGGCCAGAGGGTTATGTCAATGAAAAATTTCAATGACACCATCGGGGATCGAACCTGTGACCTTGTGGCTTGTAACACAGTGGCTCAACCAACTGCGCCACCTCCTGCCCCCATTTTCCAGTGGTAGTAAATGTTAAATAAGAACGTAAACTTTCAGTCCATTATTTCAGTCTGAGAATTTTCACACGTACATGCCATATCTTGTACCTAAGAAAAATAAACAATAAAAATAAATTTAATATGTCACTGTTACAGACTCTAAGGTTTTTTTCTGCATAGTCACCATCAACTTTCAGGCATTTGTCATAGCGTGTGACGAGTTTTTGTATGCCTTGATCATAGACCTTCGCCACCAGTCCATTACTCCTTGATGGCATCCTTCTCTTCTGCATTGCTTTTGAAGCATCTGCCACTCAAAAATTCCTTCAGTGTTTGGAACAAGTGAAAATCACTTGGGGCCAAGTCTGGACTATGTGCTGGATGCTAGAGTGTTGATCTGTGTGAGTGCTTTGCACAAACGGTATTTATTGTCTGGACAACCTTCATAATTACTTTTAGGCTGACTAGGGAATGAAACTTTTATTTTCTGTCAAAAGATATTTTTATACATTTTATTTATTTTTGTCATTATAGTACTTTCTTTGTACTATATACAAGGGATTGTGGGCCAGGTAGCTCAGTCGGTATAGCGACTGACTACGGGCTGGATGGTCTGGGATCGAATCCAGGTGGGAACAAGATTTTCTGCCTGTCCAGACTGGCTCTGGGGCCCACCCAGCCTCCTGTACAATGGGTACCAGGTCTATCCCAGGGCTAAAGTGTGGCCGGGTTGTCCTGCTGACCACTCGCCCCCTTCTAGTGCCGTGGTCATGGAAGAGTAGAGCTATACCTCTACCCACCCTCTGGGCCACACCAGGCCTGTAACAGGATCACTTTGCCTTTACCTTTTATATACTAGGGATTAATTAGTGAAGATATCTGAATTTTGCCATGACCCAGGCATAGAATTTCTGAGCTATCTGCCATAGTTTACCTACCCCAGGTGTAAACAGGCTGTTGTATTTGTGCCCAATACTATGTTGGTGATTGTATTTTTGCTAATACTGCTGTTATTACTGTCATTAGTCATGCTGATGTTCTCTGAATGTTGTGACAAGCCTGTAACAATTTTTCTATATCACTGCCACCCCTTGACAGATATGAATGACTTTGTTTATATAAATGCTGTATATCTGGTTATCAGTGTAGAATTCTCTGTATCTTGACTTCCTGTGGTATGTTTTGTCAGTGCTGAGTGACGTCACTATGTTGGGGGATATGGAGGGGGGGAGTTTAGTAAATATACTGTTATGGTTAGAATAATAATGGGGGAGTGGATATCTTCATTGAGGGATTTCATCCTTTTTGTCAGTATTTCTATGCAAAAGATGGGACAGCGGTTTGAATAGTAATGACCATCTGAATTCATGCTCTACCACTATTCCTCATCAACTTGCCATTTATTACATATTACTATGAAGTATCTTCAGTGGATGTCACAGCTTCAAATATAGTTAAACAGAACAGCATGAAAGTGTGTAGTCTGGCAAGGAAGTACCAGCAGTTTGGAGAAACATACTGATCCCATGTTCACTGTAGACATCAACTGTCGAAGCATTTGTACAAATCAGCGTGAACTTTGGTTAGCAATAAGTCTTGTTTGAGCAACACTAAAATGCATTGAAATTGATATAAATAATTTGCTATTGGAGAAGTCTGCTGGTAACCACATGCTTCTTTCATAATCCAGTAAGATTACTGATCTCTTTAACTGACCAGTGAGCGACAAAAGATTGGTACATGTTTTGAAGTTACTCATTCCGTGCATTCTGTGTAACGTTCGTTTATAAAACCAAGTCATTGCACAGGCTACAAACATACATAAAAGTATAGTTTTTCACCATTGCTACATGTTTTGACACATCTGTGCCATCCTCAGGGGGTTCATACCCAAACCTGACTTTTCCAGGAAAATAATTGCATCTTACGGCTCAAAAGTTTGTCGGCAGGTCTTATCTTTTTTAAATTTTATACATCAATCATTCGTCCATTGACCAACACCTATGCTGAGACGTTCTATATGCAGGTAAACAGACTATAGCTGAATTTTTATGTGTGTCATTCAAGAGACACCTTTCTTCATTGATTGGTCGGTTAAATCAGTGGTATTGACTTCTTATCTAAAAAGCTGTTTGTGTCAACTGCATATGTATTTTAGTGTTTGAGAAATAAGGTTTGTTCAGAACAAAAGCGCACCTTCACTCCCAAGTATACTTCATGAACTTTCTGATTTCATGAACAAGAAGACCTGGTAAATGGAGTAAGGGCACCTGTTATGAACCTAAGTTTCTACAAGCAGGAATTCTGTGAATAGCGTGGTTTTATTCAGTTTCATGGGTAAAGTAAGGTTACACAAAATATTTTAAATAGTGGGAAAAGTGCCAGCCCATAATGCCCTAATGCATTGTTAATTCAGTGTAAAGACATCAAATCCCCAAAATGTGTTACTGTTACTATTATCACCACCTATGACATGCACTCGTCCCTTGTTTTTCATGTGTGGTTGGGTTCCAAGACCTGCCGCAAAAACTCCCCAATAATTGGACGTCCCCAAAACAATTGTTTAGTATTTTTTAGTGCTTTTCTTTGTAGAAACTTTGTGATGGGAGCTGCCCCCCTCCTCCCTCCCTCCCCCTATTCTACTTTTTCAATATCATGCGTTTGGACTCCAAGGTTCGTTCGAGTTGTTGAACAGTTTTGATGTCTATCAATTGAAGGGTTCGTGTGATGTAATTTTATTATTGGGGCGACGCTGTGACTTAACACAACCGCGAAGTACGAACCCACAAACAGCGAGCGATGAGTGTATTACTCGGTTCGAAGCCATGGGTGTTATCTCTCGTTTTAGTTTTGCCACACATCTGCGCCTAGGTCGTTGATGTGTATTGATGTATTGTGGAGAGCAGTTTTTGTGTGCGCCTTTAACCTGTAGTTTTGTCAGTAGATTATTCTTTGAGTAAATTATTCAAATTGCCGTATAAATGTAACGGTTTTGTTTTGTTCGTGCTGCCCTCTGGTAGTCGAGTTGCAAATGCTTGTGTACTGTGGTTGTAACTAACATGCGAAGTCGTCCATTTCCGCTCAAGAGTAACGTACTGCTGCTCGAGCCAGTTGACATGAACTAAGTATGGCGTCTGGTTACGACAAGGGTAGAGGTGTAGCTGGCACTGAACAAGCAGGTGAAGATTCATCAGAAAGCGATGGCGAAACCGAACCGGCTAAATCGTTTCATCGCAGATTATCCACGAACAGGGAGATCAAGTGTGCTGTAAGTTTTGCTTGTAGAATTTATATCGATCATATCCTCGCCGGTTCTGTTGTGGTTGGAGCGAAAGAGGCGTGGCCTTTGTTTACATGCAACAGGGTTCGTGACTCCTTGCTGTTTGTTGACTGCGCTGCACGTTCAGGGTTTTACGACAGCTCGTCAGATTGCATGCACTCTCTGTATTGTATCATTTATAAAATAATTAACTTGTGTCTGTATAGCGACAACTGATACCATATAACAGACCGTTTCTTATATGATGTGTGTAGGTTGACACGTTTCAAACTCACTTCAGATGTTTCGTGTTGTTAGAAAAAAAGTCGATGAATTTGAGTCAGAATTACAATACATTTTAGAGTTTACATTTCATGTAACAAGGTGTACATTAAACACGATAGCTGTAAAATACAGATTCTACTAGTTCTAAATAAACTGCATGCGGAACGGACAGACAAAATTCACCTAAGATGCAGGCCGTGCAAGGCACCGGGGCCGCATGGGGTTGGGGGCTCGTGAAGATGCGAGCTGTCAGTTGTTGTTGTGTGTGTGTGTGTGCGCGCGCGTCATAAATGTACAATTATATATTTATTTCTCAACTTCCGAACTTTCTGCTGTCGCACGTAACGGTACAATCCTAGCCAATTTTATTTGGGTGAACTAATTTGTGCAGCAAGTGTCACATGTTTGTAATTGAAGAAAGCTTTGGACTGGGGTCCAGGTGATTACTTGCAACGCGTTTCTGGTCATTGGTCCCCGTTTGATAGTTCTGCAGATAGACAGCAATTTGGATGCGTTTAAATCCAGTTCGTATTTCAACAGGTAGGGGGTAGGAGTCTTGTGCTGCTGTACTAAAAGAGTGAGAAAGAGGGAGAAGCGTTTTATTTATTGACGCTGTCAGCCGACAAAAACATATAAGTTTTAAAGACATACGCGACGAGTGGCCAGCGACTAACCGTCTCAAGCCATGGCATGGCCTTGAAAACTAGAAAAAAAACTGATTAATAAATGTGACCGCGTATATGTCCAGCGCTGTCTGGTGTCTGAAGAAGCACAGTGTAGTTTGAAGGTTTCCAGGCTTCGCCACATGTCCTGATATAAGTGGTGTTAAGATTAAGATGATTATGGAGCAGTGGTGGACTGACACGGAAAAAACCGAAGTCCCATTGCCACTTTGTCAACCGCAGATCTTACACGGACTAGATGGGGACCAAACTTCCGCGTCTGCGGAACTGTATTATATATGAATATGCCGTTCGTACGACGCAGAGAACACGGTTGGCCTTCATTAGAAAGGCCAGTATTGGGATATAATGGCTATTTGGTGTGAGATTCATGTGGAACGCATACAGCATATATGCTTTACTGGTTAAAATGTAGAATTTTATTTTTAGACTTGGCGGTATTTGCAGCAACTGTAAAGCTCTATAGGATTAAATAATCTTTTACCTAATATCGAAAATATGTTACCATAAAAGTGGTAACTACATTATAGAAGTGAACAAACAGGAGAAAATGAAGCCTATCAGAATTACTAAAATTGGATTTGCTTGTTTCAAGTGAAGTAATGTAGATAAAAGTGAAAAAGTGGGTTAACCAAGCGGTAATATGGCTCTGATAAACATAAAGAAGCAGATTGTTACAGTAATGGTGAAGGTATAGATGAAACTAAAGATACAGGCTGCCCATGCCATAATGGTGGTGCAAGGAGAAGTGAAGAAATGGGTTGCACAAGCAATGATGATAGTGCAGAACAAAGGAAAGTAGCAGGTTGTGAAAATACAAATTTGAAATACAGTTATGACGGAAAATTGGATGTTGCATTTTAGTCAGATGCGATTTCAGACAACTACAGAACTCATGAGGAAGGGCTGAAATATCACAGGTGTATGCAATAATGTCATCTGACACAGGACACATTCCTGAAAAATCAGAAACAGTTTTATGAAAAGTAAATCATATGACAGGGATTGTGTAGACTGAAAGGGGTGTTATAGAGGGATTTAAATCAGGGATGGTCAGTGTTCTGTAGAAACTTTTAATTAAGTGAAAACAGGTTGGTGCTGCCTAGGAGTTGGTCAGTGTTACAGGACAGTTATCCAGGGATTTAAAGCAGGAAGGTCAATGTTCTGTAGGAACTTCTAAGTGACAACAAGTTGGTGCTGCCTAGGACATGGTAATTGTTATTTGCCACAGACTGATAATGTATAATGCGAATCATGCTGGTGGTTTGCCAACTGCAAATTTTCATTTTTAATGACACTGGGTCAGTGGAATGAGAGAAGGGAGACATTTGACCAGAAAAATTCAGAAACATATGTCCACAGGAATACATCTTGATGATTGCCTGGCAGTACAAAGATGATGTTTAAACAAAACAGTAGTGATAAATGGAAGTAGAATTTTGGAGAAATGTTGTAGAGAGCCTAACGAATGTAAGTAAGTACCTCTTAGAGGATACAGAGACAGAACTCTAATAAATCTGAGAATGGTATTCTTTAATCCGTTGGTCAGCTGTTTGCAAAATATGATGCTGTTGTTGCATACTTCTTTCAAAAGAAGAAAATCTTCGTGCTGGATGAAGTGATGAGTGAAATAGCAGAAAAATGAAAAAAAATAAATTAATTTATGAAAACAATCTTTTAAGGAATTTTAGATACAACACAAAACATTTCAGAAGTAGATTAAATGAGTCCAATATTTGATATGTTAAAACCCACATAAACTTTGACAGACGTAATTTAATTTCCAAAGAAGGAATCATTTCTCAGATTTGATGAAATTTCTGATTAAACTTTCATAAATGTTATGGTCAGGAACATTATGGTGCTCCAAGTAGCTAGCTGTGAGCTAGAATAGCTAAAAATGCAGCAGATGGTGAATATTTTCACTGTGCTGCCCATGACCTAGATCTAGTTGCCATTGATTATATTCAGAATATTGTCTGCAATTAGAAATTCTTATGGTTGTGTGGTATAGCATGGCTTTGTAATTTCCTTGGAATGCAGCCTGAGTGGTGTACTGTGTTGAAAAAATTTGCTTTAGTGTCAGAGCTTATATGGGAAAGTAATAACTTATATGATTTATGTCCTAGATGGTACTAGGCATGTGCATTTGTTGCAGTAAGATTCTCCTGTTAGATTGTTAGATGACTGGAAAAAATGACATTTCTTAGTAAAAGTTATGAAGAGCAATTGGCTGCATCCAGTTGACTGAAATGCACTGAAAAGTTTGAATTTATTGTCTTTGTTTTTCTTCTAACAAAATTATTAGAAAAAATTAGTGTAGTGTATAATACACTGAGAACTCAAGATAAAGTACTGGACAAAGCATTTAAACTAGTAAGATAGTGAACTATAGTGAACTAGTCCCTTAGTGTAAATAGGAGACAGAAATATGCATATAAAAAACAGCTGAAGCAGTGTCAAATTTGGTGTGGAGCACATTGAACAGACAAAAAGAAACAATCTGATGAATTGTGTGAAGATGTAAGACTTTTGGTTCCAAATATGACTTATAGTATCAGTATGTTTTGTGGTTGTTTAGCCATTATATTCTCTGAAGTGAATCATCACATAGAATGTTTAAGATTTGTTGCTGACATTGGTACCTTTACCTTCTGTCCCAAGAATCCATTTGTGGTTGTCAATAAGGAACTGTGCAGTGAGGCCATAACCTTAGTTGACAGATACAGAAAAGATGTCGTAAAGAATTTCATGCTCAGCTTTTGTGTCAGGGACAATATTTCCTATTCATTGTACAAAACAATGCACGTTTGTAGCAACTGGCAGCATTACTACGATATTGCAAGGTGATGGAATTGGTTCAGCAGAATTAGTTCAGTCACCCTCCCCCCCCCCACCCCCCTTTTACCTTGCCTTTCAGTCACCCAGTCACTGCGTAGTCTAGGAACCCAAAAAGTTACCACCATTTGATAAACAGCCACTGTGAAAACCTGGAAACTTATATAAGGAGTGCTTTATTGCCTTTATTTGTTAACTTTGCTTTAGCGTGTGTTGTTGGGGAGGCCTAGGGAAACAGGATGAATGAAATTGAATGGGACACACAATCTTCTGGTCCATGCTGAGGATATTAATTAAATGTGTGAACACATTAATACTATGCAGAGAAACACTGAATCTCTACCGGGCACTAGTAGAGATGTGGGTCTGGTAGTGAATCAGAGGAATCCCATGTATAGATCGTAGTTCATATCTCATCACTAAAATGGAGGACAAGGGCACAGTACAAGGAAAGCTTACAGCTTTTTTGAAAATTTTTATTTCATATTTTTGAGAAAAAAATGAAAACTGCGTTTGTAGAGGAATTAAGAGCAGATTAAAGTTAGGGAATGACTGATACAGGTCAGTCCAGAATCTTTTATCTTCTTGTCTGCATTCAGAAAGCTAAAGATGGAAATGCCACATACAGCAGTATTATTTTGTCTGTTGTTTGTTTGTTAAACTTGGAATGTCACAATACAGAAATAACAGACTAATGACTTTTGTTAATTGTGTGTTGAGAAGATTATTGGAACCTTAGAGGGAGGATGCAACTTGAGGTTGAAAAAAATTACATAATGAGGAACATCATGATTTTTCACTCTTCACCAAATATTATTAGGGTTAGAAATCAAAAAGTTGATATCAGTGGGACCTGTAGTACACATAGGAGGAAAGAGAACTAAGTACAAAGTGTTAATAGAAATATCTGAAGGAAAGAAAACACTTGGAGATCTGAGGAATGTATTTGGGGGGGATACTTTTAATATGGGGTTTGAAGAAATAGGTTGGGAATGTGTGTGTTAATTGCATTTATATGGCTTAAGATTGAAACCAGTGACAGGCTTTTGTGAACTAGGTAACAAACTGTCAGTATAGAAATCCAACCACTCAACACTGGAGATAAGAGCGTAAAAGTTCATCAAGAATATGACATCAACATAAGGAAGACATCACTTACCAAGCGCAACATTACTGCATAATTTTTATTGTTTTTAACGTTTTAAAGCTTATATACATAGTTTGTAATTAACAACGAAATATACGTGTAACCTCTTTCATATGTACCGGTTAAAGTTTTAAAATTAGGTATCCTGATTATACAATAAGAGCAAAATGACACATGCATTTTATACATAGTTTTATCACGAATGTAAGCGTTTGGGATCCCACAGCACATTTTTAAACATTTTAAGTAAGGATCTGTTTTCTTGGAAGGGCCTGAAGATGATTCTATAAGAATTGAAACATGTTGTCCTAGTACAATAATAAAAATAATAAAATTTTGTTGTGTTTGACTGACACATCATTGTATATTTATCTCAGTAATCAACCAACTTGATGCACAAAATTTTTGTTTTACAATGAGTTTATTTCCTGCCTCTACATGTTTCAAGCACATGTGCTCATCATGAGGTCAAAATTGCATTACACAGCCTCTGGTATCATCATATTGAAACAAGTGAGTGGTCTAAAATTACTAAAATACAATTCTATAAATATGACCAAATAGTAGTAAAATTTATGTGTGAATTTTTCAGATGTGATTACTGTGTATTATTTACTATAAACATGCTGTGTCGTGTAGAGGTTATGTTTATCCAGTTATTAAACTTATTAGAAAGGTAATATATCTATCTACATTTATGTTTGCTTAGTCTATCCAGTCATAAAATCGTATAAATTCCTGATCAGTTGTTGTATCTATAAGGTTATGTTTGTCAGGTTGTTAGAATTGTTAAAAATACGATGTCTATTTACATTACATATCTAGAAAGGTTGTGTTTATCTAGTTATTAAGATTTGCAGTGTCTATTTATTTTACATTAATTGTTGAATCTACAGAA
>Ga0123352_10022733_pt1 | contig 9999 bp, 4 predicted proteins | sample TergutLab28metaG_FD_89700 | JGI IMG/M metagenome (GOLD analysis project Ga0123352, IMG submission 89700) | Labiotermes labralis P1 segment gut microbial communities from Petit-Saut dam, French Guiana - Lab288 P1 | ecosystem: Host-associated > Arthropoda: Insects > Digestive system > Gut ...
GAAGCGACGTGATCAGTTTCAGTCAGGAACTAGACATTTGCGTGTAATTGTTATGAGTGTCAGGTGGCCATGTAGGGGATCGGGCAAATATGCGCCTACCCGTCAACAAATTGAAGCGATTTCTATCTCGCGTCAATCCGTGTGGGATTTGTGGTGGAAATAGTGTCGCTGGGGCAGGTTTTCCTCCCAGTAATTCGGTTTTCCCTGTCAATATAATTCCACCAATGCTCCAGACTTATCTTTATCATGATAACCCTCTTACCGAAGGTACAAACAGGTAAAGTCTGGAAGCCTCCAAACATAACAATGTTCCCTGCTGTATCAGAAAGTGCAGGGCAGGAAAGAATTTTCGATTAATGTTCCAGACCTTGCAAATGTGCAGGCGGCTAGTGTCGGCTTTTCCTTGCGCCGGTCCAGACTCGATTCCGGGACGAATCTGTTTGAGAATTTTAGTGAGAAAAAGGCAGAACCAGTACGGGCTTCCTCCCAGTATTTCGGTCCTGCCCTGTCAGTATCAATTAACCAAAAAAAAATCACAGTTAGTTCATCTTACTAGCACGGTCATCAGAAAGACAAGACACCAAAGTTTGGGAAACTTTCAAGTAGAGCGGTGCTTTTCGGGAAATTGAATTAAAGCTTAAGTTTCTTTAATGAGGCAAATTGTGTTATATTGGCGGGAAATTTAATATAATGAAATATAACCGATACCCTAATATCCACAACTGCAAGGCACAAAGTTAAATTTCTGCTCGAGTTCCTCTCTCCACACAACGACACGTTTCATTGACCCTTCCAGGCACTGTGGTTACCATGCTTACCACCGGGTTTAACACCAAATATTTCTACTTTCTGACCACAGACTGTATTTACGTGTTTTATATGTATCTCAGAACAAATCGCGATTATTTCCCTCTACATCATTAACTGATTGTTTTTTTATAACCGAGACGGGGTGTGTTTACTGCGCGGTACGGACTGGGTCTTTACATATTACCATGTTAATTTTTTTATTTCAAAGTGTTAATGGACGCAAAACACTATTTTATGATTGTCGGTAACAGAGAGGCTGTGTTATCGACAATATTATTAATAAATTAACGCAATACAAACCTGAAGTTTCCACAACTCTGCAGTAGTGAGATGACAACCAGCAGACAGAAAACTCGGAGCCGTCGGCCTGAGCAACAGCAGCGAGACTGGAGCATAATGTTGTCACATCATCATTTCATCATATCACCTCGCGAGCAAAATCACCACACATCTTTTCTCACCAATATGGCCACAGAATGTCACTTTTAATACTTGATTCAACGCTTCGAATTATCAGCGATTTTTCATTTAGCACACAAACACACCTGAAGAATAATTCACATTGAAAATTCAAATAAAATTATTCCCTTCGTACAAGGTTTATTCACTACAAACACTACAAAAATGTGAAGATTATCTAACATGTGTGTGAGGTTTTCAAGATTCTTTGGAGGTAACGTTTAGTGTTTTAAAAAAGTCTCTGTGCTTCTTTCTCTAAAGTTACTTAATAAAATATTTTTCTCCGGTGTTTAGTTAAGGTGGACTACAACTATTCAATGTTTATGCTATAATCTCTACTAAAAGGTTAATATTGTAATGCTGAAATATTAAAGGCACTCATTTCTTTCAGAAAGAGACAAGAGAGCCCTCAATAACAGCAGACGACATGGAGGACATCATCCTTCTGTTAACATTATTAAGCACACACCATTTATCTGGAGTTACTCCGAAGACATTTAAATCAGTTGCTTTAGAGGAACATTTAGAGCTGCCGTCACGAAACTGAACACTTGATGCACAATTCAACACACTTGCACCACCAAATGCTGTGTCGACATTTCCTTCATTTTATGCCTTACTTGCAGATATGTACTTGTACTTCTGTACTGGTTGACTTGAGGGTCCAGTGGGTATTCACTCATCCACAAGCCCACACCTCTCTGTCCCCTCACCAATAATACACAAGAAAGTCATGAAATTTAAGTTGCTTGACTCTCACGAAGTTGATAATCATTTTGGTACACTTGACGTTAATTAGTCTGTATTTAACTTAAAAGGCACAGTTCATATTTTGCTAGTTTAATACACTTGAAAACGCGCAGAGCTTTATCAAATACAGCAAGTTAATATAAATTTTTCAGGGAAACCGAAGAGCACAATAAATGCAGATTTACAACCGAATTATGTCGTACACGCTGGCTTAGGAAACAGAATTATTAAAGTGGTAAGTTGAGCGATACCACAACAACTCCTAACTCAATCGCAGAACACGACACGACACGACACGACAGGACAGGACACGACACGACACAACACTGTCAAAGAGCGAGCGAAACTTCTCTTGTGGGCCCCACCACCTGGTTAGTGCGGACGTGGTAAGACCGACACAGAGCCCTGTCCGTCACTTACTGCTGGCAGAGCGAGGATCTGAGAAAGCGGGAACCACCAACTGCCCGCTCGGTCAGTCCGACTGTCTAACAGCCTGCCGCAGGGCGCTCTACAACTTTGGTCACTTATGCACTGAAACAACCCCTTATTGGGGGTTCAGAACTGGGGTGCTACACTATCTGGAACCCTAAGATGATCCTGGTTTACTGTGAGTACACTGTGCGACTGAAATGGTACATGAGAACACAGCATAAGTCTGTGTTACGTGGTCTGTAGTGAAAGGGTATATTGAAAAGAAATGGATCAAAAACATAGAACAAAAGAAACAGATCAACAGCTCCAAAAGGAAGGAATAAAAGCGAAGCGCCGCAAGAAAGAATTAAAAAAGGAAGAAAGAACTGAGGTAGAAACAGAAAAAAGGAACATCTGAAAAGAATAAGAAGAATTAGGAAAAACATAAAAATAAACATAAGAAAAAGCAAATTAATGTAAGTAAATAAATGAAAGAAACAAAGAAAAAGAGACAAAACAAGGAACTGAAACAAGTGCACAAAGAATAAAACAGGCTAACAAATAACACAATCGGAATAATACAAAAGTGAAAGAAATATGGACGAAATGCGCGATTTGAAGCTTCCGCCGCGAAGTAGATGATAACTGCGCTCTTCTGGGCTCTTACCCATCGGGTGCGTAATAGCCCAGAGGAGCAATAGTCTCTCTCTAGATGTTTCTGCACCTTATTAAGCCATTTTAGGCTAATACGAATGCGTTCAGGAACAGTAAGTCACGTTCAGCTCTATTAATTATTACTCACCACAAATAATTTTTTTATTAAGACTTGATAAAGTAGTCAAGTAATTGTCCATATTTTATTAAACCCGTTTCAAGAACAGGCTTCCACTAGCCCCCGTCCTGAACAACGTTACTCTAGTATACATCTACCATTTTTATTTTAGATGCATTTTATTATCATTCTCCCATTTGAGTCCAGTTGTTCAAAGTGCCTTTTTTTATTTAAGATCTTTTAACACCCAAAATTCTTGGCCACTTTCTCTCATGACTCACGACAGTAACACGCCACACTTTTCTCATCCTGCTTGACTTATCGTCCTAATGATAAACAAGGAGAAGTACAAACCATGAAGGTCCTCATTACACACCTTCACCTTCTCGCTCTAAGGCCAAAACATTCTCCTGAGTGCTCTGTTCTACAGCACAGCATCTTCTCCTTATGTTAATGTTAATCTCGGTCCTAAACCCTTGCCTGTGAAGTTGGAGTTATAGCAGGTTTGCATCCACAAAGTCCCAGTCATTTTACATGACAACATTCACCACGTCTCACAAACCTTACGTCCCTCCTACTACAGTCACGTGACTGCAGCTGCTACGTAAGCGCGCCATTACTGGCACCTCCACCGCTCTGACTGCAGAAACACACCGATCTACGCGCACACGAGTTCGCGCACTCTCTCCACTTATGCCACCTGCCTGGTCTCTTCAAAGTTAACTGCGCCTGAAGTTGGAGACTTCATAGAGTGAATCCTTCTATAGCAGTGTTACCTGAAACTTTGGTACAAGCTTACAAAATATAGGGTTTAAAAATCTCAAACCTAAATCATATAAAGGATCCTGCCTCAATTTTTAAGTAATCTTCAGTACTCCAAGTAGAAGTTCTACCAGCCTTGTGTATTTTAGCGCGCCCCTGACTCACGAAACCTGAGCATGGTAAGTTTAAGGCATAGAAAACCTGCAACCGACGCAATAACTCGTGACACCTGCAGTGCTGAGGGACATTATAAAAGGGACAGTCTCTTTATCTTTATCTACATTCCAAACAGACTAATGTTATGTTTCAAATTAGAAGTTCTAAGCGCGATAAACATATGTGTCATATTATTCTTTACACCATACAATTCAGCGTCTCGCACTTCCGAATGCGAAAGTTTTAGAATGAAACATCGACATGCAGCAAACAGTGTACTAAGTGTCTTCCTTGAGAAGCTGATAGTCATTAAATTACTCAAGAAATTGCCCGCATTTCACTGAACCCCGATGGTTCATTGCTATTATCACAACAGCCAACTTCTTGTCCATATTCTGAGCCAATTTAATCTATTGCACCCTTTCCCACGTCGTTTTTCCTAATCCGTTATAATAATATCCTCTTATCTACATCTACTTCTTGCAAGTGTTTTTATTTTTCCTCCAGACTTTCCCACACAAATCATGTAGTGCACTTGTTCTATATGCCCTGTCCATCTCATCAAAATGGATTATGTCACTAGTGTTAAATGGCCTCCCAGCCTCCTATTTAATGGGAACCAGCGTTATTTTGGGGGGTAAGGCAGGGGCGTTACTCATCTTCATCTAGCATCAAGTTAAAAATAGGTGGAGGTAAACTTCCACGCCCCCACATACGCCACAATGATGTGAAGAGGGATGTATTTACTTTTTACTTTAATACTGTTTGTTGTGCAGTCCGCATCATGAAACCCATTACTACAACTTTCCTTCTATCTCCTGTAACTTCCTCCCACTTAGGTCTAAATATATTTCTCATTCCATAAGACGTTAATTTTTTAGGGGGAGAAGTTTCTAGCCCCTACTAAAACCCTGCACCCCCGACCAAAACGAGAGGACCACTCCTTATCAACAATCAATGACTGTTTATTCGATATATTCGCAGCTATCCTTAATACTGAACGCCATTTCCTGTGTCTTGTGACGAGAGGACCCTCCATGTCCTGGAGGGAGGGATCCACTTATTATGGCGAGGGAAAAAATGTACAAACATAACACTGGCTGAATCAGTTATGTTTAACTAATAACGTTTTTCTTTGGCAGTGAAATGTGAACGGAAGAACGTGTGAAATAACAAGCAGGTTTCTGAGAAGCTTCGTGAATGGTTGTGACTGCAGAATGTACAAGAACTTGCCCAAAGGGACAAAAATGTCCACAACAATATGTCATACTTTGGGATTGGTGGTTCAAAGGGAGCAGGGTGCAGTTCTCTTCGGAAACTCCGTGTATTTTTATTGGGTATTTTATGACAATGGGAAAAAAAAAAGGTCTTGCAAATACAGCCGTTATTACTAATGTTGAAGTAGTTCGCTTAAGTAACGACACGTACGGTTTGTCATTATGCAAATATTTCTGACAATTACGAGACCTTAAATTTAAACTTTAGAACTCGTGTTGTATTCGCAGTTTGAATACACCTACAGGATATATATTACTATTCCAACTTAACTGTCCCTTTGATTCATAAAACTGCTTCGAACATAACATTCCCTGAGAAGCTAATACTTGCTTACATAATAAAGAAAATGTTGGCCTAAGTCCAATTTTTTTTTTTTCAATTGAAGCTTCAGGTTCTTATCTGAGACCACAAAATTCTGAACCCCACAAAATAAGGAATACTTGCACTAAATTGTCTTCCAGAGGCGACACCGAGTTACCGCAATCTTCATGCAAGCCATCCCGTTTTCTCTGTTACTAAATAAACCACACCTATTCAGTAGAACAAAACATGCCTTTCCACGCGTGCTACATGTTTCTGCCTGTACTTAGGACATCCCCGGGCACTTCAATATAAATATTTTATAAAAGAAGATAAAATGAAATCTAAGGGGTTACTTGTCTACAGTTATTATATTTAAAATGTTAGAACACAGAATATTAGATACATAAAATAAAATTATACGAACTAAATAGCTTTATATATATATATATATAAGGCTTTTATATATATATAAAGGCTTTTATTAGATTTGGGTCTTCGTGTATTGTAGTGAGAATTCGTTCTGTAATTCTACTACGATTCTGTGAATTGTACTTTGGGCGACGTGGTAATATTTTACAAAATTTTCATTCTTGAATTCTGTTGCAACAAAGATATGGTTCGAGTCTCCTACAGTGTAACGCCGTGCCGTGTTGTAAGTAGCTACCAAGTGCAGTTCCTGAAGAAGACAGTACGTTGCACCTCCGAAACGCCGATACCTACTTAGCTGTCAACATTCCAGGAGGCTTGAATATTTGTGTTTGTTACTAACATTAGCATGTGGAGGGCTAAACTAGCTTAATGTAAATGGGCAGGGAAACTTCTCTTAAAAAGGATAAAATGGTTAATAAGAATATATGAGTTTTCAGTCTAGCACAACCTTTGTACCAGTCAAGGACACTTCCATAAATATGAAGACCTAGAAAGGAAAACATACAATTACAATGCCAACATATATTTTAATCAAAATTATCTTCAAAAAAACCTAATTCCAAATTATGCAAAGATTAAAATACCAAATATTTCCCCAGCATCCAAATTTACACAACTCCCCAGCATCCAATTTTACACAACACGGACGAGATCAGAAACCTACACACTAAAGTATCAGTCAGGGATAAAATGGGTACATGGCTGTTGTTTCGGCGGCTATGATCTTTGGGGCTAAGCCAAGGTAGGAAATTATACTGCGCATGCGTATTGCCTATCTCGAATTCACGCGTTGTTATTACGTTATTTTTTTTTAAAGTACAGCAAAACTTAAGACGTAGAATTGAGGTAGCTCAGTGAGTGTAATAACTAGTTTAGGGGCTGAAGGACAGCGTCATCGCAGTTCAGTTCCTCACAGAGGAACAGATGTTTTCCTCTTCAAAACTGTCCACATCCGCTGTGAGGGACCCGGGGCACTTTCCCTCAAAGATGACCACTTGCCTCCTTCTAGTTAAAAGGTAGAAAAGTTAAGGTCAAGTGCACTCTTTTGTACAGGCACTGAGGCTCTGTACAGGCCGTACGGCCCATAGGGGGAGTAGAGGTATAGCTCTACTGTACAGGCACTGAGGCTCTGTACAGGCCGTACGGCCCATAGGGGAATTAGAGGTATAATTCTATTCTTTCTTGATCCCGACACTAGAAGGGAGTGAGGGGTCAGCTTCACGCAGTTAAAGGTAGAGGTAAAAGAGGAATTTTACCCTATAAACTGCCACGAAGGCTCACATGAGGATATAGTTCTTCTTTTTTTTATTTATATTATATTATATTATACATTCATATATTATATTATATTTGTATAGATACTATTTCAATACATGTACCGTGCAACTTTTATTATTTTGTACAATAACCAACCAATACAAAATTAATTGACAAATTGGAGCGGTATAGTAATTTGTCATTAATTGTGCATTGGTTCGTCATTGTACAAAATAAAACATTTATGCATTATATTATATTTTATTGTATTAAAATAATAGCTCTTCACTTTCTTTAACCTCGGCGTTAGATGGGGGTGGGTGGTTAGCCCCGCACCCCGTCCGCTTTACCCCCGGAAAAAAACCCGGTACTCATTGAATAGCAGGCTGAATGGGCACCAGGGACGATCTGAACGGGTGCGCAAAATCTCGCCCTCCAAACGGATTAGACCCCCGGACGGCCCAGTTCGCACAGTCACTGTACCTACTACCCTATCTCATTTCCTTCCAGTGCCAACACTAAGAAACCGTGGAGCTGCAGTGTCTCAACCCCCCACATGCCCGCGTGATGGGATTATTAATTTAACCCACCATCAAAAATTCCATTTTACAGCCTACAATTTTAACCGAGCAATAGTATTAGATTTTAGACAGGACAGCTTAACCCTTCACATGTACTGCCAATTTTGGATACGAACTGTGTATTTTTGCCACACAGTGCATTAACTATTCCATATATTTCTTACAATATACAACCAATATATCCATACACAGAATTCAAGGAGTGGTTCTTATAATGGAAGAAGGCTGTTCTCTTTCAAGTACGAACTGAGTATACGTTTGTAGAACACGGGTTTCTTTTAGTATTCAAAGGAATAAGAGAATCAAACTTGTTTAAATCACCGGAGAATCGATCTACCCGATGCCAAAATATTTCACTGTGTCACTCTGTGCCATCTGAAGTTTAGCACTGAAATTTCCACTTTATAAATAAACAAACAGTCTGGAAATCTTCGCCCATCTTGTCTGTAGTTCGTTGTGACAGAGAACAGACTGTGTCCAGGTCTGTTAACAGTTTTTACATAAGCTGTAGTAAAGTTCATCGGACTTGATGAATCAGCTTAATAAGTTTGTTTACGTTTCGTCTCTTGTATCAGTTGATGATGTTAGCGTAACGTGATACAGGGTTTCATGGTTGTAAAGGACAACTCGCGATAGCGTTGCCCAACCGTCCTTCCATGGAGATAGTCTCCCTTTGAGAAGGTTTACATGCCAGAGAGCAAAGATGCGATTATATCGCCGTGATATTTGTCCAGGATTACCAATTACGGTACAAAAATTCGCGCAATTTTTCGAGGGATATTTAAAATGTTTCGCTGTATTTTAAAATTTGTATGTGTTTTATTCCGTGGGCCGGGATAGCTCAGTCGGTATAGTAACTCGCTACGGGCTGGACGGTCAGGGTATTGAATCCCGGTGGGGGTCGAGATTTTTCGCAACCGTCCAGACCGGCCCTGGGGCTGAACCATACTCCTATACAATGGGTACCGGGCCATTCCCGGAGGTAAAGCGGCCAGAGCGTGGAGCTGACCACTCACCCCATCTAATGCCGAAGTTAAAGAAAGAGTAGAGCCATATATATCTATTCCCCCTCTGGGCCTTCTTGGCCTGTTCTAGGGTGAACTTTACTTTACATTTATGTGTGTATTCCACGATTTTTTTGGAAAACATAAGGAAGTTCTACGGAAATTTATGGTACCGCGAAAAGCTTTTGGGGTACGTAGAAGATTTCAAAAAATAATTTTCCGGTATGAGACAAAGATTCGCGTAAAGGCGAACACCTTAATTACTTGGCTACACTTCACCAAATACTGGTTTTTTTTTTTTCAGAACAGCTTCCAGTATGTCAGGGCCTCCTTTTTCACGAGGTTTCTAGATCACACACAACGACGCACAACAGTCGGTAGGACTCCTCTGCACGAGTGATCAGTTCGTCGCAGAGACCTCTACACGACAACACACAACACTCACAGCAGACAAACATCCATGCCTCCGGCGGGATTCGAATCCACGCTCTCAGCAGTCGAGCGGCCGCAGACCTACGCCTTAGACCGCGCGGCCATTTGGGATCGGCTCATCAAATAATATTATATTGAGAAAAGGAAGGACAATTATATTGGAAGGGCATGCAGCACGTAAAGACTGGCTGAGAAAACATACAAAATTTTGGTCTGAAAGCTGAAAGGAAGATAAAATTAAACTGGGTCTTGAGAAATAGTCGGTGAAGTTAACGAATACATTAATATTAAAAAGAAATGAAATATACACTTCGATGAACACAACTATCTGATAGGTCGAAGCTAGACTCCCTTATTTAAATTAATAAAAAATAAGATAGTTATGTTCGACGAAGTACATATTTTATTTCATTTTAATATTATACTTAAACACAACGGAATGTCCTCTATTAAGAATGCATTAATGTGACTCCAGAGGAGGGTGGAGGGGCCAGCTGTTGTGATCATGATATTACAAACTGGGGGTTTATAGATGGGGGGGGGGGTATATTTTGGTGCTTAATTTCGCCATGTTCATACCACCGTCCCGCAAAAA
>Ga0123352_10022734_pt1 | contig 9999 bp, 4 predicted proteins | sample TergutLab28metaG_FD_89700 | JGI IMG/M metagenome (GOLD analysis project Ga0123352, IMG submission 89700) | Labiotermes labralis P1 segment gut microbial communities from Petit-Saut dam, French Guiana - Lab288 P1 | ecosystem: Host-associated > Arthropoda: Insects > Digestive system > Gut ...
ATCATTTTAAGTGTGATATTTAATGATGCTTACGGTTACAAAGACTACATTACATTTGTGCAGATAAATAACTGAACATGGAGCACTGGTGGAATGATACTGACAGAGAAAACTGAAATATGTCCACCACAAGTACCAAGTTTAATGGCTTTAGAGTGAACCTGGCCTCCATAGTGACAGGATATCAATTGTCTGTGTTACTGCCTGAGCAATGGCACAGCTGTTAATATATTAATTACTGTGTGGGTGTGTCCAGTGGTTATTTATATGTCACCTTTCACACTGCAGCTGTGTGTGACTGTGTCACAGTACAGATATCCATCCATGAACAAACTCTGTACTCACCCTATACTGCATTATCCGTGTGAAGTGCCCAAGCAGCCACATTGCTGTTACATCTTGACAAGTGACAAGTATTCACAAACAGCTGTACAGACAATGGATCAACTGGAGGCACCATTACAGCCACAGAACCTGCAAATACAAAGAGTTCCACTACAAATAGCCAATGTACAGTAACACAACACAATGCCAGAAACAAGACAAATAATACAAGTTGCTGGTACTGTAAATGGTGACCACACTTCACAGTCTGCCTGATCAATAAAAGTGCAAACTCCAGATTTTAATAATACAGGAACAGTACATTTTATTGGCCAGATCTGAAAGAAGGAAGTAATTTTGAAATTTAAGGATTTCAAATCGGTAAAAATTTAAATTGTGGGCTCCTGATTTATGGTACCATAGTGTTGTATGGTAGAATTCTACCTTGAAAATGGAGGCAAGCAGATTCCTCCAAAATGTTAGTAACCATCTACATGTCAACTTACTGCAAACATGATGATGGTGTGAATTTATGAGGTCACATTTCACAAATGTAGCAATGTCAGTGTCTATTCTAGTGTAAACTGTGCACATAAACTGATCACTATATTGCATAATTAGTTAATGTGCTTCCTGAAGTTACGTGTCTCCTGTGATGTCACATCTCTACTCTGATAGGCAGCAGCCTTCAGTCTCTGCTCTCACAGCCTCACATCTTAGAGTTACTGCCAGCCTAATCACATCAAATGAAGATTTGAAGGATCACAGACATCACAGATGTTTGGCATAAGAATCACAGATATTTGTCTGAACTGCTTGTTGTGTAGACCAATACAATGCAGACAAGCTTTTACACAACAATAATAACAAGTATTGGGAAGAATCCACTAAGTTGCAATGTGAACAGATGGCAGCAGAATGACTACAAATTCAAAACCCTGCACTGCCTACCAGCATTCACTAAAATCAAACCACACTATTCAAACGTATTTCTGCAAACACAATGCTGGTAAGAGATATAAGGTCTTAACAGCCAAGACATCCAGGATTCATGTCTTCTGCACTACTACACTGATCAGCATGGTTATTTATTATTGGCATTTTGAATGTATGTACTGCCTTCGTTTACAAATGTCAAGCAGTCAAAGCACCTTCAAATGCCCTGTGAGACTTGTACATGAAAGTGGTGCAGTGGGTAGAAGGGTAATTAATTTTTTATATATTGAAGGAATGTACCACCTTCAAAACGTCTGTAATCAATAACCCTGCCACTCAGTATAACAACACAGAAGACCTGAATCCACATGACACAGGTGACTACTTGCACTTCATGGGGGGAACTTTTTTTTCTGCCATAGACCACTACAGCCACATATGAAAATCTATAAGTAGCAGACTGTGACAAATATGCTTAAACCTTATCCTGCTAACGTGGATAATATGGTGAGCTCCTAATAATGCCAGCAAATGGCAGATGGGATTTAATTCGGCTTTTAAAGGTTTAATGGTGATTTCTTTATGCTTAGTTATAAATGTGGAATAATGACATTATCCTAACATTCTCCAGGACACCTTCGGCATTAAGTATCACAACAACACAGTGTGTGTGCCTGGATGCCATCTGAAACTGACTCAAACTGCCATGTCTGTTCAACAACACAAAGCACAATGCATTAACTTTCTTGTGCCATTTTTTAAAGATGTATTTAACATACATATTTTTGTAGGATGTGACCTATGCAGTGCTGTTCAAGACATCACTTCCTACAACAGTATTACTTTCAGCATCAGCTATGAACCCAGTACATTGAGTATGGGAAGTGTTCAGTAGTTATCAATGACTTCACACTTTGTTATACCTTGTATGCCAGTCCATTGTGTCAGGAATGCAACATGCATATGCAATGTAGAGCTCTTCACCTTCCATATATAGTACAGTGAGTCCTTCTGTCCCTAAGAAACATTATGAAGCTTACAGAAGTACAATCAAATGCTGAGTTAATTTAATATTACATTTACTTTTTTATTTTCAAATCTGAATATATAAATAGATATATATTCTTCACATAAAATATCCTTTTCAAACAAGGAAAATTTCATTTGGTTTGTATTATATGTGAGTAAACACACAATTATCTCTTACAGGGCAATATATTCTTAGCCTTCAGTGAAAATTTCAAAGATGTAATTTACAAATTGAGGGTATTTTTCGCACCAGTACTGTACATTCAAAAAACATTTACTTGAATTTCCAAATTCTGACATTAAAATGGAACACTTAAATGATCAGAATAATTCTAAATCTGTGCACCAACAACTTTGAAAGCCTCACACATATCAATATATAACATGGAGACTGCAAATGCACAGGACTTTCACTCTTGTCTGCAAGTTCAGTACTGTTCTAAGTACAGCAGAAAGTCAAACCCAAAAACTGTTACATGCCTCAGAGGGTAAGGCCTCTGTAATTCACCAACCATGGATTTCAAGTGTCTGCAGTTTTCATTGTCTATGTGGGAAACCTATTCAAGAAATCTGTGAGTCAACCACGACAGCAGGAACAGCTGTGGCACAGTTGATTGGTGCACTGCGCCATAACAGGAAAGGTTCGGAGTTCGATTCCCAGGATGGTCTTTGGAAATTTTTAAGTGACCTATTCTTCTGCCTGTTTTCAGTAGTCCTGGAGTCCACTCATACTCCTAAAAGGTATGACTAACACAGAATTTCCATTAGGGTAAACTGCGGCCTGTGCGCACACCTGAGAACTCCGTCGAGACGTCGAATTGCTACGGACAAGCTTCATCTTATTTTACCTTCGTTAGTAGAGACTCTTGTAAGGATAAAACTGTGTCTTAACGAAACACATAACAGAGTCCGGGTAGGCAAACATTTGTCTGAAAAGTTTCCTATTAAGAATGGTGTGAAATAAATGATTTAGCGCCATTATTTTTCAACTTTCGTTTTTACGAATATTCCATTAGGAGGGCTGCGGCAAACCAAGTGGGAATTGAAGTTACTTGTTTCACATCAGATTCTGGTTTATGTTGTTAACAAACTGGGTGCAAGCATACATACTAATAATGTATACAACACGCCACGTACGTGTAATTCATCCGTGGGACACTGTTGGCATGGAATACAATATGTAGTAATCTGTGTTCTATTCATTACTTACCCAGCATGCCCCTATTATCTTATCACCCGTGGCCTGTGCCACGTATTTTTCATTTTATCCCATACGAAACATGATTTTCGTGAAAAAACTATTGAACACAAAATATTCTGATTTTCTCCACAATTTTTTTCCGAAACAATCCTCATTCTAAGTAAGAACCCAGCGAGATACTGTCGCATATGTACCTACGTCTTCCGGTACAACCAGTTATTTGCGTATTATCGTAATAAACAAAGTCTAGGCAAATAAAAAAATACTCAAATATCAAGTTTCGTGGAAATCTGTCTAGGGGGAAAACAGCGTTGTTACATGCGGACAAACACAATGAAGATGTATACAGGCATGCAGGTCAGAATCATAAGGAAAGCTAACAAACCCTTCGAGATGGTGACAGAGCTCAAATATTTGCGAAGAGTCATACCAAATCAAAATTCCATTCACAAAATATATATGTATATATATCAAAGGCAGATGGAAGTCGGGGAATGCTTGTATCATGAAACCCACAATCTTTAGTATTCCAGTTTGCTATCCAAAAATATAGAGATCAAGATACACAGAACCGTAATTTTGTCTACTTTTTGGGTGTGAAGCTTGGTTTCTCACACTGTGTGATGAGCACAAGCTGCGGGTGTGTCAAGAATAGTGTGCTGGCAAAGCTACTTGAGCCTGGGGAGGATGAGGTAACATGGGAGTGGAAAAGACTACATAACAATGAGCTTTATAATCTGTGCTCACTGACCAAGTATTATTCAAATGACCAAATCTAAAAGAATAAAATAGGTTGGAGGGGGGAGGGCACACAAAGGAGGTGTACATTTACGATTTTTGTGAGAGACCTGAGGGAAAAACACCATTTGGAAAAATGTAGGCATTGATGGCAGTGTTAAGATTGATGTTTAAAAAGTGGGATATATTGTATGCGCTGGACTGCTCTGGCTCAAGAGAGGTGCAAATGACAGGTGCTTGTGACTATAGTAATGAACCTTCAGGATCCATACAATGCTAGGAATTTCTGCAGACTAACCGAGCACCAGTTAGCATCTCAGGCACAATTTTGCTCCATGTAAGTTATGTGGAAAAATTTGGTTTTGTCCCTAGGGCAGGTCGGCATTTGTTGGGGACAACAATGTAACGACATCGCAAATCAGTTCTGCAGCTTCCAAACTACTACCAGGGCACATTATTTCTTACATTTTTGTAGCCACATTTCATAACATGTACCTTTTGCATTTTTAGTGAAACAGCCAACCACCCTATCAGCAACTGACCAATGAACACCTTGCATACAGGTTATCAATACACATGCAGCTACACCTTGACACATCACATTTTGTCAATAACACACAGGTGCAACTGCTTTCCCTAACCCAACCACAGCCAATTAATGCATGCAAATATCCCTCTACAGTGACAGCCATCGACTTCTCATGATGTAGGTAAAGTACCTGAAGAACTGCAGTCTGCTTTTTTACAGGCTTTTGCATACACTTTGAACTGCTGTGTGTGTGCATATTTACGAACTTCACAGACACACACTATCATAACTATTTTCTCCTAACATCCCATCCCCACAAAAATAATTGTGAACACAACTGCTTAAGTCCCAAAATTTTGTGCACTACACTTCATACTTCTTATTGACCTAGTTGCTGCCTGGAGATGCAAATTTCAGTACCATTCACCTCAGTTAACTCAAATTCCTGTCAAAACATCATATGTGATTCAAGTTTGAGACACCATTATATCCCTTTCAGCTCAAAAATATTTTCAAACCAAACACAAAACATTCCCTACCAACCTGCAGTCCTAAATCTTTAACCATTTATTACACAATTATGCCAAGCACCAAGCCTCTGGCCTGTACAATGTTGAGAAGCATCGCTATGTTTACACTACATCTGACAGCTGTTATGCTACACCCCACCTACATACTGCAGAAAGTACAAAATTTGGACTGCATATACATATTGGCACTCTCCTGCACCCATTACCCACAATGGACCTGCTTAACATGAACCATTATAAAGACAATTGTATAAAAAATCCAATTCCTGTACTCACCCTACCTGAGTAATCATTTTCACAGAACTGCAAGCTGTCTGAACCCAAAGGATTATTACAATACAGCAGCAATATGCTAGCCCACTGTCCACAGAACATAAAGGTTCAAATGTGCTAATATAACACCTGCCAACAGTTACAATCCTCAGCCCCTTCCACTTCCCTACCTTGCAGCTGACATCTCTCAGGTCCATTTTAAGGCTATTCTAGCATCATCACCTCAGTCCTCCAGACAGCTGCTTTCCACCATCTGTAAGTGTGATAAATAAGATGGTAGTCTACAGGATATATTTTGGGGAGGGAGGTGACTGTTTATACTTTATTGAATAAAAGCATGGGGCACATTCACATTAATAAACCCTTAAACAATTTTTGAACACTTGAATGTCAATGCATACGTGACAAGACACACTTGAGAGTTCATTCAGGCTGTCAAGAGAAACAGCACATTTCCACATTTTGTGAACGGTGTTATTAAGGGCTGCACTCTAGCACAACACATATTTATGGCTGTTTGATAGGAAGCATTTAAAGTGGGAAAGACTTGGAGAGAGATCAAGGCAATAGCTTGCAAGCCGTGTGATGATGCAGCTTCGTGAAGGCCCTGTGCTCCGAAGTGGAGCAACAGGAAACTGACTTAACTCCACTAGAATGGAAATATGTATGACAGACAGATACAGTGATGCCACAAAAGGTGTTCATATGCAACTACATTTAGAACCATACAATAAGAACCAACAGGATGCACTATTTACTGTCAATTTATTTCAATAATTAACCTCTATATGTTTCGAGCAGGCTTACTGCTAATCATCAGGAGGTATTCCTCTGTATATACAGCAATTGGTATATGTCACGCATGACATATACCAACTGCTGTACAAACAAACTAGTACCTCCTGATGATGAGCACTAATGTCTGCTCAAAACAAGTACAGGTTAATTACTGAAATAAATTGAAAGTAAACAGTACATCCTGTTGGTTCTTACTGTATGGATATATTACGATGCACAGTCAACAAAACATTACATTTAGAACCTACTGAATAATCTGTTACACAGATCAACAATTCCTTTTACATATGGAATATTTCAAATAGTGATGAATAAATCATTGCAACATTAACACCTGCCAGGCCTGCCAAACACAAAACAATAAAGTTCACATTCAGTTTGACAGCTGCTGGCTTCTATGTATGGTAACTTGTATATGGCAAGTGGATGAGCATATTTCTGGAGCCCTTTGGCACCTCCACCCTTCAACTAGCCACAATTAACATACTGTTTTTATCAGTCTCATTCTTTTTCCTTTGGCTGACAAACTAAATTCCACTACTTTAAAATTTCAAATGCACCACAATGTTCAGTGCAATTAATGGCTGGGCACAAATCATCTTGCTACATGTCTGACAGTACTGGAGACCGACATCTGTCTTTACAGACACAAACCTGTTCTCCTAGTTGCCACAGAGCACAGAGTGCTGAGGCAGCTTTGAATTTTATAATTCCCTATTTAAAACTACCAAGGTATGTTTTGATGTTGAATGTGTCAGCTTTCCACACAGCCATCAGTTACCGGCATTTCTCAACGAATCAACTACAAGGCACAGTGCAACATAATCAGCTTCCTGCACTCCAAATGGCTGACATCAGAGCCACACAACCCACACCCTGTCTTCCCACAGTCACATGTTAAATTTCTGCTGACAGGTTTTGCAGTATACAAGGTTCAAGACATATAACACCATAACACTGGACACTGTAAGCTTTGATCTACATTCAGATATTAAATACACTTGAAATTAGGAGAAAAGAAAAGAAGAGTTGTTTATGTAATAGTACTATTTGAGATGGAACAGTTCAATTAACACAGGTACGCTGACCTTATGGCAGACAGCTGGGGTTTCATTACTGGTATGAAGTTCAAGCTATACTACCATCAACAAACAGTGCACAGGGCCCATCCATCTTCTTTCCAGTGGGCACCTCCCTGGGGCATGAAGCTATCACCTTAGTCCAATGCCTAGATTTGAAATGAATGGCTGTTTGAAAAGTCCAGTCTAGGAGATGTGACACCATGTAAATACCCCAAAAATGGGGGCAGCAAGTTCCTTCAAAGTGTCAGTACTACATCAATTCATATGTCATATCCATGGGGACCTGCATCTTCACCAGCACCACTGTGAGAACCCCAAATCTCGCAAGTCAAGTTCTTTCTCCCATGTCTCTGTGCCTTCATTGTTCAGTACATTGGCAGACAATTGTTACATTTCATTTTGACAATAATGTGCCTGAGCTAACACAGTGCTGCCATCCAGAGGAACTCCAAGTTCTGAAGATGAAGGCAGTCTGTTGCCATGGAATACTGAAATTGTCTGTATGTTGTTTTGTTTCTTGCATTTTCTTTGCAGGGCAAGTCAGCACTTCATGACATCAGACAAATCCGATGTCAGATGGACCACGTTTTTTAAAAATAATGTAAACAATCATTTGAAATTTAAAAGGTTGTCTTTTGACGATAACACTTTTCAACATTCTTACCATGTCACATTCCAGTACACATTCTGTCATACAATCAAACAAGTGTGAATAAAGTAAAGTTGATTATATTATCTCAAGGAACATCCCTTTCATATAACAAAAGATCCTACTTCATGACTTTCTAGGCAGTTATAAGGTTCTTAGTGTAACCTTAATGGATAACACAAAATGTGTGATTCCAGAATGTCACTTCAGCACAAAACACTGGACAAACTGCCTAAAACTAGGAAGGGGATGATGACCACCAATAATATTGGAATGCATATTTCATTACTGACTCAGTCTGAGAACTTTTGGATATGCCCTCATTGTGACACAGCATGAATGTTTATATAATACATATATGAATGGAAGGTAGTACAGTTCATTGCAAGTAAAAAATATGCTGCCTGGTGTTCAAAATTGTTTCCAAATCACTGAAGAAGGCAAGACTTACAATGCTGCTCACAGTTTAATAACATTAGTTAAAATGCAAAATTTACATGGAAAAATACTTGGATAAAACAAGCACCACTTTCAATACAAAATTACAAACAATCACACAACTTCAGGGTTATACGTTTACGTTTTTATCCTGATAAATAAGCCTGACACCTTCAACTTATGCAAATTCATTGTAAGAGATTTTCACTGTGTATTGATATATACTGTGAGAGTGTGCATGCATGTCTGTGTGCACATATGCACACATGCATATGTATTAACATCCTCCCACTTAGGCTTAGGTTTCTGATTTGGCCCTTTATATTTTCTGACCACATTCTGTATGCATTCCTCACTACCCCCAAAGTGCCTCTCAACTTACCCATCTCAATGAGTTGTTCATCCGAGCAATGTGCATACACACACAACTTAACATGCAACAGCAACAATAACAACTTCACACACACCCATTTCAACTGCAATATATCATGTGAGTACCAGTTTCAACTACCATAGGAAATTACTCAATTATTACACCAACCACTACTGCACATATATAAAACTGATAATATTTACACATTAAAACATCAAAAACGCTCCGACATGTTTCGGTCCTAAGACCATCATCAAGGAGCTATATATTCCTTGCAAAAAGTCACACTAGAAATAGTCACAGATTAATTTTTTTGTACAAGTTGGGTTTTGTGGCAGCATGGCGTGTTGTGTAATTTTATGTTGTGAAGAGTGCCCTGCTACGGATGTGCATTCTGCGCTTCGTTGCATCACACAATGAAGCACGGAATGCACATCCGTAGCAGGGCACTCTTCGCAACATAACATCACACAACACGGCATGCTGCCACAACACCCAACTTGTACAAAAAAATCAATCTGTGACTATTTATATTGTGACTTTAGCAAGGCATATACAGGGTGTCCCAGGAGGAATATGCCGGACTTCGGGTGGGTGTTCCTTATGTTAAGGTATACCGATATAACCCAAAACACCTATGTCCAAAGTTGAACAGTTACGGAGATAATGGCCAGAGAAAAGTGTGGTCTTCATGCAGGTCCACACACTGTACCTGTCAGCTGACAATCTTATCAATTTCTGTCCTTGAGTGTGGTGTCATATGACGACAATTCAGCTCATGCTAGACACAGAACTGCATGCCTACTTCTTTCAGGGTGTAGTGCAGTTTACCGCAGCGTTGTGAATAGTTGGTAGGTTAGCTGTACAGAGTTGCTATAATGTCTTTTGTGTTTTCCCACGTGGAATATTGTGACATGCATTTTGTTTATGGATTTTGCGATGGCAATGCACGTGCTGCTGTTGAAGAATACCAAAGGCGTTTTCCCGATCGAAGGATTCCGTCTCGAAGTGTATTTACGCGAATTCACCAGTCATTGTGTGATACTGGTTCTCTTCCAAGTGTTTCTGTGCAGTCTGAAACGGAGGTTGTACGAACGAT
>Ga0123352_10022735_pt1 | contig 9999 bp, 10 predicted proteins | sample TergutLab28metaG_FD_89700 | JGI IMG/M metagenome (GOLD analysis project Ga0123352, IMG submission 89700) | Labiotermes labralis P1 segment gut microbial communities from Petit-Saut dam, French Guiana - Lab288 P1 | ecosystem: Host-associated > Arthropoda: Insects > Digestive system > Gut ...
GCCTGCCAAAACCCTGTCAGGTATAAATACACCACACATCCCATGCCCTGTCATACTTCATCCACCTGCCTATGAAGATGGAACCGATACAGTGTTCCGAAACATCGGCTATTAGAACTCAGATGCCAGGGAATTACCCAAAAGAAAACATATTACATACACAGGAGTTCTTTGTGATATTAGTGGAGTGTCCTTAATTACGCCTGCTGTAGGTTAAGATGAAAGGGAATGAATGAACAGCTACATTCTTTTGTACTGGTGTATACAAAGAGTATTTTTATCACTGGCTTGCTTGCCATATGACATTGTTGCTGCCTAATGGCCATTGGTGCTTTCACTGTGGCAATAACAAATACTGTGTGTATTACATAATCACTATTAGTCTAGTTTCCTTCTAAAAACAAACAACAAGAACATGCTTGTGGAGATAACCATGCCATCTGATCATTGTGTGTGCAAGCTAGTGCTTGTATGTGACAGTGGGGGGTGGAGGGAAGGTTCATGCACCCAGTTCAACTGGAGAGACAGCATAACAACAGTGCTCTCAAACTTACTGTGCACAATTCTGTCTGTTACACATATTTTACAGAGAAGAGTTTCCAGCAGTTATTCTACATGCAACAGTCCAATATATTAAGCAACCATTTTAGATAATTTATTGTACTCCTGGTAATGGGCCAATATAAGGCCCAAAACATATGGAAGTTAGTGGTTTTTGTAAAATTATTGTGAGCCTTATAATTGTTTGCATTTGTTGGCTTAAATTGTAGCAACTGAACTGTAATGCACGGAATGGAAAATGTGCAATAACTTTGCATTTTATTTGAGATTATCATGTGTTCACTGCAGTGTTTGTGCGCTTACATGCATAGATACCAGAAATTTGGATTAAGAATTGATCCCCCCCTCTTTCCCTATGTTAGTACAATATTCTGTTTTACCTTAAGACCAATGGCTTTTAACATATCGTCTGCATACATATTCCACATATCTTCAATGCTCGTACTGTTTAGTGCATATGGATTTTCCCAGACTTTCACAGTCATGGTTATTTTGATGCATTTCTTCGAGTTGGACCATGTCCCAGGACACCCGTTGACCCCTGTCAGTTGTACATTTTCTGGCCTGAGACATTAACATATTTAATATTATTGAACACAATTGGAATTTGCACTTTGTCCATCATGTAGTGTTCCAAAAAACAACACAACATTCTGGAAACCAGATCAGTTTTTTGTAATTTTATGAGGCACCTACTGAATTCAGACCAGCAGAAAGAGCCGAGGATGGAAACCAGTCCATTTTCTGAAATGCTGTTTTGTTTTTGGAACACAGCATAAAGGACAAAGTAAAGAAACAACACAATCTACATATTTAGTAGTCACCAGAATACATGCTGGTTGTTGGGTGGGGGGGGGTGGAAGCACTGTGCACACACCACTGAGCATTTTCTGTCCATTTAAAAAAACATACTACATTCACTGAAGCTATCAACGTACTATGAAGAGAATAAATGTTTTGAAAGGGGTCTAGTGCTGCCAATCATTCTGAGTTCAGCTTGGCAACATCATGCCATACCAGCTGTGGCTATGTAGTGTTAAGGAGCTCGGCTAGGAAGTTCTCAGGTCATTACTATAACATATGGTCATCAGAACCCAGTACAGTTTATTTTTGGCATGTCATTTATTCATATTCCCAAGATGTGGATGCATACCATAATGTAGTTACGTTAATTGGTATGTTTTAGAGTCTTCTGCCAGACTATAGCTGCTGATGCTTGCAGATTAATTGAAGGATATGATGGTGGATCATAAAGTAAGTTTACACTCAATAAGTCATGGCAAGTTATTAATAGAAGAAACTGGCAATCTCAGTGAAGGTGTCACTGACATAGTCTTGTTGATGGTGGGGGTACTTCTCACACCAGCATGTGATAAGTTTGTCGAGATCATATGTCGCTGTTGCATCAGCCACGTAATAGTATGATGTCTGACACTCGTGTAACAGGTGAAACAATATCCTGACTAGTGCTGCTTCAAGGTGCGAAACAGGTGACAATCACTGGCTGTCAAATTTTGACTGTATGGGGAAAGTCTGCTGTTTCCTAACCAAACTTCTGCAGCACATACTAAGCCTGCTTTATCATGTACATTTGGACATTGTCATGCAGGAGCACTGCACCACCGCTATGCAGGTGAGCCGTTGGTGAATGTCAGCTGTCAACACTTTCTGTGCCCAAAAATAACTCTTTGGACTTCCAAGTAAGACCGGTGTTCCAGATTGATCACTGTGCTGAATTGCCACAACAATGCTCCTTCTGCATAGGCCATGAATCACAATGATGGGCAAACACATGCCCTATGTTGTATATATCAAGAGCATTGAAATTTCAAGAAGTTTGGCATTCAAATAAAATGGACTTGTAAATTTTTTTTTGATACACACTTATAGGCGGCAGCTTCAAAATGTTCCCGGAATCTCTTTAGGTCTGAGAAATACAAAACAGTACAATCACTTAAGCTACATTTCCTTCAAAACAATCCTCTTGTGCAACTATACACTTCTGTCAGCAAATTTAAAGGTGATGGAAACATTCCTGAAAGTAATTTTGTGAAAGCCTCTTCAGCTCTTCGGTCACATTCTTAATGATGTTGGTAGCATCACAAAAGCCCCATCCCTTCAGTGCTGATTTCAGTTGAGGGAGCAGGTAAAAATCAGCTGCAGCAGGTCAGGAGAGTATGGGGGGGGGGGGCTGCATTGTTGTTACCTTGATCTTTGCTATGAAATCCTTGAACAAAACTGACCAGTGTGCTGGAGCATTGTCATGAAGTAGAAACCAACTGTTGGTTCTCCATTTTTCAGGGTTTTTCCTTCTGAATGCATCCCCAAGATGACGAGGGAAGTCAATGTGCATTTCATTACTCACAGTAGCAATCCCTTTAAATATACCTGAAAATTCCGGGAACATTCTGAAGTTACTGTGTATATTGTACAATCAAATAGTTTCTGGACTGAATTTATTTCTTCATAACAACACTGCCTCTTAATCAGTGTTTTCCTCTTCAAAGTGCTGTTCTTGGTATTTTATACAGACAGCACAGTGGTTGCACCATTATTTGTAACATTGTTTGAAGACTCCCTTTAACGCCATATTAAGTTCTGAGGAAAGAAAGAAGTCACATTGCTAAAGCTGGTGAGTAGGTAGGGTGTGGAATGGTGGTTATTTTGTTTTAGGGTGGAATCTCATATACAGAGCAGATGTGGAGCATTAAATTGGTGGCCTGCCATTGCATGTTCTCATTGGCTTGTGAAATTCTCTGAACTGACATAGATGAAAATCCCAACATGTTAGCACTTCAGATATAGTGATGCTGCTGTTTCTGAGGACAGGTTCCTGCACTGTATCCAGCTTTCATTTGTTTTACTCTTTGGATGTCCAGAGTATGTGGTGGAATCTGCAGCAGAAGTCACATGCTAATGAACTTGGACAACCTCTCAGAAGCTTGTGTCATTATCATTGTCTGCTCTCCACAAGCTATTTTCAACATTTTCAAAGTTTACGTATTATTTTTCCCAAGTTTCAAGCACAATGTGATGCAGACACTTTGTCCTTTCCAGTCTGCCATCTTCCAGGTATGCTATAACTGTGACTGCAACAACACACCCTTGTATGTAACAAGGTATTATCCAGCAGTGACATGTGTACAGCCTAATTTCAAGCAAGAATTGACTGTGTACACTGGGGTAGAAATTTGTGCCAGCAGCTGTAGTGCACACAGTCCACAAACTATTTTATCATACCATGTATGCATGCTAATGTTTAGAAACCTTTATATTTCTTATTAGAGTAACTTTCTTGTAGAGAATAACTGTTCGAGATTTGAGAGTCTCATGGCTGTATTAATATCATGGTTTTCTAACATGTGATGCCATGAAGATGGAGACAACAGATTCCTCTGAAACGCCCGTATCTATCTTCCAAACTATACAGTGTCAGTGATATCCACCTTTGTGATCATCTCAAATCTCTCACAGTAAAGATGCTTCACGGTAAAGATTTGAGTCTTGTGGGGTGTGCCATGTGTCACTGGGTACAAGCCATTGCTATGGCTGCATTGTGGGGGTGAAACATTTGTGGTCTAGCCAAATGGGACTACTATACTATGCTGCAGGTTTTCTTTAAGCACATCCACAGTTTGGGACAGACTATTAAGTTCAACATGGCAAAAGAAACAAGTGTTATGATTCCAGTTGTGGACCTGCACAAATCACTCAGTCCACATAAAACCAACCCAGAGTGGCTGCTACTTCAACTAAAGTTCTAACCACCCACTGCCTATGAAAAGGGGAGTCATTCACAGTTTATGTGTTAGAGCCACCATCATATGGCAAGAGAAACAAGGTCTGACAGAAGAAATGGACAGCATCAACTGAGATCTGCAGCTTAGCAATTATCCTGTTGCGTACACACGCCACTTAATCACTAAAAGTCAAATATATGACGTTCTTAAGCAATTTTGAGGAATTTAGTACAAACACACCGAGTCACATGCACTTTCTTTGTTCGTGTACCCTCACGCATCAGTTCACCACGTTAGACTGTTCTCTGAATCCGAGGTCCAGTCCTACCAACAGCAAAACACAAAATTCGCTTTGGAAGTCCAGATCATCCTCCCACCTTGAGGATGAAGAACATCCTCAACATCCCCTCTTGTTGTAACGCTTTGGGGCTCTTACTAGTCTCCCAGTGCGGGTTTGGATCTGAGGTGACACCTCCGATGCAGCAGGAGCCTCCACCGCACGGGACAGGGGAACATTACAAGGTTCATCATTAGGGGTCATCAATATTTTGTTGTCCTCGCTGACTTCCAAAGGATACAACTTCTGTACAGGCCGGAGATACTCCCCAAGGATCAACTCTAAAACTCAAGCCAAAGGCCACGTAAGGTTGTTGGCATTGTCACTACCAACGAGGACAACTTCTCCCACCTTCACGTCCCGAAGGCACCCCACTTTCTTGCCACGATGCACAAGCAGCCCAAGATATTCCTGACAAAAACACTTTCTTAGGCTGTGGCGCAAGTTTTGTAGAAGTCACATCCTGTTGTCTAGAGCTTTGGCATCCAAGAAGTCACAGTCCGGTACACCCACCTCTCGGACATCTTGGAGGAAAAAGGACGGAGTCAACGGCGTTAGGTCAGATCCATCCGAAGACATATACGCCAAGGGCCTTGCATTCACTACTGCCTCACAATCGGACAGGACGGTAGCAAGTTCCTGATAGGTAAGACAGGCCCTTCTCAAGGTTCTTCTTAGCAGCTGCTTGATAACTCGAATCAGGTGCTCCAACCATCCACCCCACCAAGGCGCTCCTGGTGGATTGAACTTCCAGGCAATCCGTTGAGCAGAACTGTACTTAAACACCAAGTCCATATCCAATCGTTTTAAGGAATCCTCAGCTCCTCTAAAGTTGGTCCCATTGTCACAGTAGATGGTAGATGGTCTTCCTCTTCGTGCAATAAATCTTCTCAAAGCCTGTAAAAAGGCTCCCGTAGACAGAGACACTATCAACTCAAGATGAACTGCACAGAACACTGCGCAGGTGAAAATGCAAATCCAAGCCTTTTCTTCTCCACGAAGAAATAAAGGCCCTGCAAGGTCAATTCCACATATTTCAAAGACTGAAGCATCTTTCACTCTGTCCTCTGGTAAAGGAGCAACTGCAGAATCCATCCTGCAGCCAGCGAAACGACAGCATCTTACACATTTGGAGATCACAGATCTAATAGCCCTTCCCCCACCCAGAATCCAATGGTGGTCTTGTAGAAGACTCTTCAGCAGTTGCACACCAGCATGGCAGTGTGTCACGTGCCTGTCCCACATCAGTCTCTTCACTACAGTGTGTTCAGAAGTTAAGATAACAGGACATCAGAAATCGAAAGTGTCTTGCTGCAGGACCAATTTTGTTCTCATCCTAATTAACCCATTATCCACATACGGGTTCAATGAAACCAGTCTTTGTCCCCAATTCCATCAAAAGACTCTTCTTGCACAAGTCTAAAAGACCAAATATTCGGCAAAATTCAGCTCATCTACACTGAGCTCTCCATGTCTTTTACATTTGGGTGTCTTGCAGTTGTTTATGAAGCGCCACATCCATGCTAGCATTCGCACCATTTTTTCAAACTTCGAGAAGCGTCTAGTCAACCACTCGGTCTCCTTGGACAGAACGTTGAGACACTGCTGGGTTTTCTTCTTCTCTTCTGCCACTGCTTCCTCTTCATATGTCCAATGCCTCCTTGGCCAGCTATCAGGTGGCCTTTTAAGCCAGTCTGGGCCATTCCACCAGCAGGAGTCCCATAACTGTTTGGGTAAACAGCCTCTCGTGGGCAAGTCTGCAGGGTTCAATCTACCAGGCACGTCTCCATTGAGAGGTGTCGGTCAATTTTCGGATTTCAGTAACTCGGTTTCTTGAGAAAAAACAGACCACTCCTCATCTCGCAAAATCCAAGCCAACACAGTTCCAGAATCAGACCATAAAAAAACAGGAACTTGATTTCACCTCAACGCTCCCATAACAGACTGTGAACCAGACGAGTCCCAATAGAGGTGGCAAGGAGTTCCAACCGAGGGAGGGTCGGCTTATTTAATGGCACCACTCGACACTTTGCTTGTACCAGCTGGACCGTAACACTCTCCATGTCTTCAGCTCTCAAAAACACTGCCGCAGCATAGGCATCTGCACTGGCATCACAAAATATATGTAAACTACACCGAAGCCCACCTCCCAACCAGCATGGAATCTTCAACTCCCTCAGATTCTCTAAGTCTCTCCACCAAGTTAGAAAGCGCTCCTTTAAGTCCTCTTCTAACTCTCAGTCCCTGTCCATTTTTTCTCTTCCAGGCGCGCTGAAGCAATAACTTGACATACAGGGTCGCTGGGCATGAAAATCCTACAGGGTCGAAGACCCGCTGTGCCACAGCCATGACAATGCGCTTGGTCATGGCCTCCACTATAAAGGACCTGCACCAATTCAGATTGACAGACAGTACATCTTCCAGGCAGTTCCAGACAAGCCCCAAAACATTAATCTCATCTCCCACAATACCCCTGCCAGAATGCTCCCAACACCCTAGTTCAAAACCCCCTGAAGCCATCACAGCACATGACTCTCGCATGAAAGAAATCAGCTCCTCCTGCGAGTCAAGACTAGTAGCTAAGTTGTCCACGTACAAACTGCCTATTAATCATTTTACAGTAGCCTCTTCGGATGCATTCTGTGTTTGGTACGTGCTAACATGGTGCTCCATCACAGCTGCCAGTAGAAATGGACTGCTTCTGACCCCAAACACCACCCGCCGGTGCTGTAAAACCTTAATTTCACCACTGGTGTCGGCCCACCAAAGGAAACGCAGGTAGTCCCTGTCAACCGGATTAACACTTATCTGCAAAAAAGCCTTCTTTATATCAGCAGACACGCCCACTCTCCTCTCCCTAAAATGAAGTAACACTGCAGGTATTAGCTCTATCAGATTGGGCCCTTCCTCGAGAGTCGTTGAGTGACGGTGACCCCACTTCCCTTGCCGAAGCGTCAAACACAGGTCACATCTTAGTTGTATGGCTGGCCTCCTTCACAACTGGTCTATGTGGTAGATAGTGGCCCTCCTCGTGTACAACAGGGACAGCCTCAATGATACCTTCGGCCTGCCACTCCTTGAAAAGTTCATTGTATCTCTCATACAGGTTCAGCGCCTTCAACCTTTCTGTAGTAGTCTGTAAGCGGCGCTCAGCAAGATGCCAACTGCGACCCAACAGGCACCGGTTCTCCTTCCAAGACAAACAGACTTCATATCTGCCTTCTTCGTTGATCCTGACTGTCTGTCTGAAGTGGCTCCACGTGTCCAGATGTGCCTGCTCCTTGGTCTTCTTTTAAATTGGATCTTGAATGCCTATTAGATCCAATCCCCATAGGTCTGAAATATGAACGTCTTCAATAAACAATTAAGTCACCATCACAGCCAAGTTTGAGTTAGCAGTTCCATTCTGTGGGGCCTTCCCCATCAGTGTCCACCCAAGATAAGTCTCGACAGCCACTAGACTCCCAGGTAACACCTCTTGATGACCCGTCAGTAATCTCCCTGCGACGTCTGCCCCCAAAAGTACCTCAATAGGTTCCACTGTCTGACCAACAACAGTCAACTTTATGTTTCTCTTCTTGAGTTCGTCTATCCAAGGTCCGCTTCCAATGGGCTGTATTTCTCCACAAATCACAGGCTGGTCCAGTGAGTCAAAATTCCAAGAGAAACTCCCATCGAGGCTTCGTAGCCTGACTTTGAAACAGCGATGTTTATGATGTTCCGTCGTTACTCCGCCAAACAGACAGTCCCACATAACCCATCCTCTCTGCTGTGTTCTTTAAAATGTAGGATTTCTGTGAGCCATTATCTATCAGGGCATGTACACATACTTCTTGTATGTCAGACTTGAGCATTACTTTCAAGGTCTGGAGGAACACCTTCGGGTTGTCCATCAGACTTGTCATCGCGACCTCACGGCTGCTGTCAGGTGGTAGAGTAGGGCTGTCCTTAGGTTGCAGTTCTCTACACATCACAGCCACATGCCCTTTCCCGCAAACCACACACCTTGATTTGGTTTTGCATTGTTTCCCCACATGTCCAGGTCTTAGACACGAGAAACAGCAGCCTGCCTTCCTCAACCATTTCTGCTTGTCAGGTAACTCCATTTTTTGTGCAAAGAAGCAGTCTGTACTAGAATGTGGGTTGTTGCAAAACACACACTTGGGCTTAACGTCTTGCATCTGTGAGGTGGGCAGCAATCCAGCGGCTGTGGGTACTTCCTCCTTCGCATATAGTTTAGAAAAGTGTTTCTTCTTGCCTGCCGAAGTGGAAGCCTCTTGCGTTAATCCAAGACTGGTCATGGCGAGTTTGATCCTTTCCACTCCTTCCACCTCCAGTCTTAAAAATTCCATTAAGCTGGCCAAACGCTCCTTTGCCTCCCCTCCCTGCGATGTGTTCATTCGCCGGTGCCAAGCTCTTAAAAACTCCTCCAGAAGACATGACTCCACCAGGGGAAACAGCATTGCTGAGCATGTATTAGTAGTCACACCTACTGTTTCCAGTGCCCTCAAATTAGATTCCAAATTATCATAAAGTGAAGACAAGGATATCACCTCTTTGGCCTGATGTGCGGAGATGATCATCTTCAAAACCTCCCGCACCTACACCTCTACCAAGAGATCGGCTACACTGCAGTAACGGGGCTCCAATCTTTCGCTCACCCCCGCGTGTGTCGCTGTTGTCGTGGTTTCCATTTCAAACACCCACAATGCATTTCGTATAATAAACCCACAATGCAACACGCTTTGTCTTCAAGCTGTATGCTGTTCGTTTCCCGCGTGGTGTGAATAGTGTTGCTTCTTTCGCAAATAGAATGGTGGAACAAATCATGCAGGTTACATCGGAATACGAAGAGAGATTGCGGAGGTGTGAAGACGTACCGAGGTTCTCATTCGGACGTCGGATGCTGAAAAATGACGGTGATCCAAAAAGGTTTTTCCTGACGTACCTTTTCTGTGAACAATCACTCGCGATAACATGGCGTTATTTGGTCAGTGAAAGTGGAAAGAGACAATACAAATCATAAACTAACTTGTGAGGTCGATAGATGAGTACTGAATATTAGTTCCTAACGGTATTACAGGATTATTACAGTTTTCCACGGATTAAAGAAAAACTTGTAGGATTATTCGAGGACTCCGACATGGGTATGTAAGACGTAATTTCTTTTGACTTCCCACTCTTGTTACTCGACTATCTGGACACAAGCTATATTTTGTGTACGAAGGGAACTCACTTATCTTATGTTTATTGGACCGTGCATCATTGTAATAGTTGAAGAATAAAAGACCAACTTGATGTCACTTGCTATTTTATTTCACTTCTTATGTACTCAACATGTTTCGGACATTAATATATCCA
>Ga0123352_10022739_pt1 | contig 9998 bp, 2 predicted proteins | sample TergutLab28metaG_FD_89700 | JGI IMG/M metagenome (GOLD analysis project Ga0123352, IMG submission 89700) | Labiotermes labralis P1 segment gut microbial communities from Petit-Saut dam, French Guiana - Lab288 P1 | ecosystem: Host-associated > Arthropoda: Insects > Digestive system > Gut ...
ACTAGATGACACTTGCTTTATTATATATTGCTCAACATGTTTCAGACGTTAATACGTCCATCTTCAGGAGCTAGTGAGTACTTGTTGTGTTGTGTAGGCTGACTTGAGGCGTGCTGGTGTTATTTGGCGGTATTGTCTGTTTGTGATGTGGTATCCGAGTGTAGGCTGAACCACTACGTCTGAACCGTGTTGAGCAATATATAATAAAGCAAGTGTCATCTAGTTGGTCAACCTTTATTAAAAAAAAGTGACATCTAGTTGGATTTTTATTCTTTATGTTATTTTTAATTGCGTGTCTTCATATTTCGTGTATATTTGTCAACGTATTTAAAATAAGGAGTTATAAAAAGCCGGTGAATTTGATAAAACAAGAAAAAAATAAATAGAAAGACCTGTAATAAGAATGATATTCGTAAAGCAAAATTTCAGAGTTTTAGCCAATTAACTGGGGCCAAACAGGAGTTCAGAATAATTTATTCGGAGCACATCGAGAACATCAGACGTAACATTCATAAACCGATGTAAGCAAGTCATATACTGGACTTCACACGTGAATATGGGAAAGTACATGTAGAGGATAAAATGGAAATTTAAAAAAAAGCATAATCGACAAATAACGCCTAGGTGCGTATGTAAAAAATATTCCACACACAAGTAATAATAGAACATTATTCCAATAAAAAAATAAAAGTAGATGATATTGATGATCACTTTATCAGGTCGAAATGTTTTATAAGACTTTTATGAAAATTGTGCAATAAATAAAATGTGTAGTTTCAATGATATTTATTGCTGTACGAAAGCCGCGCAATATTTGGAGGGTGTAAATCCCTACGTATCTATATGAATTATAGGCACCTCACTTTGCATCAGTAACTTTCCTCTGTCATGTACAGATGATAGCTTCATACGTGCTACTCTGGAAATATCTCGCGCGTGGTCCACAAAATGTTCCTAACATCCACGAAAATATTCCAATATCTGAACCATTTCTAACTTCGTAGACATTAAATTTCAGATTGTTCATTGGACCGGAGGGATTTTCCCCACATGTTGTTCTATAAACTGGAATTCCGGAAGTTGCTGGCTTAGCGTTAGTAGTTTTATGTAAGGCTACTACCTGGGGTTTATACTGACCAATAGGGAAGACGGATTGAATGAGCCACTGAGTGAACACAGTAGCTAGTTACAGTGAAAGGGAAGAGAAATTAACTGCCTTTGATTTCATGTTCTTGTTGCTAGCGCCTCTAAGTCACAAATGCTATAGCGATTTATGCTGTTAATAAATACGTGTTACACAAGTGATGGGTTGGAAATTTTCTCATTTTAAAAATAAATATTTAGAAAAGAAAAGATTAACAGATTATAAAATTAATTGGTCTGTGAAGCCCTGTGGTGTATTTTCTTAACTGCGACGGCTCCAAACTCATAACGAAAACATTCAAATTTAAATAAACTACTTTGGTACCTGTTACTGTACCTAGGTTCCAACTGTTGTCCGTACGATACAGAAGAACGAAGACTGAGAGTATGATAGGGTTGTTCAGGAAAGTATTAGGATTTTAGACTTAGTGGGAGGAAGCAACAAGAGAGAAGAGAACATTTTTATAATCTCTGCTCTTTATCAAAGAGTATTAGGACGAAAAATTTACGACAATAAAATTGGCAGGAAATACGGAAGGTGTGCAAAAAGGGCAAGTACCAAATGTTGTCAAATTTTTACTCGGTACTATAAAAGAAAAGAAATTCGTTTGGAGTTTAGACGTAGAAACATGTAATGTTAAGACAGATCTTAACCAAATAGTGTATGAGGGTGTGATTCATCCTATTTATTTGACTAAAAACGGGATCTGATCGGCGGGGTAGGGGAGTGGCTGTTGTGGACATGACAGTGTACCTTCACATCCCATAGAAGGCTGAGTTTGCCTATTATTAGTTTCTGAAGAGGAAATTGGCTCGTTAGTACTAAGTAATATATTTAAAAAATTACTGAAATTAAATTAATTAAGGATGCACTACTCCTGTCTCTATGAATGGATGGGCTTGCAGTTAAGCAGCCCGTGGGGTTAAAATTGAAGCGAAATAACTTTATAGCCTTACCGAGTTAGAGAGTCCCTTGGATATGCGTGGCAGGTCATCGGTTTAGCGGTCTGCGGAATTCTCCCACTGTAATATTATCTTAAGAAAGACAAGTTCTGAAGTTATTCTGCGTTAAATGTTGTTACAGGCAGCAGTAAATGCGTGAAACTTACCGACGACCTGTAGGTATCCCTGCCGACTGCGCATGGGGTCAGTATTAACCTGACACATGTACCAGCCCCGATCTGCCTCGTGCACGTCCTTGATGTGCAAGAACCAAGATCGGTGATCGTTAAATGACAGCGAAATTCGGGGGTTCTGGGTGATCACGTTGTGATGGATGGACAGAATAGTCTGTGTGTCCACACGCACCCACGCCACCTGGAAAAAAACATATATATTTTGGACCATATACCTGTGTTTCAATTTCAAATTGTTTAGTGCCAAATGGGACGGAAAGGGTAACATAAATTCACAGTTGGTAGGAAATCGTCGTGTTGAATAGGAATTTACTGTCAGATTACACGTAGATTAACGGCAAAATGCGGCAGACTACAAACCTTTTTTTTAACCTGTTGATGGCTCTTAACGGGTAAGATTTGCTTGGCACTTCAGTGTTAAATTTGTGGGTTAAATTGTCGTCTATAGTCTTCATTACCTTACTTCATAATCTACAACTAATTCAAGAGAATATTGACCTCCGCTAAAACGAAAGAACTTTGATTATAACGTATTGGTAAATATTGCCTATTGATAGCGTAAATGATTGAAATAACCTCTGAAGAATGAAATGTGTGTAGTCGAGCTCTTTTCAAGCAAGTTCTTTTCATTCGGTCTGGATAAAACCATGAATAAGTAAAAGCTGAAGCTACCAAATTATACACCTGAACAGACCCAGGCAGTTGAAGGTCCCAGCATATCTAGAAGTTCGGCACTTGAAGGCGGTAATTTTGTCAGCCCTACGCACTGGCCGCCTTTACCTCGCGGGAGACATTCCTTGTACTCATTTCTGCTATAGGCTGAGACGACCTCCGGACCATAGTGCGGCCGGAAGGATTAAGTCAATAAAAATCCCGATGACACCATCGAGAATTGTACCCTCGACCTTCCAGCTTGTAGATTGTCATGAACATAGTCTCTGAATGGCTAAGATGTAATACTGAGTTTATGTATATGTATATATATATATACACACATATATATATATATATATATATATATATATATATATATGTGTGTGTGTGTGTGTGTGTGCTTAATTCACACTATACACAAGTACATATTTTTTTGATAAATATGATTTTCATTTCCATCTACTTGTTCCTGAAAAAGGCATATAAACGTAATAAACGCCAATTTTCATAATGACGTGGGGTTATTGCCCAAATATGAGGAAAGGTGCTAAATCGAGCATGTAAACGACGCGGCCCGTAGAGATTTATGGTGTGGAAAGCGCAAGTTTCGAAAAAAATTCACAATTAATGAGCGATTGTATATGATGAACAAGTATTCATACTGGTCAGTTACTTACCACTTAAGTCACTTAGTCATTGCGAAAACATTAAGTTTTTGCGTTTTAAATGTTCATCAATTTTACGGTCCGATATTTTATAAAAAAGGGATTTAAATAGTGTATTTTATTCACTCAATCTGCTAGCATTTAAGTTAACGTTCAAATATACGAACTTATCTTTATTGCACAATGCATCCGATAAATGTTGTGAAATTAAATTCTTGCGTTTTGCTGCATTGAATAATTTGCAAATGACGAAGTGCGAGAGAATATGACATTCTGTGTTGCGGGCCATGGAGTCAAGTTGGGTTTCGGATTTGTCCAGCAGCCTGTTTCATGTTTTACAGGCCTGTGCTAAGATTTTCCAGTCTCTGCAGTACGATACACCACTGTCTGGCCGTCTATGTTAAAGGCACTTAGTATTAATATTCCTGATTTACACCTTCCGTATATTTTTCCACCTACTATAGACCTATATTACTCGTAGAACAGTACTTCAAAAAACTCGCAGAAATTTAAAGACTTGTTTTACTAAGAAGCATCATTAAATACACTGGCGTCAAATAACTAATGTTGCTCTAATTGTATAATCTCCTTCTACGTAAACACAGACCCTCTGCGGGTTGCATTTTCGTTTTGATTAACAGATCTCTGAAATCTGCTGCTTCTCTCTTTGGAATATAATGTCATGGAACGGGAGGATTTGAGAATGTGATAGTTGCTCCTGTGATATTGAAATTTACGTTATTTTGTGGGACTTGAAAATGTATTACCGTTTTTATCTCGGTAATTAACCAACTTGATGCACAACACTTTTGTTTTACAATAAGTTTATTTCTTGCCTCTACATGTTTCGAGTACATGTGCTCATTATCAGGAGGTCAAAATTGCATTACACAGCCTCTGGTTTCATCACAACTATAGGTGGAAGTCTCGTAATGCAAGTTTGACCTCCTGATGATGAGCACATGTGCTCGAAGCATGTAGAGGCAAGAAATAAACTTATTGTAAAACAAAAATTTTGTGCATCAAGTTGGTTAATTACTGAGATAAATATACTGAGACGCACGGTCAGCAAAACCTCAAAAAAAATGTATTACCGTGTTCACAACAATCTTCCATTGGTCCCTTTACCAAGGCAATTTAATCCAGTTCACAGTAGCGCATTCTATATTTCTAAAACCTTTTAAATATTATACAAACATCAGGCCCAGTTCTTCAACTGCACTCTTTCTTTCAAGTCTACGGACTAAACTTTTGTACAAATTTGTCATCTCTCTCCTACATCCTGTATGTCGTAATAAGTTATTAGGCATGTTTAATCTTCTTAATATTGCCGTTAAAGAGGAACATATGGTTGTTATTATTTCGTTTCTATTTTCTAAAGATACCGGTGCAGGTGCTTGAGCAAAATATTTTTGCTATTTTCTGTCATTACTTCTCGCTTGGTTTTTAATTTTTTCAAGTATTTGGTATCTGTTCCTTGTGTAAATAGAGCGTTTATCTTTCCCCATTTTGTGCACATGGTTCACAACCTAATGGCGTTTATATTTTTTTTATTAATGTAAGTTTTTTTTTCTCAAAATTTCGAAAAGTCCTCGCAGAAGCACCAACCTTTTTGCACGTTACGCATTTTCGTTACTAAGACAAGACGGTTTAAATGCAATTTTCTATTCCATTTGCATAGCTGGAAGGGATGAAGTATGGGGATTGCTATAAATAACTCCTTAGGGTTTTGTAAGACATACACAAGGCCTTACCTGACTACTTTGCACCTTACTCGGCCTCCAGTTCCGGTACAAATCATGTATCTTTTCCTTCTGAATTACCCAGTCTCCCTTTTGCACGCACACTTCCACTTATTTCATAACGTTCTGACTGCCGCGCATTTCGCTTCTGATTAATGGCATGTCAGCACGCCCGGTCGCCTTGAAGGCTACATACTTGTCGTGTCTTGAACCTGTCCGAGGGCGCGTTGTTACGAAAGTAATTTGAGATTTCATTTCAGTCCAATTACGTAATCATTCTCGTCTTTGAACAAGTCTTAAAATGAGTTTATTCAGACAGCTGAACACAGACGTACATTTCATGTATAAAACATTCTCCGGATTGTACACAAAAATATATGCGGGAATGGACATACTAAAGGTTTCATGTTCTCAAGTAAGCGAAATTTCTAAAAAAAGACTGTAATTTCTTCGGAGATGTTATGTAGTTCTGTTGATTAGTTTAAGATTATCAGAGTATCTCAGAGTTAAAACATCTCATTTAGGATTATTGATGAATTGAAAATTAAGCAACGGTCGTAACAGAAAACCACGAAAAACGTCGGTCAGGTCATAAGGCTTTCCGACGGATGTTCGAACTGGGTACCATATCAATAAAGGCACTACTATAGCAATCTGTTCAGTTAATACAATTTTATGATAACCGGTAATTTAATAAAAATGATGAAAATGTATCCAGGCCTCCATGTATTTATTACATTTCCGGTCTGTTTACTCCATAAGATAAAGCACCTTGTGACTACATTTTAAAATTAATTTCGTACCTTATTCGTGGCTATGTTGATATTAACAAACAAAATGTTTATCTCCCATATATAATATGTAGGAATATCGCATAGAATAATAAGTGCGTGTAAACTTAGGAATTTTCAAATTCTTATGTCATTTTGCTGCCACAACAAATACTAACCAACAGACGGAAACTACACGTGAATTATTATACATAGAATACATTTCGGTTGGAAATAACGCTAATTTGCATTTAGATTAATATTCGCTTGCAAATAAAATGAATATCGTAATTATTAATATTTTTCTCTGTGTTTGACAACAGTACGAGTATATAACAAAATACACGACTTTGTTGAAAGTAGCTACATGATTTAACTCTCACTTTGAAAGAGGGGTGCCTCTCTCACCATCTGCCTGTAAGCTCTGCGCGCATGTGTGGATAGATCTGTATGCGTAATAGCTAAAAATGTAATTTAAGGCATATACACTTAACAAAGTTTTGAAATCATTTTATGGCATTTCTCCAACCGATAAATATTTCGCGGATATGTGAACCTAATTTCCGACTTTGTAGGTTAACCGAAGTAAGTTGTACAAAGCAATTCGGGAGTAGAGCAAACTCAAAATTTCGTGTCTTACGTGTTATGTGTTATGTTTATTATAATATTAGACACTCAGATATTACCAATATTATGCTGGGCATTATCCACTGTTTGAAATATTGTAGCTAAGGATGTGTACTCTTAAGAAGACCTTTTGGAGATCTCCTAAACCTTCTGTTCAAGTGGCTGATTGTCACTACCTTGACAGAATTATAGCCTCTCTGTCCATAGATTATCCTACTAGCTTGGAATTGAAATAGTAGTTTATGAAAGTCTCATCAGCTGCATCATATATACCTGAACGTTATTTTAACATACGGGAGATTTAAGGCTTTTGTCTTGTTAAAGTTGAAATTTTCATTCATTTTGGTTGTTTCATAACGTGGCTTTATTTCTTACCGTCGTTTTGGGACAGTCTGTTCTTTTCATCTTGAAGGATAAAGAAGTCAAAGAAGAATCTGCATCTAGACGACAGAAGACAGGACCAATAAGCTGTGTCGAAACATCGGGAACCAACCAAAGTGCGCTGTGCGATAATCCGTAAGTGCGAAGACCTCGTGAAGTTCGTTGGGGAATCGTAATTTAATTTGCTCCTTTGTGTTTGTGTGTGTAAGAGAAAGAGAAAGAGAGATGCAGGCAGATTTTCCTGTGTATTGTCCAGTTCTTGTTGAGTATTTTTGAAGTTCAGTTTGCGACGGATTGTAAATTAGCGTTTTGATATTATTTATTCCGTGCATTTTTGTTGGGTTGCATTTTTCATATACGAGACCATTAAATGCATCTTTGATCTACTCACATAAAATCTTATATCGCCTCCACATGTTCCGGCATCACTTAGCCCTTTACACGAAAACCGCTGCTGATCATGACAAAGGATCCATAAGGAGCAGAAGACAAATTAGATGCTGATATACAAAAGACTACAACATAGCAACATACAGATTTTGAAGTATATATAATGAAAGCGCAGTAAAATTGGTTACTTTTTTATTGCCCTATTATGGTGTACTTTTAAAAATACTCTTTTGTCACAGTTTGTCAAATCCACGTGGTTTATATTGATTGCAAGAACACTGCAATATAATACATTACTTTTTTCATCTACGGTGTTTTAGTACGTTTTTAATATTGGTCTAGAACTCCCTGAGGGTAGTGTGACACTGAAATGTGTAAGAACAATATAAAATTATGTTTGTGTACATCAAATGTGCATTTGTGGGTGTTATGAAGGTTTAGTTAAATTTAAATTAGCAGCTCAATACCCCCCTTTTATTGGAGAAAAAAAAGGAGCAAAGTCTGGGTTTGTAGAAGCAAAAACTCGGTGCTGTACGCAAATCCGTGCATGTTGACATTTTATTCAGATCAAGCAGATGTTAAACAAATGTTGACACTGGTAACTTTTTGCCGGTTCACTTACCAGTCTCTCACTCCCCGAGGCTTCACACGTTCTGATCGAGTTTGGACTAGAATCCCCAGTCGATGACATTGTACAACAAAAGGAGAAGAGAAATTCAACTCACGGAGTCTCTCCTTCTTCTGTCTGTCCTACGCGTTCACTGCTATCCTCTATCGGGTTTCTCTTTCCGTTTTTCCTTTATCTTTCTTTTTATCCTCTTTCAGATGTAATGTCATTACTTTTCCGCCGATCTGTGTAATCGATTCCAAATACAATCTTCCCTTCGAAATGCGTTTTCTTCGATTGTTTTTATGGGAATTCTCACGAAACGTTGTTTAGGCTAAATTTGGTGTCGTGTGCTGTAGCTGGGTTTTCCACCCTGTCAAGACGACGCGTAGGAGCGCCGGGGTTTTATCGCAATCTGTCCTACTTTCCTTACTCGCGAACTCATTTTTCATACTCTCTAAACCCAAGTGCTGAAACGTTAGAAACTTTTAGTAAGCGTAAAAGGAATGATACATCAATGTTCTACAGCAGAAGTCAGAGTCCCTGTATGTTGCAGTGTTAGAGAACGGTTCTGATACAAGCAGGATATATCGGTGCGACAAGTAAGATCAAAACAAAATAAATCATACTTTTATAATGGAAGTCTCTCAAGATATCCAGAACATTTTAGAGACAGTCACCGAGATTTTTCTTCTTTTCTTATATTACGGTTTGGTAAGCCAATTCAATGAATACTTTAAGATTGAAGAAAAATTTGTACCTATATTTTACCTATATAACAAACATTAAGTCTCTTTTCTGTCCACATTCATTTTCCCCGCTCCTCAGTCTTGAAATTTCGGTTACATTATCAGTTTCCTATTGGAATAATACTAACAAATCAGAAATAATTGGGTGAACACAAACTTACTCTTAACAGGCAAAGAACAAAAAAAATTATTGGTGTTTTCTACTCCTTCCATGTCTCTGATAATTATATATACATTTCTAAACTTGAAGAAATTGTAAAGTACTTGTGTGTTAGAAATACTGGCCTTTGTTATTGTAAAAGAAAGTATAACTTAACTTAACAACAAATAAGTTTAATGCAAAGAATTGTAAATTTTTGGCTTTTATTACAAACTGCTAAAAATGTTTTATGAAAACACGTCCGTCCACCTCCCACTCTCCACCCGCCAGTCCTCTTAATACTACTGGAGGCTAAACCTTTTTTTTTATATTATGAAATTCGACCTCTATGTAGGAGCTCTTGGTAAAAAATCGTCGAGCAGGGATGAATTTCATGAAAACCGGCTCAACGACATACTTAAATCTGGCATAAATTAATTTCTGCTCCACTTGCCATATTTCATGAGCGATTTGTGCCAGATTATGTACAGAAGGTCTCCCTATGATAATGTTTAGCAATTATGGCTTTCGCTGCAGTCGGTACGGTAAAAACCATACTTTACTGCAGGGCGTAAATGAAAAATTGTCACGTATTTTCTACATCTGGCATCCGATCTGGAAAGAATTCAGTCCAGTTTGAGTGAAATTCGATACAAGATATCAGCTCTAACGTTGTTCCGTGAAAATCGACTCAGGAAACATCGTACCTGTGTTGTAGACGTAAATAAAATTGAATTTACCCCTAAACTGTGATACGGCACGACACTTCGAAAATGATGAATACCTTGGCAGAACGTATCCTACGTCACGGAGGGCACCCCGTTTAGCGGGTTGCATACAGACGTTCTTAATGAAATAAAGTGAACTCCAACTTGATGCAACAAGGTAATTTTATTGATGTATTCTTAGCTCGAAATGTTTCGGGTACATACGCCCATCATCAGGAGCATTAGATGTTGAGTTGCAGCATATGGTTTTCTGCACCGAGTTTTTGG